>Ga0126342_10016601_pt1 | contig 12819 bp, 10 predicted proteins | sample Cyp1metagenome_FD_92528 | JGI IMG/M metagenome (GOLD analysis project Ga0126342, IMG submission 92528) | Coral microbial communities from Lord Howe Island, Old Settlement Bay, Australia - Cyphastrea 1 metagenome | ecosystem: Host-associated > Invertebrates > Cnidaria > Coral ...
ACAAGAAATGCACATGCAGCGCATACAGCGGCACTTGTTTGTTCACGAAGTTCGTGTCTAAACAACATGATGACACATGCTGTCACTAGTGCGCAAACATTCCAACTGGTTGCCACGTACAATCCTTTCGCATGCTTACAAGTGATTCCATGTCGTCTGTCTTTCATGCCAGACGCGGAGTGCTCAGGAAAGCCTTGCAGCTCGGACAATCTTTACCTCGGGCGCACTGCTACATGGTTTTGGAAGACGATGTGTGGGCAGATGATGCAGTACTTGTTCGAGAAATCATGACAGAAGCTCAACGTGCCATGGTGAAAGATTGGGTTGTTCTTCAACTAGGTTCCCGCAATTGTGGACGGGCTCCGCAGAGGCTGACAGCCCTGGCTTTCATGGGGGACCTCTACGTCTTTCCGATTTGGATGCTGTCGGGCTGGAACTTCGCCGACAGGTCAAGCCGTTGTGCCTAGCATGTGATTGAGGTTTGTGGGTACAAGAGAGCCCTTTTAGATTTCTTTCGTTGGCCGGATGATGAGGAACCCATTCCCAAGCGTGCTTCCGTTTTGGATGATCTCCTCTCACAATACCTTGAGCACTTGTGGTTGGATGGCGGCATAAATATCACCTATGCCGGGCATGTCCTCAGCGCACTGAGACGTTTCTACCTTCAACTGAGGTTCAAGCTGCCCGTGTCGCGGCAGTCCTCCTCAAATCGGAAGAGCGCGCATGTTCCTCGCCAGGCGGTGCCTATGCCGGCCGAAGTAGCCCTGGCATTGGCCGGAGTTGCATTGTCAGTTGATGATCGCCGCCTGGCGCTTTTGATTTTGCTGGGTTATATTGCCTTCCTGTGGACGGGAGGGATTACCAGCTTAAAAGTTTCACAAATTCGTGCAGACCCCGCTTCGGGGCCCGTCGTCTTGGCTCTGCCCGCCACCAAAACCTCCAAACAAAAGCTTGAAAGTGTGGCAATGTGGGATCGCAATTTAGCCCTTTTTGCACAAGCAGCGCTTGGTTCAATCACTGCTGACTCCGTCGGAGGTCTCACCCCCAACCAGTTCCGTGCCAAATTACGGCTTCTGCTGGCCTTCCTACGATTGGAAGACCTGGCATACACTGGTACAGTTTAAGGAGAGGAGGGGCCTCTCATGCCTTTGCCACCGGAACCCACTTCGATGCCCTTCTTTTGCTTGGAAGGTGGCAAAGTGTAAAGACGGCCCGGCAGTACCTTGTCTCTGGCCGTGCTGCTTTGGTGCAGCTGCGCCTATCTCCTACGAGTATCCAGCTCGTCCAAAAGTTTAGGGATAAAATGCCCCTCTTCAGCGAGCAACTTCGTCAGAGGCGCACTTCTCAGCGCTAGAAAGTGGATAGCGTGCCCCATCTTTTCTTTGCGAAGTGGTGTAGATGGGAGTGTGCCAGGCTTTGAGCCCCGTGTTTTGCCCCGTTGTGGGCCTGGCCAGGCTCGAGGGGCCTGCGTTCAAAGTGACCTGCAGCTGCCTAGCAGAACGCAGGTTTCACAGCTGGCCACATGGCAATGGCCGTGGTCCTGGCACGTCAGAAGTCTTGCCACAGCGTGAAAATAGAGAGCGGAGCAGCTGATATATATATAACTCCATGCTTTACATATGGCTATATTCCCCTGTCGGTATTGCACTCCATTTTCCTGAAATCCACGGCTTTGCTAGGCGATGTCCCTTCACCGTGAGGTGCTGCAGCTCTTCCAATTGGTTCTGGATGCCGCCCTGAATTCCACCGTCTGGAGATTTATAGTGACTTACCACATGGGGATTTCAATCATCAAACACAGGATTTAAGCATCAATCATGATAATCTTTAACCATCAAACATGGAAGATTGAACCATCAACAATTGGGATTTGACCACGGGATACTATGGGAATATAGGTTAAACCCAATGTATTTCCATAAATCTGGAGGGGATGAATATCTATGTACCAGAAATCTTGATGTGAACTTTCGGGTGCCAGGGGATTCGCCATGTTCATGAGATCCCCAAGTTGCATTTATCATCTCCTACCAAGCAATCCCACTAATTGAAGCTGGTCAGTTATCATACTGATGTCAAGTCCCAATCCGGTTGGTACGCCATTCCGCTAGATATCGCCCCTTCAAAACTCATCGGGATTGATGGTTGATGTATCGATGACTTTATCAATAGTCAATAGATATCAACAGCATATATATATAATATACATATACATATATCCATCAAAATTCATATGCGTCATATCATGTCATATCCCTTACGTGTCACACCCCCTGCAAGAGTTGGATGAATAGACGATTTGCAGGACCACCTAAATTTAGGAGGAAAAGGAACATCGTTTCCCCTAAATTTTCCCTTCCTTAAACCCAACCATTCGCACTCATATTTCTTTGATTGGCAAAGTTCTTAATTGATTGATTATGTGTTCTATTGTTACTTATATCCCATAAATTGTTTATGTTTTCCCCATGGGTCAGATGGCACCTTGGTGTTGTGCCAGGTCGAATGGCATAGCCATCAGCGGGGTCACCAGCGATGGTGGGGTGGCCACTGTCGAACTTCCAACCGGGACCGGTGACCGGTGACCGGTGGTGGGGAAAGAGAGAGCAAGGTAAACCCAGGTGTTTTTAACTTCAAAAATAGGGGCTCAACAATTCGAAGATGGGGCGAACCATCCGAAACAAGGTGTTAAAACATCCAAAAAAGTGTTTTAAACATATCCAAAACATGGGGATTAACCAACAAATTAGAAGGCCGAACCATGTTTAATGTGCATTGGTTGAGCGAAGGATGGAGGCATATCATATAGGATACGGCCAAAACTCTGGCAGACCACTTTAGTAGGGCAGTAGGGAGTGCTCACTTTATGTTTGGAAAGTGCGCCAAACACTGTAGTGATAGCCCCCCCCCACAGCCGATAATTACAATTGTGCATCATGTCCACATCTGAAGCTGTTTTACACGAAGTTGCATGCATGCAAGAGGCAAAATTAGTTGCCTTTCCTCTTTTTGAATAGCAGGCACCGCTTCCTCTTTATTGTTTTCTTCTTTCTCTCTTCCCCTCTTCCTCCTTTCATTTCTCTTCTTCCATTTCCCTTCCTCTCTCCTTCCTTTCCTCTTCCTCTCTTCTTCCTTTTCCTCTGTCTTTTACCTTCCGCCTCTTCCTTTGTTTTCTTCCTTTCCTTATAAAGATTGTTCCTCCATAAGTACAAAACCATGCGCAGTGTAGTAGTGATCGGCCCCACTCAAAAAGACGATGCTTCTTTCTTTTCGGGGGGCTACCAGGCAAAGACAAGGAGTTTTGACGCGGCTCATATGAATCCATAGAAAAGTTGCAATTTCTGTGGGAGCGTAGCCAATTCCCAGTGAGTGCGGAGCGTGGGTGGGTCAGCGCTATGAGACTTGTGATGACTTATGACTCCCCAAAATCTGATCTTGTAGTGATTCATCATACTTCTGAGGCTCAAAATGCTCAAAAGGGGACGAAATCTGACGGTTCTACGCAATGTGAACAGCCAAGTTGTCTTCCAAGTTGCGGGTCTCCACCGACTTAGAAAACTTGACACTTGCGAGACACCAGTGGGGGACATGGTATGGTCCTGAAACTCAATCATGAATACTGGATCATCGTGGGATGGTGATATCATGATTTGGGCATCGTGGACCTTCTTACGAACAAACATGTTCGAACAGTTGGGTTGAATGCAGAATGCCGGCCAATAATGGCCAATATCTATCATGCCTTGTTTGGAGGAATACCCATTTGCCATACTTTGCCAGCTATTTGGATGTGAAAACCAAGAGATTCTAGGATTTTGATATGTTTTGATCGCCCCTGCCGCGGCAAAACAGGACCATGGTCTTCCACCTGGAACCTGATGCCACGTCGGCCTTTGCTCGGATGCCTGCGGTGGAAGGGGATGCGGAAAGCTGGTCGCTGCTTCGAAACGCAGAGATACCAGCTGGAAAAACTACGAAAATCGGTTTGATTCAGTTTGAATTAATTTTTAAAGAATTTCTTGCTGCTGTATTTCTGCCATTTGAGCGTCTAGTAGCATCTAGCTCTTGACATGATCAACACCCACCAGCTGTCTTTGCACGCTGAGGTCGCAACGTCTTTCGAGGTTGAAGCCGCTTGGCATCAAGGGGTGGAGCATCTATGCTTGAGTTAAGAAAAACGTTTGCCCTTGAATGTCCGGCCTCTCTGTTAAAATTAGTATATACAAGTTCCACAGCAAAAAGTGCAATGTGGCAATGGTAGCCATCAATTTGATCCAGAAATCAGGGATCTTATCCTATCCAGCTGGAAGCCATGTTCCACTCAATCCATAGTTCGCCAAGGTCCCTCCATTGGTCCCCTACAACGCCACATCCGAGGTAAAGGAGAATGGTGACTTCCTGCCACTTCGGCAAGAGGTGCGGGGAGATGTGTATGGTGCGGAGTGGAATCTTCAGATATGAATTTTGGCGAAAGAATTGAGGCTTTGGGATGATTGGTTCAAAAAGACTAGAACTTTAGTAGTGGTTTATGTCCTATCAATGAGAGTGGTTTTTACAAGTGGCTGGCTGGCAGTTTACGGCACGGGAGTTGCTTCCCAATTTTGTTTCTACAGTACTTGTCTTTGGACCCAGCTTTGCAGAGACGTGAGTCTCTGCGGCTCTTTCCATCTCGCCCTTCTCATATGAGTTTGGATATTTATCCATATTATATGGGAAGTACTCCTATGTTACATGCATACTTTGGGTGTCAAATTGGGGCTGAGGGTCCAATGCTTTTGCACGGGGGGTCGACAATATGTCAGAAGGGCAGAGGCGCCTGCAGTGCAAGAATGAGATAGGGTCTTGAAGTCTTGAACCACACAAGCGGGGAGGAATCACTTTTTCTTTAAAGTGCGACCCTGTTTTAATCCTTTTAATTTGCCATTCATGAATTCTGAGTTGTAGTCCTTTCCCTCCCCCTGACAGGACTTCGTGTTGACAAAGTTCTTGGTAGCCAGACATTCTATATAGGATTTGCGGCTGGCTTGGCACTTTGGAATCCTGCGGGCATTCTAACCAGACAAGCCGACCACATGCTAGGCCTTTAGTTGATATGACAATCCTAGTTGTTCGAATCTTAGTCACGCGGTTTTTTAAACCTAGTGGTGGTGTTCGAACTGGGTCTGTCCCAGGTTTTACGACACTTACCAGTCATCATTCGGCCCGATTTTATGTTCTTAGCCTAAAAAGGTGGAGACCAAGTCTGTGAACGTTCAGCTCAATCTCATCACGCCTGATGGTGAACCAGTGCGGCGGCTCAGAGACCAGTGAGCAGGGGATGGAAAAGAGCTGGGGTGCCAAGGGATCGGGCCGTTTGCAAAGGATACTAGTCTAATAGTGATTTCACTGGATCCCTTCTTTGATTTTTTCAGTGCAATGGTTCTTGAGCCATTCCTCCTTTTGGACAACCATCCCGCCTTTCTTCTGGTGTCGCAATGGGATGGCGGTCGCAGGCTCCTTTCTGCGACTTCAACCTGAAAGCTCGATTCTCTCAGGCACTAGGGTTGAGATATTGTGAAGCCCTAAAAGCTGGATGTTTAGTACCAAAAAGGAATTTGTGGTCCTTGGGATTGGGAACCATTGAACCATTCTCTCCGAGCCAGCAAAATTATCATTGGGGCATCATCCCTTGTGAACGGCACTTCGAGGGTAGATCAGTTTCAACAACCCATTGCGTTCTTTAGTTCCCCTCCGGAACCATTCAGTGCCCGCGGCTTTGCCGGCGGCTTTGGGAAGGATGGCACCATGTCCAACGACACTCCGGCCTTGTCCCTTCGTTTGACGCCTGGTTGGCCGTGGCATGTCGTGGCATGCCGTGGCAGCGCTTGGGGCACGACTCTCCCACGTGGCCAACTACCGTACCTGTTGTACAGTTGTACCTATGACTGGACCAAAAAAAACCAGGTACTGGGTAATGAAATGCAATTAAGATGCCTAGAGACCAAAGATATTTAACATGTTGAACTGAACTGTGCTTCTACCTGGCAATTTGCAGTGGTATTCGGTGGGCAATGGGGAACGTTGTTCAACATTCAGCAGGGAAGAAACAACCTACATCAGCCGCCATTCTCTATCTAGCTATCTATCTATCTATCTTATCTTACCTTATCTTATCTCATCTCATCTCATCTTATCTTATCTTATCCTATCTTACCTTTTCTATCTTATCTAATCTATCTAATCTATCTAGTCTATCTTATCTAATCTATCTAATCTATCGAACCTATCTAATCTATCTAACCCATCCAACTTATCTAACCTATCTGACCTATCTAATCTATCTAACCTATCTAATCTATCTAATCTATCTAATCTATCAAATCTATCAAATCTATCAAATCTATCAAATCTATCAAATCTATCTGTTCTGTCTATTCTGTCTATTCTTTCTTTTCTGTCTATTTTGTCTATTCTATCTGTTCTATCTATTCTATCTTTGCTATCTATGCTATCTATGCTGTCTATGCTATCTATGCTATCTATTCTATCTATTCTATCTATTCTATCTATTCTATCTATTCTATCTATTCTATCATATTCTATCTATTCTATCAATTCTATCTATTCTATCTATTCTATCTATTCTATCTATTCCATTTGTTCTATTTATTCCACCTATTCTATCTATTCCATCTGTTCTATTTATTCCATCTATTCTATCTATTCTATCTATTCTATCTATTCTATCTATCCTATCTATCTATCTATCTGTCTGTCTGTCTGTCTGTCTGTCTGTCTGTCTGTCTGTCTGTCTGTCTCTCTGTCTGTCTCTCTGTCTGTCTCTCTGTCTCTCTCTCTGTCTGTCTGTCTGTCTGTCTGTCTGTCTGTCTGTCTGTCTCTCTATCTGTCTGTCTGTCTGTCTGTCTATCTATCTATCTATCTAACTATGTGCACAAAATAGTGAGCTGTGATCAGCTTATGGTGGAGTTGCCAAAAGAGCTTCAAGTTGCTGCACGTTTTTTCCGGCTCATAGCTGGCCCCAAAGGTGGGCATGGCATCAGAGTATTCAGGAAGCAAATGCCGACTCAATGTGGGAAATCTGCAGCTTGAAGATTGCAACCCATAGGCGCAGCTTGATAGTTTGATAATTTGGCATCACAGATTCTACACAAGCCCTCGGGCGAGTCTTGTAGCTGTGGTGGCCATGTACGGCCGCACCCATGACGGTGCCCTGGTCTTTGTGCCTATGGATGGGCGGCCCCATATCACCAACGGAGCTCTGCCACCCGCCTATCGCATGACAGCGCAGCCGGTCCATGCGCAAGGCATCACCTTTGTGAATGCGGCTGCCCGGAGCCCCTCGCCCAGTTTCAGACCACGACCTGCCTCGCCGATCAGAGCCATCCCCGTGTCCTTGTCCTTCAGTGAGCCGCCCCGGGCACGGCAAGAGCCACCAACTGGTCATGGACGCACTGCAGTGGATCCAGTGGGATCGCGAGCCAAAAGGCCAGTGGCTTGTGCAGCATGGGCTCACAATCATCCCATCCAGAATGGGGCAAGGCCGCTTCACAAGATGGACAGTGTTGCTGAACCTTGGGCAAAGCTTTGGAAATGATGTGATCCGCTTCTTTAGTGTAGTTGTGAAGCAGGTTGGGGTTGGGTCAGAGGGTCAAGTCTCCCACAGAACCTACAGTAAACGGATAGCATTCTGAATCAGTTTTGCAATGTAGCCAGGCTCTTGCTGCCAGTGAAAATATGCATTCGGCTTCTCATCAGGTGGCTTGCTCAAGTGGTGAGTCGTTTCCAAAGATGACAAGCGCATTATCGTTTGACAGTGAGCAAAAAATGTGGTTGTTGGTTTCACACGTAATTCTCAAACACCCTGGGTTGCTATCATAGAAAAAATGCTTCACTCAGAATGACATGCGTCCCTGTTGGATGACTTGGATCCCACAATTAGTTGAAGGGGCTATTTACAGGTTTCCCCGGCCGAATTTCCGGGTCAAGCTATGCTTTCTGACCAAATTTCCCTCAAAACTAGACATCCATTGGTCCAGTGGACGTCCTCTTCCCAGGAAGAATCCGAGTCAACCCTGACCACTCCTACCACGACGCACCGCGTGCCCCAATCGCGACTCGTGGCATGGCTCATCAGTGGGTGATGGCAGTGATGGTGATGGCGCCACGTTGTGATTCCATGTGTTTCGATGACATGATGCCATGATCTAGTGGCCGACTTGCAAAACATTATTGCGAGGTTGTCACGTGCACGGAATGATGTGAGCTTTGGATGGGATTCTAAGATAATTTAGGCTGATGGTTTTTAGGTCCTCCACCACCCCTATGTGGCTAAACATGCACTTGAAACCATTGCGTCCATGCTCAAGATATTTCATTTGATTGCAATCCATTGACTTCACTCTTGCTGCAGTGCTCAGCTGTACTGTAGGGCTCAAGCTTCCACTTAGCCAAGTCAAGTTGCGGCAATGGTGGTTGCTCTGGTCCATTCAGTGCTGCTCAGCCTGGCTTTGGGTTCTGCACGTGGGGATTCCTGTTTGACCATCTCACAAGTTTCATACAGCTGTGCCAGCACCACCTGTGATGGCTACATGGCCCATCCGCCCAGCTGTACTTCCAGCAGTAAGTGCCCAATCGTCATGATCCTTCCAGACTGGACTTTTTGGATGGCTATGAGAAGGAGAGGGCGCGTATGCTGGCGGACTTGGGCTATGTGGCTTTCACGGCCGACATCTATGGCCGGGATACTCCACAGCAGGACCTGGCAGACTGGGTGAGAGCTGCATTGGCCCATGAAGGAACTTCAGATCTCTTCATGACGAAGATCCAGGCGGCTCTCAGCCAGGTGAAGAGCCAGGAACACGTGGACACCTCCAAGATCGCAGTGCTTGGCTACGGTTCTGGGGGCTCTGGCGTTGTGAACCTGGCACTTCTGGGAGAGGATGTCCTTGGAGTGGTGGGCTACTACTCCGACATCAAGCTCGGCGCGAGAGTAAGCTGGGATGGAAGGACCAACAATGCTACCGTGATGGCCAAGGTCCTGTTGCATTCCGGAGCTAATGATGATACCTCCATTGACATTGGAGTGTTGGAGCAGGAGTTCGAGGCAGCTGGTGCCACCTATGAGATCATCAGCTATGGTTCAAATGTCTTCTCAGGCTTCACAGAGTGGAGTGCCCGCTCGCCCGGATCACAAATGTATAGCTGGCGTGCAGACTACCGATCATGGGAGAGCACCAAGCTGTTCTTGCAGGAGCTCTTCACGGGCTTGCCCGCTGCAGAACGTGGACCCGAAAATCCAATGCTTCACACCGCCTTGCAGAACTACACCTGCAGCACAACAACTTGCCAAGGTTACCTCGCATACAATACCAGCCATTGCACTGACAGCAGCCCATGCCCTGCTGTAGTGATCATTCAGGACTGGACCGGGATGGATGAGTACGAGAAGGAGCGGGCGCGGATGCTGGCGGAATTGGGCTATGTTGCTTTTGCCGCAGACATCTATGGCTTTGGAACTCCTGTAGAGAACATGGCTGATTGGGGCGCAGCAGCTGGTGCTCACCGTGGAAATCCAGATCTCTACATGGCAAAGATCAATGCTGCCCTTGAGCAGTTGGAGACCTATAACTATGTGAACACCTCCCAGATTGCAGTAGTAGGTTACTGCTTCGGTGGCACGGGCGTTGTCAACATGGCCATTCTGGGATTCAACGTATCTGGAGTTGTTGGGTATCACTCTGGCATCCAACCGGGCTCGCGAGTGGTGCGCAGTTCAAGTAGTGATGTTCCAGTGGTGGCCAAGGTTTTGCTGCATTCTGGTGTAGACGATGATGCTAGGACGGATATAGGGCTGTTAGTGCGTGAATTTGAGGCTGCCAATGCCAAATACGAGATCGCACGCTACGGCAAGGATGTTTTCCACAGCTTCACCGAGTGGAATGCCAATTTCCCAGGGCAAGCCATCTATGATCACCGCGCAGACTACCGATCATGGGAGAGCACCAAGTTGTTCTTGCACGAGCTGTTCATCCACCTGCCTGATGCAGAACGTGGACCCGAAATGTGCTCCTTGGTTGCGCTGAGATTTGTGTCACGTGTTGTTGCAGTGCAATCATGTCTCAGTTGTGCAGCACAATCAATGGTATGGTTCAAAATGTAGAATTGTCAAGCCAAAACATCACGGAAGCATTGTGAGAATCCTGTGACTAATCCAGGCTGCCCTATTTTTCCTTTTTTTCCCTCCATCAAAATCACCTAAATAGTGAGAAATTGTATTTGTTCAATCTAGTGTATATACTGTATACATATGTATGAGATCTGTGTATATTTATGGCGGTGATGCATGTCAAGAGAAGACACATCAAGAGGTGGCTAAAGATAACATATGGCTCTGGCCCAAAATCTGAAGAGAAAAATGGGGTAACAATGGGCCCAAAAACGATGATACCATCAAGATATGTCAGATAATAAGAATAGTCAATATTGATGTGCTATATATAATATCCAGTATCAATATCCAATATCCAATATATCCCACATTGATTGACAAAATCCAATGGGCTGCCAGGCCCTGAGAGCACTACATCTACCACCGAGTCTGAGGCCTTGGTGTTGCCGGAAGACATGGCAGATACCCGCAATAGAACAAACATAACTATTATCAGTTATCAGATTTAGATAGATTTGGTATGATTTAGTATTTATGCCATTTAAATCATTAAAGTAAGGCCCCTGGACACCCAGGTGTGCTGATCATGAGCTTGGGAGAACGGAGGGTCTATATGTTGAAGCTACCATGCCCAAGGCTAACCCTGGCCAATTACGGAATTGATCAGATTTGATAAGCCAGAATTGACTCATTTGAAAGTGATTGACAGGAATTTAATTGATTTGATTCTTAAAAACATATAGCCAGGGAAGGTTGATAGCTGATAGCCCGATTATGTGGAGAGCAAAGGAGCCCAATTACCCCTTGAGATCAATGGTTGGATGCGCAGATTGTAATTGGAATGCCTCGCTTGCCGACGCTGGGCCAAGCGGTACAAACAACCCTTTGGAAGGTCGAGGTGAACCATGCGGCCACAGCAGTGTGCCGAACAGCTCTCTTCTTGTTGGGAACGTTGGTCTTATTCTGAAGGACTCTTGGTGAGCTCGTGTCGACTGTGTGATGGAATTATTTGGTTGTTCGTTTCAAATATAAACAGATAAATGAGCAAATGCAGACGTAAATAAATAAATAAAGATAAACAAACTATTACTAAATGAATAAGAGAGATATAATTAATTATTATCTGATTTACATATATTATATGCATATATTTGGCACTGATGTTGGAAGTTGATTCCGAACAGACGCGTTTTGTTGGGATGGCTCAACCACCAGTCATGGTCGGCTCTAGTCGTTCTGATTCCGACAGGACCCCTCTTCCTCCCATAAGAGCGGCGGAATGGCAGGGTAAGAAGCCCACCAGGACCAAAGCTCTTCCTCCAACCATGAGGAAAGCCCGATGGCAACACTTCAAGCATGCCAAATTGGCTGCTTTTTTGGCCGAGGCTTCCGTTTTTTTTCCCGTTGACTTCTGATGCGTCAGAGACGCATTGGTTGAAGCGACGCTCTTGCTTTGTCTCGGATTTGTGGAATCTACTGGTGATATTTTCGTTTCATTTTTGAGTCTTCTGCAAATCCAAGTTGTGGCAGCTTATGCGACTTTGGGGACCGTTCGGCGAACCAAAGGCCAAAACAGTTCGTCTCGTCTAGGGGTCGTCATGGCCATTCAGCTGAACTCACGGGGACCCTGCCGCGACTTAGGTGCCGACCATCCCTGCCAGGGACTCCAACCAGTGCCTCGACTTAGCAAAGGGTGGACGACGGTGGACGGAGGGCCCTGAGGGCCCCCTGCCCCCGGTGGTCCCGGTGGTCCCCAAACATTTCAATGGATCATCTTCTATGAAACAGATCCAATTGCGATTGTCCCCAGTCAACCAGGCAATGGCCGCACCAGGACTGGTGGGGGCTGCGGGATGACCACAAGTTTTTCGGGGGTTCTGGGGGTAGGTAGACACCAAAATTCTACATGAATGAATAAATGTATGAATACATGTGAATACAGATACAGACACAATTGATAATAGGATAAAAAAGGTCAGTCCCTCGCTTAGGCCTACGTTTTTTCTCGCTTAGGACTACGTCGGTGATATATGGCTACAGTCTCAATAGAAAGATATATCGATGTATATGAACATGATTTCCAGAGGCTTGTACATGTGTGACCCATCAGGATATTGTCATTGAATCATATGCTGAAGAAGATGTTGCAACGTATCAGGAACGTATTTAATGTGACTTGACGAAGATGTTAGAAGGTATCAGGAACATTTGGAACGTTACTTGAGGAAGATGTTACAACGTATCAGGAACGTTTTGCAAGTTACTTGACGAAGATGTTACAACGTGCCAGTAACGTCTTGCACGTTACTTGCAGAAGATAGTACTACGTATCAGGAACGTGTTGCAAGTCACTTGAAGAAGATGTTATCGACCACACAACATGGAGTGTACGACGAAAGTTCTCATTCCACCATGGTGGTCCCCTAAACCAACCCCATGTCCCAGCCCCGTGTCCCCAAGTGTTACCCTAAAGGTCTCATTCCACCATACTGGTCCCCTAAACCCACCCCATGTCCCAGCCCCGTCTCCCCAAGTGTCCCTTAAACCCACCCCATGTCCCGTCCCCAAGTGTCCCCTAAACCCACCCCATGTCCTAGCCATTCCTAGCCCCGTGTCCCCAAGTGTCCCCTAAACCCACCCCATGTCCCAGC
>Ga0126342_10016602_pt1 | contig 12819 bp, 13 predicted proteins | sample Cyp1metagenome_FD_92528 | JGI IMG/M metagenome (GOLD analysis project Ga0126342, IMG submission 92528) | Coral microbial communities from Lord Howe Island, Old Settlement Bay, Australia - Cyphastrea 1 metagenome | ecosystem: Host-associated > Invertebrates > Cnidaria > Coral ...
ACAACCACCTTTCAATCCATCAGTGGGTTCGCTCTGCCATTTTTGCGCCACAGCAACACTCTTCTCCTATAGGTTTCCTATTTTTGAAACTTCCGCCACCGCCTTGTGCGGTACTACTGGTATTTGCGTGTGTCTGGAAATGGGGTACTGTATGCACTCTGTATACCGATACCTCAAAAGGACAATTTTAATCATCCAAGCGAGCTTGGAATAGGCCCACCAAATGGTAGCTTAAACCATGGGGAAATTTTGAACATTCAGGAAACACAAGTGCCCTTGCAGGCCTTTGTCGGGCCTTCCAAGTCCCAAATGCTTCCAGTACCATCGACTGCTCCTGTGTGAGGAAAAACCGCAGGAAGAGCCCCAGCGAGCGTTGCTGATTGTGGCAAACGAACATGGAATGCTCTCGACCAACCAAAAAACTGTGACATGTTCATCGTTTCCACGCTTGAACCACAATAACCATCCAATTCTTGGGGAAAATCATCCGCACAGCTTCCAGGGTGACCCATCTCACACTGCAGGCATCATCTCCCACCAGGTCAGGGTCTCGAGATTTTCTCCTTCTCTCCTCAAATATTATATAGCTACCCTCTGGTTATTTAACATAGCCATGGAAAATGGCCCTTTGATAGATGATTTTCCCATTAAAAAATAACATTTATATAAAAGGGATTTTCCATGGCTATGTTAAATAACCAGAGGGTAAATGTTCAAACCTAGCATGACACATGCAATGTCCCAAAAATCATGATTTGTTTGGGAAAAAAAAACGAATACACTCTTGTAGGCGATGGAAAAACTCCCATTTATAATTTATAGATCATGTTCCCATGAAATGCGGTAAAACCATGAAAAACATCTATTTCTGGTGGAATTCCCAGCCACGTAGTTTTTGTGTATCCTTTTTAGCAGGACGGCAAGCCATGTCCCAGGGTCCCACTCCTGCCAGAAGTTGCTGCGAGTTGCAAATGATCACCTGGATTTCAGCACCAGTCCTTCCGAAACCATGGAGGATAGGCTGGATACAAAAAGCTTGGCCCCAACAAAACAAGGCTAAGAAAAACAACACTTTGCAGTTGAAACATATATATATGTATATGGTATATGTCTTGAATATATATATATATATGAAGAATTGTCGTATGAAGTTATGATGTTACTAATCATATGAGTGATTCCGTAAAGGTTAAAACCACATGATTGTTGGAAATACATAGTTTCTCGAGTTGTTATGGATTAAATCACATCAAATCTATTCAAATATCCCCATTCGATTACAGATCCTGGTTCACCAAAGAATGGTGATATGAGCCAACAACAAAAATATGTTTTATAAATCACCCATATAAGTTGGTGGATTATACCTACCTTCTATGGAACTTAAATTAGGGGATGGTGGATCCTATTGCTGTCCCAGCATTATCCCAAATCCAGTGATCAATCATTCAATCATCAAAATTCCCGTTCGATGGCTATTTTGAGAGTGTGCTTCATCTCTTGTATTCAAATTCCGCATCTCATATCGGTGGTTAGTTGATTTATATATATATATATACAATTTGATTTCCACTACATGAAGCTTTCCTAAAGTATGGATACCCAAAACCATTCATGTCCCATGAATAATAACCAATAACTTGGATGATTTTGATGTAATGTGGGTAAAACAATTACACTAACTACAGTATTTATGGTGATTTGGGGGATGGTTGATTGTTGTTTCACCCAGATTACCCCCATTTTAGGAAACCCGCATATCCCGAAGTCCCCATCTGCAGCATCTCCTGAGCCCCGCGTCCACCAGGGTCGCTCCGTTCAGCGGCAGCCCGTCGTGGAAGAGCTTCACCTAGCGGCCAAAGTCAAGCGACATGGCATGGATCATGGGTCTATATATATAATTTTATCGTAGATCATGTTTTGTATATCTATACATCTATATGTATGTATGTATGTATGTATGTATGTATGTATGGATGTATGGATGTATGGATGTATGGATGTATGGATGTATGTATTTATGTATGTATGGATGTATGGATGTATGGATGTATGGATGTATGTATGTATGTATGTATGGGTGTATGGATGTATGGATGTATGGATGTATGTATGTATGTATGTATGGATGTATGGATGTATGGATGTAGGTATGTACGTATATAAATATAAATATATATATATATATATATACATAATATGTATAATATGATATGTATATGCATGTATATATATATATATATATATGTATATATATATATTATGTCATATCATCTACTATATATAGAATGATAATGATTCATAATACAGTATTATATACCTAAATCAAAAAATGAGTCGTTACTGTATTCTAAATTCTAAATGATCTGGTATATATATATATAAGGTGGATATTATTTGAATAATCATGTTTCAAAATAATCTGGGGATAATCATGGTTGGGATCACTTGGGATCCAATCATGGCTTTGCCCAATTTCTATGTGAGGTGTTAACTTAGGGCAATCGAATATCATATAGATGGGGATATTTGACATAGTTATGCATCATCCATTAAAAATACGGGTCTGAAAGGGAAATGGTTGGAATTCTTCAACTGGAAACACACCGTTATTAGACATATATCATGTGGTAAACCAACCCCTCAAAAAAAACTAGAATTTGGGGATGGTTGTACAACCCATAAAATGAACAGTGTGATTTTAGGGATGGTTTATGGCTCGGGGTTTACCACATTAGTTGTGATTCCCCGTAGCATCATCCAATACATGACATGTATCTAGTATGGGCAAGGATCTCAGCGGCTTCGACAGCCCAAAAAGGAACTGCAGTCCCTCGGGATAGTTTGACATTTCATGGTTTGGAGGATCCCAAACTTTAAGAAACATCCAGGAATCCAACTTTCTGGACAACCCCCCAAAAAATTCTGGTTTCTCTTGACTTGATGTATTCTGATCTAGACATCTAAAAACCGCGGATGCAAATTTCATATGTATAGATTTGTCAAATGGATCAAACACATCAAAAGCCAAGTTTTCCTACTGGGTTTGTTTCAAATCGAAGGACACAGCACAGCAAAACCATAATTTCTATGGGGAAAAATGCGCTGAAATAAAATCATTAAACACCAAGTTGTTTGAATTAATTGTCCTCAAAAATCCTTGATCTCTATGTAGCTCCAGAGATCATCTCCGCATCCAAGTTCATTTGTATCAACATGCAAACTACATCATTTATACTTCATGCTATATCAAATGATTATCATTGAACTTTAAACATCTAACACCACATCCCAAGCAAATAAATAAATAAATGAATAAATAAATAAATAAATAAAGATATATATATATATGTATCTATATCTATATATATATATATATATAGATGCTAATCCAGCAAAATCCGTGAAAACATCATCCATAGATACCCGTGGCTCCAGACTTCCAACGATATGTCCCATGATATCCCTCCCGTATTCATGGAACACATTCTTTTGCAGATAATATTTGTCCTCAAACCTCTGAAATCCATCATTTGACAATTAAAATCAATCCATCTTCCCCAAATAGTTGATTTATAGTTGATTTACCCATTAACATGGGTGATAAATTCAAATTTTACATACAGCTTGAGTATTGTACAAGAATTCACTGTATAAGAATTTGAAGGGCTCGATTCCAAGGCGGGCTACATATTTTCAGCTATGCCAAACACATAGTACGTTAAGAATTTGAGGGACCCTGGAATAGGACTGCCAAATTCTTAAATTATTGCTTATACGTGAAGTTTGAAATTCTCCTTTTTTGCGTTTATTTTTTTAGGCATGAGCCCTTGTACTGGAGACCAAGGCGTTCTTTTTTGCGCACTAACCGCACGAAACTCAGACAAGCCTGGCTTAGCAGAAAAAAGCTTTTTTTTCCCTCCAGAATCTACAAAATCATATTTTCGCATGCCCCTTGTCAAATCTGCTTGGCAAGCGCATTGAAAGAATAGAATAGAAAATACCAAATAGTAAAACGAATGCCAAGCATGACCACGAGCGTGGCTTGCTACACGGACTGTGTGATGACTCGCTTCCTTCAAGCAAAAAAAACGCCAAGCCCAAGCCTGTAAAGGGCGCACCGGGAGAGAATCGAGCCTTGGCGCGGCTGCGGCGCCCGGGCGCTGAACTTTAGTCTGCTGGATAAACCGCCGAGCCGCCGCCGCCGGGGTTGCCTGGCGGTCCCGACCCTTTAGGGCCTCTCCAGGGGGCGCTGGGACTGCTCTGCCCAGCGAAACCCGGCTCAAAAAGCAAAAACTTCCCGGGCGTGACGGGTGTCATCTTGCGTCTGCGCGGCGGCCCCGCGGCAAGCAACCAAGGCCGGGAAAAAGCGTAGCCGGAACAGCTATGCCGGATTCCGGCCACGACAGAGCCCAGCGCGGCCAAAACCCTGGTTTAAGCAACGCAAAATCGTGCTGTAGCTCCATTTTGAAGTCATTTTTTCGCATGAATAGTCAAATCTGCCAACTCCACCTCGTTACCGTGTTTAATCTTGCTCCAAATTGTGCAGATGCTTGCGATACAATACTAAGAATGCCTTAAGAATTTGAGGGACCCTTGGCCTGTTGTAGTGTAATTTGCCTGTATTTAAAAATAAGAATTTGAGGGGCCCTGGACCTCAAGCTTTCGGATTCTTCACCAGCGCTCGGGCTGTAGCTCTCTTAGTTTACCAGAGGGTATCCCCAAACATCTTCCCATTGTTCCATGGAAAAATCCGACCTCAACGATGAACCGGCAGCGCGGCCGCCACAGCGCGGCGCAGCTCCGACAGCGGCGCCGTGGCAGGGAGCCGCAGCGTCACGAGCAGCTCGCCGCTGATGGCGCCATAGGCCTCGGGGGTGGTCTGGGGGATTTATGACCAACAAGTGATGGGAAAAATGAAGGATCCCATGGAAAAATGTTATTTTATTCCATATTCTGATTGTGTTTGACTGTTATATTGACATCCAAAAAATGTGATATTTCCTGATTGTTCATTTTCACAATTCCCCCTTTTTTCTTTTCGTGGTTATATGAGTTATATGATGTCATTAAATCTCTATGTGTAGTTGTTTCCATCATTAGTGTTATAAATCCATCATTAGTTTTCCATCATTAGTGTTTTACCATCATTAGTGTTATGAATCCTTATCCTTGTGGGGATACATCTACAAATTTCCGTTGACATCTCCATGAAATCCCATGAAATCTCCATGTTCTCATCACTTACCCTCTGGTAAACATACAACAAACTATGGAACATCACCATCTTTAATAGGTAAATCAACTATACATGGGCCATTTTCAATAGCTGTGTTAAATTACCAGAGGGGATTATCTCCAGTTTTCCCATGAAATCTCTATGTTTCATCATTCATAAGAACGACTATATATTATAATTGGACATGACAACAATGGGATTGTTCATGTGGTAGTATATTTGTATGTATTTATATCATTTTATATCTATTAGTAGTAACATTGTAGTATCATGACTGGATGTACTTGTGTAGCTTATGTAAAATATATATATATATACACGTATGTATATATATATATACATATGTAGCATAATAATGGGGTGTATAAACATGTTCAGTATTGGTAGTCCATTTGGGCTAGTTACTTCTGTGAAAAGGAAACAAACCAGTGGGAAAACAGAAATCCATAGTAGGAGGATAATATTTGTGTTAAATCTGCATGTGGGACTATATGGATCTACATGATATAAAGCTGGAATCATAGTAAACATGGGTGGTTCAACCATAAAATTATATGGATGCGTCCCAGGTTTTCAATCCTTGTGTCTGAAGCACACATCAATGGCCATCATGAATTCCCAAAAATCTAAACAGAATCTAAACACATGACAAACATTGAGAATAAGTTTGGGCATTTGGACGGGAGATAAGGAACAACTACAACCAACACGCGGGATATGCAAATGTATGGTGAACAAAACCATGAACGGCACAAAACCATAATGCAAACAAAACATAGATATGTTGTGTTGGGAACAAGCAAATTTGCAAGAACGGTTTGAAAACATATGAACTATATGGAACAGTGTGGAAAATTAAGATGAAATATGGGAACAAGTTGGAAATTGGGTGGATGAAAGGAAACACAATGAACAAACAGGAAAAGGCATGGGGAACAATGAACAACATTAAGACGAAAGATGGAGACTGGACATAATAAAAGAAACAAATGGGGATGAGAAATCAAAACAGTTGCAATCTATGAAACACATTGGAACAAATCATATCGGATGTGATTCAGTGGTCAATATCTATATATATATGATATAATATATATATATATATATGTATAGAAGTATGCGAATTTCAGCATGAATCAGCTGGACAAACATATATGATTCAATCCACATACATAAATAGGGATGCTCTCTTTCTACAGTTTGTGAAATTAATTTTCCACAGGATCATGGTCATATGGTTGCTATAAGTAGGGCAATGCTTGTGAAACCAACAGAACCAAGGGTTTGGGATTTGCTGTACAGCAATGCAACCAGCGTTTACATGTGATTTTTAGTGATCTTCAGATTCCAAGGCGAATGTTTAGAGAACTGTATTCGTTGATATTCGTTGTACTATACTTAGCATTACTCAACTGTTACAGTGTTTGCTGCTAGTTCACGTGATATCTCATGGCTAAAATGTGCAGATCTTTGGTTCCTCGAACAAATTGAAATAGCCTCCGGAAATCAAACGAATCGTTTTTCGAACATGCGCCATTTCAAACATCATGATTTTCCCATGATTTTCCCATGATTTTCTCATTCAAAAACACAACTCCCAGTATGCATTGCCAACTCAGCTGCCGACGGAGATTTCCAAGTCTGCCATCGGAAGAAACGTTGAGACGTCCTACCCTCTGGTAAAGATACAAAAAACTATGCAACATCACCATCTTTAATAGGTAAATCATGGTGAATCAACTATAAATGGACCATTTTCAATAGCTAACTGTTAAATTACCAGAGGGTAATTAATCTGCTTGGTCTCGTCCATTGGAATTTTACTCCAGCTATGGATATATAACATGTGTTCTTTGTGTTTCTTCAAATCACCAGCCAGTCATCTGGTCATTTTGTACCATGCGTATTTCACTCCACTCCGGAAAACTGTGGTCACAACGAGAGTGAGGGGCCATCACCTGGTATCCGTATTCAACATGGTGGACCATAGGGATAATCAATAGGGCTTCTCTTGCCATCCATTTTTTCAGACGCCGCTGACTTCATCTTGGGATCTTCTACCCAACATGAGATATCGATCTTTCATCCAAAACTAAGTATGTGTTGGCATCTAAGAAGAATGGATGGTTATCCTCCACCTGAACGCTACCTGTAACCCGAACATGTGAACTTGATGGTAGGGCCTTGCTTCATGCTGCACCATCCTTTAATGAAATTTGTCACTGGCCTTCATGGTCCTTCATGTGTCTTTTCATTGATCCCAAAAAGCTGCAATGAGACGCATCCAGTGACCATTCAGGTCTTGTGTTTCTGTCAACCCATCCCAAACATGTTGTATAATCAATCGATTGGGATCCCTTGAACCCAATATGTTTGAACGTCAAAACATGTTCAAACAATATCTGATTCTAGTCTGAAATCACAAACCACTTTTCGATATCCATCAAAAAAGAAATGCCTAAGAAAAACACCAGGCCTCGCCATAAAATGTGACCTTTGTATCATTTTGTATCCACTGATTTGAGGTGAACATCGGGGCCAAACTTTGGGAATCATCATAGCTGGGAGCCTCGACCACAAAAAAAAACATAAATACTGGCACTTCCAGGATCTTTAACTCCGAAATTCTTAGGGTTTTCAAGACAAAGTGGCAGTAAATTGGGTGTCGAGTCCATACTAGTCATCTTCTACTCGAGAATATCCATAATTTTTGGCTAGTCTTGTATAGATACCCTATATTTTCGCTATGATTGGCGAAGGATCAGTCCCTAGCCATCCAAGGTTGACCCACCTCCAAAAAGCTCTGATAGCACGGTGAAGAGCATTCCTCCGTCGCATGGATGAACTCCACTTTGAAATGCTGTAGTTATATCATTCCAATATATTCCAATTCTCTATAGAAAGAACTTGGAAAAGGAAAGTCATCCATTTCTCCACATGTCTTAGTTGATTTTCCCAATTAAAAAAGGATCCGCATGGATCAAGACACGGAATGTCCATAGGCTTTGCCAGATTCAGTTGTGGGTAGAGTCAACTGCCTTTGGATCAACGGAACTTCCAAGTGGAGCAAGATCTTTTTTTTCGGAAATTGACCTCTACGTTGCTTAACTTCAGAGGAGCTTGGCCAAACACCAACATCAAGTAAGGCCGAGTACAGAAATGAAATCACTGACATTGAGACTTTCCATCCGTACACAGAGTCTGCTGACCAGATCCTACAGTATTTCCTGCAACCATAGGGGATTTATTTCCCCTACCTTGGATCTTAGTGTGTTACAGAAAGTGGATCCACCAGCCTGTGCCATTGCTGTTTGCCATGGCGAGCCGCTGCGACGTCAATCGCTTTTTGTGAACGATTCGAATCCCTAGGACCTGGAGATCTTCGTCACGTTTACCACACGAGTCGTCTCCATATCTTTTTTGGGGGGTACACAATGACGTGATCCACACGGGTCATTTGGGGATCTATGTTGTCAACTGATTCATCCCTGGTCTCATTATTCTCATTCCAACCTTATAGCAGACGACCCTCCGGTAATCAAACATGGCAATGAAAAATTGTGCTGTAAACCTCCATTTACTTCGGGGATGTCCCAGCCACGTTTGATTACCGGACGGTGTTCCATTACAGTAAATATCCCATCATTGTTACCCATATATAGTTATATTAAGCCATTATTAAGCCACTATCATATGATCATATATATACGTATATACAATATATATATATATATATAAACTAATATATATATATATAAACGAAATAGCACGTGTAAATCAGCACTTATATCTAAACAATCAATCAGGTCACGAGTCACTAGATCCTGAAAAGCTACAAAAAAACAGGGCCAGGGCTCGAGCCATGAGCTGCCAGTTCCGCGCCATGAAACATACTGGTCAAAAGCTATCCTTCTATATCCTTTTTAATGTTTTCTTTTAATGGTAATCTGATTGGTGGTTTTAACAATCTTGAAAAATATGAAAGTCAATGGGAAGGATAATCCCATATATGAAATGGAAAATAAAAAATGTTCGAAACCACCAACCAGTAATAATAATCCCCAATAACACAGGTAGTTCATAAATTCCCTTCATAATCAATCAACAACAGTGGTATTTTTAATGGCTCAGTTTGACATGTCTTGCGCTAGGAACTAGCGTGATTCAGCGGATCAGCCGCTTCCCGTTCCCCACCAACAAACACCGGTGGTCCTGGCGACGCAACTAAAGCACCACTAACCATGGGGCTGTACTTGATTAATCTTGATTAACTATGCTTCATGGGGCTTACAATCGTTTGAAATAGTTAGGTAAACATGAGGACTGTGTGACTTTCACGGTGTGATTGTTTGGAACTGTTGATCAAATCCTTATCTTCGGTATTGAGCTTTACAAATTTTGGTTGCATGCGGCAATGATTTATTGTCATGTTATTTCTACTGGTGGTGCATTGGTATGGTTCTTGGCTGCCTATCTTGCATACCATGTTTTTGCACCCATGTTTCTGAGCTACATCACATAACATCCAAATATCTCCAGTCCAAGGCTGTTTGGTTGTTGCACTTACCTTAAGTCTTCATCTCCTGCAGCTATCCAGTCTAAGTCGAACCATACCACAAACAACTAATATGCCATACAGTACAAATATGTACAAGTTATTTCACGTTGTGGCCAATGAAACAGAGAAACCATACCTATTTAGCCATTTCCTTGTCAATAGATATACTAGATGACCAATGACTCCGATGACCGGATTTTCATGGATTTTCCAACGCGCAGCCACACCCTATCGCCGCAAAATGCACAACGATTGTGAAACGGAGCTCGGGCGGTCTGACACCGTTTTGGCCAATGTTCCCAACGATTCTGACTGAATACGGCGGTAGATTATGGGTCAACTTTACAGATCTACCAGAGTTTGCCAATGTCCAGTCGTGCTAGGCATCACCTTGTTTGGTTTGTAAGATTTGTAAGTACATCTGGCTTTCTTCCAGCAGGACTTCCTGTCATCAGGCAAAACCAATTCGGTTTCTTATGCTTTGGTAATCTCGAAGTTTGGCAATGGAAAATTAACAAACATATACATATGGCTGAATTATAGTATTTAGTCTTAATTCACCAACCTGAATATAGCTGGAAAAAAGGCAAATTATGGGGATAATTTCCCTATATTTCCCTTATTAATCATCATTCAAGCGACGTCATGAGCACATGATCGAATTCATCCAAATGTTCATGAAATACCTACAATGTGAGGCCCCCCAGTTATAAGTTGGTTTATAAGCCCCAGTAACTATAGTTATAAGATGTTATAAGTACCATAAACATCCATAAACCATAGTTATTGGAGTTATAAACCAACTTAGCTATCTTGGGGGCCTCACATTGTATGAAACGTATGAAAGACGGTGATAGCTCAGGCAACCAGCTTCAATCAATGACCACCCAAAGGTATCCTTCATGGCCGACCAAGCAGTGTCTATGTTCGTACCTGCTTGTGTTATACGAGGCACATATTCTACAATGAGCAACATATGGTAACATATGTAGAACATGAAAGGATATTGAGTAAGTGTAAGACCAAATAAAACTCATCAAGAGTCGACATGTCTTACGAAAAGAAAATCCACACATATAAAATCATACAGTATAAATATAGTTTTTTGAAAAGAAACAAACACAACTTACACAACACATATCTTACATAGTTTCACAGGTCCAGCAAATCCACGTTGCTATTGCCGCCGCCATCATTGGGCTTCGGTTCGTTCGAGTGCTTTGAGTTCGAGCTGGGAGTTGTACCTGGGAGTGGTGCGTCTCCAGCCATGGGCCATGGCTTCCATAGCAAACGGTATCAAACTCTTAGCTGGTTGGTGGTTGACCTACCATCTTGAAAAATATGAGTTCGTCAGTTGGAATGATTATCCCATTTTTTTTTGTGGCAAAAAGAAAAATGTTCCAAATCACCAACCAGTTAGTCATCACCGGAGGCTATTTCTTTACTCAGCTTCCCCCCGGAACGTATCTGGGCTGTTAGGGGCAACGTTGAGCATCTGTGTGAAATTATTCCAGATATCAAACCGTCACAAGAATCCATTTTGGTAATTAAAGATGTTTTTTGGTTGGTTCATCAGGATTCCCGGTTGGATTATGATACTCCTAAACATACTAATGACTAAGGGTCTTATCAAGTATGAACCCCTTATGTTTTACTATATATACTATATATCAATGCCAAGGTTTTTCTTGGTGCTTCACAATAGTCACAAACCTGAAGAAAAACTATCACGTTGAGGTGGGGTAAGGTCGAAAAACATGGTTGCAGGGCATCCATTGGATTGATCTTATGGGGGGTTCCAAACATGGGGCTATCCTAATAGCTGGATTGCTTATTTCATGGGAAATCCTTTGAATATATGGATGATTTGAGGCTATTCCATTTTAGGAAACTACCATATATATATATAATATTGGTAGTTTTGGAGTATATATATATACCTCACAACTGTATATCATAGCACCATGAGAAAGTGGGATACATCATAGATTACATCCACATACCCTCTGGTAATTTAACTGTTTGCTACTGAAAATGGCACATTTATATACATTTATACTTATCTGTTAAAGAATTGTGATTTTCTATAGCAAACTGTTTACCAAAGGATAATAAACCCTTAGGCTGTTGAGTATACCATGATGCAGCATTAATAATGCATATAAATCCATATAAATCCATATAAATCCACATAAATCCACATAAATCCATATAAATCCATATAAATCCATATAAATCCATATAAATCCATATATATCCATATAAATCCATATAAATCCATATAAATCCATACAAATCCATATAAATCCATATAAATCCATATAAACCCATATAAATCCATATAAATCCATATAAATCAATATAAATCCATATAAATTCATAAATCCATATAAATCCATATAAATCCATATAACCCATATAAATCCATATAAATCCATATAAATCCATATAAATCCATATGAATCCATTTAAATCCATATAAATCCATATAAATCCATATAAATCCATATAAATCCATATAAATCCATACAAATCCATATAAATCCATATAAATCCATATAAATCCAAATAAATCCATACAAATCCATATAAATCCATATAAATCCATATAAATCCATATAAATCCATACAAATCCATATAAATCCATATAAATCCATCTAAATCCATCTAAATCCATCTAAATCCATCTAAATCCATATAAATTCATATAAATTCATATAAATTCATATAAATCCATTTAAATCCATATAAATCCATATAAATTCATATAAATTCATATAAATTCATATAAATCCATTTAAATCCATATAAATCAATATGAATCCATATAAATCCATATAAATCCATATAAATCCATATAAATCAATATGAATCCATATAAAATCCATTAAATCCATATAAATCAATATGAATCCATATAGATCCATATAAAATCCATTAAATCCATATAAATCAATATGAATCCATATAGATCCATATAAATCCATATAAATCCATATAAATCCATATAAATCCATATAA
>Ga0126342_10016603_pt1 | contig 12819 bp, 14 predicted proteins | sample Cyp1metagenome_FD_92528 | JGI IMG/M metagenome (GOLD analysis project Ga0126342, IMG submission 92528) | Coral microbial communities from Lord Howe Island, Old Settlement Bay, Australia - Cyphastrea 1 metagenome | ecosystem: Host-associated > Invertebrates > Cnidaria > Coral ...
GTCGCATGTTTGTGATGTAAATCCAGATGTGGATTCTGGATTTGGATTCTGTTAAGTCACAGTGACAAGCAAACATTCTCACATCAGAGGCCCAAATCAAACCCAACCAGACCACACCCAGGACAAACACAGACAGCAGTCTTTTTTTCTCAGCATAGAAAGCTGGGAGGCGGTATGCTGAATGGTGACTGAACTGAATGATTGGAAAAATGAAAGCTACAGTTACAGCTACAGCTACACTACACGGCTTCCAGCTGCTAGGCTAAGTATGGTAGGTAGGTCCAGATTCCAGATAAGTAAAAAATAAACAAAATGCAAACTGAAACTGAAAACAATCCAATCAATTAATTGAATTTGTCTACCAGTTTTGCTGTGGTTTCTATCTCCTCCTCCTGTCCTACTACTACTTCTACTAACGTACCATACCATAGGTTAAAATCTAGCTGCTAGCTGCTGGCTGCAAAATGGAGCCACGTATGCCATAGGCACGTACTGAGTACTGTGCTGGTGATGCTTGCTGCTGCAAATTAATTAGCTGCCACTTACACTAGCCACCACTAGCTGTCACTAGCTGCTGCTACCAGGCAGAAAGTCAGCTGCAAGGCTTGGCTTAGCTAGCCATCCAATGCAGCTATATGCTATCCGATCTTTACGGCGGTCCATCCACTTCAGGACAGAAACTTCTCAGACAGCGTCCTCAGTGAAACAGGGATGTCTTCATCCTTCAAGCCATCCAAACCCCTCCTCATGGAGGCATTCTGATCTCGCACGAGCTTCTTCGCACTCTCGACGCTGTTCTGGTCACCCTTTGATAGCTTGAGGGCCAAGACAAGAACCAGCGCCTGGTAGAGGGCCCTGGCATTGCGTAGAATTTCGGATGTCTCAACCACTGCTCCCTTGAAGGTCATCACATCTTCTTTCACACCACCCATGAGAGACAAGTCAAGGATGGAGGCTGACCCAACCAAATCTGCCATGGTTGAGGCTGCAGACACAGCCTCAGTGAAACGTAGTGCAGTGCAGTGAAGTGAACAATATTCTATAGCTTGCAATGCCTGCAATGCCATACATCATATGTATACAAAATTGCTGCTACTGCTACTTGGAAATTGCTGTTAGCTGTTGGCTGTTGGCTGCTGGTGCCAAAAGGAATTAAAGAAAATACAGAAACAAATTAAGTAAATGACAAACTGGCCAAAACTTTTGGTCTTGAAGTTCAATTGAGTAGCTTCACTGAGCTTGTCAATCAAGCCCAGCAGATTCTGTCCCTTGACTGGCACCTTCATGATTGTCTCCTTTGCCGTCGTCAGCACTTCGTCGACAGTGGCGTCTTGGGAACCAAAGGAGCCAGCAACTCTCCAATCTGGCTTCGCATGAGAGCCCAAGCCTTTTTGCAAGTTCAGTGAAGCATCCTCCATGCGGGACTTGTTCACGACCAAATGCCGCAAGAGAAAGTCCTGCATTGACTCTTGTTGGGCCATGTCCAGAAAGGCGCTGCTGGAATCCAACTGCAAGAAATCAGAGATGATCAGATTGGTCTTCTCCTCCAGGGAAAGGGACTGCGCCGGTGATGGCTGCAACCACACTGCATCTTGCATCTGCTCGTCCTCCTGCTGCTCTGCATCCATTCCTTTGTAGACAGTAAGCTGCATTGAAGACGCGAAGTCATCAAAGACATCATCCTCTGCTGCTGCTGCTGCTGCTTCTTCTGCTTGAAGTTGAGGATCAGGACCATGACCATGACCAGGACCACAATCAGCAGTGGCAGTGGCAGCCTCAGCCACTCCCTCGCCCTCGCCCCTAGGATTTGCATCAGGTTCTGCTAGCTCCTGTGAGGGTTCTGCAGCAAGTTTTGGTTCTGCTGTGGGTGCTGCTCCTGCTGCTGTTGCTGCTGATGCTTCAACTTCAAGTTGGGATTGCTGCTGGGACTGTGGCCCATCATTGCCAACATCAAGTCCTTCTGTTTTGGCGGACCCAATCAATGGGGCTGCGAAAGTTTCAAGATCTGCTTTGCTGTTCAAGACTTCGTCTGAGTTCCGCAAGATGGTCCGAAGAATGATGGCTTTCTCATCTTTGGCAACACGGGCTTCTGCATCCCTTCCAAGAGCCATCATTTGAAAGATCGAGTTTCCCATGGCTACTCCAGGTTTGATGATGTCACAATGGAAGCGACAAGCTTTCCTGAGAGGGTCTTCTGGGAGAAACCCAAATTCCGCCACCTTCTGCAACAAATTGAGCCGACGTTGGATAAGCTGCTGGCTGATCTGCGATGTGCTTTGCCTGACCTGGACAGGGGCTTATGTGTATGTGACCTATGACATGACACGTTGGCTAGTGACTAGTGATGAATAGTGACCAGTGACTCAAAAGAATGTTTGGTTACGGTTAGGTTATATAGGTGTTTTCTCTTTGCTGCTTGCTGTTGCCTTTACATTGTTACATTGCTTGTTTGTTATTTTTTCCTTGTTGTTTGTTTGTTGCTTAGGCCTACTTGTGACTAGTGATTTGTTTTATTGCTGTGGCTGTTGCTGTTGTTACAACCGGATTTGGTTTGATTAAAAATTAAAAATGGTGAAATGGCGTTCGTTCTGTCTGTTGATTGTTCGTTATTTACATGTTGTTAAATAATTAATTTACTGTTAGTGTGTGAGTTGTTAACTGTTAGAAGTTGTTAGTAACGTACATCATCAGTGAGTTTGTTTGCTTGTTTCAAATTCATTCATTAAGTGAGTCTAGGTGCTTTGTTTGTTTGCTTGCTTCAAATTCATTGAGTAAGTTGGGCTGGGCAGTCAGTCAGTCAGTCAGTCAGTCAGCAGCCATTTTTTATTTGTTACTGATACTGTTACTATTAACTGTTACCTGTTACCTGTTTCTGGTGGTAGCTAAGGCCAAGTCTAAGCTATTAAACTTGAACCCGAAGCCTCCTGAGTGGGGTTGGCGACCGGGTTGGTGGATTGTAGAAAAAAATAGTTATAATATAATACCAATATACACAGTATATACTTACTATGCAGCTAGGGCTAGACTAGGACCTAGGACCCAGGACCCAGGAACTAGGTTCACTGATTCACCTAGTAAGTGGAGACCTTGCTTCTAAATTCTGACCTTGCCTTACACTTAGTGACCCCAGTGACTCACTTACTGACTTACTTACTGAATACGACTATGACTAAAGTGACTGACTATAGTGACTAAAGTGACTAAATTGACTGACTAAACTAAAAGCAGTCAGTAAGTAGCAAGCCAGCTAGTAGAGGAAACGGTAATGTCATGTGCAGTCAAGTATATAAAGTAAGGTAAAGTAAAGTGAAGTTAGTCAAGATAAGTCAAGTCAAGTGAAGTGAAGTGAGAAACAACAGACAGAACAGTCCAATGGTGAGGTTGAATTTTCCGTTTCAGGTCCCCCTGCAAGAAAGGTTTAAATGAAGTTGAGTTCAGTTTGAAATTTGAAAGTTTGAAGTCAAGAACAATTTCTACCACCCCAGCCTCTGTGAGACATGCCTTGTGCGCTGTCAAAAGCAAGCCGGCCATATGGAAAGAAAAATCTTCTTTGCCTTTAGGTGCTTGTAGTTTTTGGCACTTGGTCATGACACTGGTAAGCTGATCAAAATCAACAGTCTCATTGGTCATGGCGTGGATGGCCAGCTCAACAAGGTCAGACACTGCCATCTCTGCAGACATGTCCAACAGCCACTTCTCCAGCTCGGCAGCAAGTTGATGCTCCGAAGCACGGTGCTTGAAAAGATGCAGTCCTTTCAAGACTGCTCGCACTTCCTTTGAGCTAACATTGCAGGCATCATCCTTGCCCATGGAAATGAATCCATCTGCCATTGCCCTCAAAACTGTCAGCAGTAATGACTCAACTGGCAGAAGCTCATACCTCCTCATGCCCTGGCTGCACTCACTGAACTCCTCGACGAGCTGGATCAAGCGGTCGGCTGAAGGACCAACTCCACCAACTCCCCCAGCTCTGAATTTCTGCAATGAGTCAGCCACTCTTTCCAAAGTTGGACGCAATTTCACACTCGTGGCAGCTGCGCGCAAAATTTCATCACTTGCGGCAAGCCACTGCTGTGACTGCATTGCGGAGTCCTGCCCAGGACAATGCGCAAGTCACAAGTCAAAGTCACAAGCCCCTGAAATTGTCAGTCATTTCTGGCCCAGTCATATAAATAGTCTAGAATCCAGAATCTAAGTCTAAATCTAAAGTGAAAACCTAAGTAGTCTAGGTCTGAGTCTCTTAATCATAATCTTTAATCTTAAATCTTAAGTGTCTGTGTCTAAGTCCAGGTCCAAGTCCAAATCAAGTCAGTCATAGATGGCTGTGACAATGAGTCACTACGACTATGACTATGACCCTGAAAAAGCCGAGCCTTCAACGTGGTTTCCACCAGAGTCTGACCAGAGCGTTTCTTCTCAGCATCACTTGTGAACCGCAGCACATCATGAATGGTTGGGTCACTGCCAAAACCTTGGAGTCCCAACCCCCAAGTGAAGTCCAATGCTTTGAAGAGCTGGGTGATGAAATCCATTGACTCGATGAGTCCAGACAGAGAACTGAATGGCTCCCCCTGGTGCATCAGTGATTCGACGTAGGTGCGAGAGGAGTTAAGGCCCTTCACGAAGGGTTCGCCCAGAGCCAGAAAATTCTCAATGCCCTCTTCCGGTTCCCTCCACAATTTGAGAAAGCCATCCGCTTTGAAGCATTCAATGCATCCCATGCTGATTGCCTGGGGTCAAAAAACACTAAACTCACTAAACCACTAAACAATCTAGTCAAGTCAGTATTAGTAACTAATGGACTCGACATTGAATTTCATTTCAATTCGATGTAAGACACATGTATGACTATGTATGACTACGAAAACCTGCATCATAAACACTGATGCTTCTCGGTTAGTCGGTAAGTATTAAAACATTGCCTGGCCTGAACAGTCTGACTGAAAGTCTTTGTCACTTCCTCCAAGTCTTTGTCTGCCTTAACTGCATCAGTCTCTTCCATCACAGACTCAGCCCTTCCGACCGCATCATTGAGAACTGCAAGGGCCTCTTGGAGCAAGTCACTGTTGCGAGGGGCTAACCCTACCCATGACGTAGGTGGAGAGGCTTGAACCAACACCATGGAAACCATCTCATCAATCAACTCTTCTGCTTTGGCAGCATCGTCTTCAGACTCAAATCTGATCGCAGTCACAGAGGTCATAAGATGGTAAGCCTTGGCTGCTGTGAACTTGGCCTTCAAACCACCAGGAAGCACATCCCAATACTGCTTGACCTTTTTCACCATGATGTCCAATTCCTCGGTGCTGATGGTCTTCAACTCAACTGTCTGCCATTGGTACAAAGCCGCACACTGCTCATAGCGGGTGTTCAAATTTTGGAGCTCTCCAGAATCAGGCCTGGACCCAGCAATGTAATCACGAACTTTCGCTGCCTCCAGGGAAAAGCAGTGGGTTCATTGAAAAAGTCACAGGACTAGTCATTAGTCAATATTCTGAGTTTGAATAGTTCAGTCAGTTCAGTGAAGGTGAAGTGAAGTGAAGTTTAAGTCTTAAGTTTAAGTTTCAACCAATCCTTGTGACACTTGAATCCAAGACAGAACTGTTAATACATAAAAGTTTTCATCTTTTAATATTCTCCCTGTTTGAATTTTGAGGACAACCCCCCCCACCCCTGTAAGAGTGTTGTTCAGCTGGTGGCCAGACGAATCTGAAGACATAAAGATCTCGACGCGGAGGGATGCCAAAGACCTGCTTTGAGCAACGCGGCCACGTTGGGACTTCGCCAGCTCCGAATATAAAAGAGCAACGCCTCTCATCACTTCGTCCATGTCCCCCTCGTTCCCCTTACTCTTGCCTCCACTGGTCACACTACCAGTTTCACAAGGAACAGGTGTTGCTGGTGTTGAAGGGGCTGCTGTTGATGACATTGCTGCAGTTGGTGTTGAAGGCGCTTTTGTGCTCTCCTTGTCCTTGTCCTTCTCTGCCTTCTTCTTCTGCCTTTTCATGGGTCTGTCTCCATCTCTGTGAAGATCTGACATGCCTTGAATGATGCGCTGTGCCTGTTCCTTAGTAGTAAAGTACTAAGTAGCTGTGGCTGTGATCAAAAAGCCAAAGCCAAAGGGCCTAAGGCCTAGGCCTAAGCAAGAAAGTTAAGTTAAGTTAATTTTCTCTACAGTTAGATTCGATTAGATTAGATGCGGCTTAGATTTAGATTTTGATTAGATCATCAATGTGTCCTTGCTGGCACCTGATCCAACATCAAAAACATAGCTACGTAATACAATATACTCACCTTTTCAAACAGTGATTTGCGACTGGATTGATTCGATTTCAAATAGAAATGCCACCCAGCAACCTTCTGGGCAGCCTGTTCAGGGGTTTCGTCTTCGTTCTCCAGTGCGTCCATCATGACTTCTGGGGCTGCTTGTGTTGCTGCTGTCAAAGATGCTTCGATTCTGTCTGCGCTCTCCTTCAAAGAGGTCAAAGTAGGGAGTGCCTGCTGCTGTCTCTTCAGACCAGGGCCCACGCCTTCATACCTGCCACTGTTCTCTGCCCAGTACCTGCCATGAACATAGGCAAACACATAGGGAGCTTGCCTTTCAAATCTCGCGAGCTGGGTATCGGGAGTCAAGAAGTTCTCCTGCATGTCCGTGTTGGTTTCATAGAAGAATTTCACCTCGGATCTCAGTCTTTAAGGCTTTAAGACTTCAAGAGCAAATTCAAACAGAATTCAGACAAATATTGATATACAATGCACACTATAAAATGGATATACCACACATGTTCTTTTTGAAGGTAAAGTTAGTGGTTTTAGACCATGCATCAGAAGTCAGTTATCATTTATTAAAAAGCTTCGCAGCTTCGCTGCGTTATTTTCATTTACATTTACATTGGACTCCCCATTGGACAATATTAAAGAATTGGCAACTGGTATTGATACCGTTATTAGTTAATGTCAATGCTGTTCTATGACATGATTTGTTGTTTTTTGGCCTTACTTTACAGTTGAATCAGTTGAAACTACAAATTTAATTCTCGATAATAGACGCACATAGCTTTAGCTCAATCTAAAACCACAATAGTCTAGTCAGTCTAGTCAAACCTATGTCTGAGTCTTGCCAAGTCTAGTTACATACATACATACATACAGGCAGACAGACAGACAGACAGACCTACCTACCTACCTACCTACCTTACATACATACATACATACAATGCAATTCATGCAACATTATTGGTAGGCCTGGTAGGCCTGGTAGGCTCTGAAATTTGGAGTCATCTACATAAACAATCTCAGCACAGTACAGGTTGAATACAGTGTCGGTACAGTTGAGCTGAACTGACTTGAGTAGAGTTGAGTCTGAGTAGAAGAGTAGAGAATTAGTAGTAGAGTGAGTAGTGACGAGTAGTGAAGTGAGTAGTGAGTAGTGAGTAGGGAGTAGTAGTGAGTAGAATCGAATCGAAGATCTCAGATCAGTGATCAGCAATCTGTGATCAGTGTTTGATGATTATTGATAATGATTGATCAATCTAATCAACCCAATTGCCACCCAAGTCAAGTCAAGTCACTTTCCTGCAGGTGTCTCGGAGATCTCTGGGAAGTCCAATGAGAGATACTGGAAACCACTCCTAACAGAACAGCAGCAGGGAGAGACAAACCCAAAGGTCCAAAGGCCAAAAGCAGGTGAACTAGGACTCAGCAGCTAACTAACTCAGTAACAGTAACAGTAACAGCTCATAGAATCATAGAAACAACTCTGTTCCTCCTTACCCTTACCTGACCTCAGACTTACTTAGTTCACCTAAATTCAAACAAAACAAAACAAATCAAACAAAACAATAAGAAAGGAAAATTGGGCCATGCTGAGAATCCGTTGAAGAACCTGGTTTTGAAGAATCTCCAGTCCAGGGGGTCAAATTCAGCTGGCGAGCAGTTTTACCCACAAGTGCAACCAACTGGTCACTTGAAAGTAGTGCAGCCTTGTCATAGACTACGTGGCCATAGCGCACTGTTCTAGCACAGCTGCCTGAAGGCAAAAAAGTTGGCAACGCCGAATCTTTGGAAAGGTCCAACTCCTCTTGCAAAGCTTTTTTGGCCCTGGTCCACTCGGCTCCAAACTCCTTCTCAGACTTCACTTTCTCAGAGATCTCTTGGAGAGACAGTCCAGGAGCCATCCGCCTGGCCACAGCTATGCAAAGTAAGCACCCATCAGACGTTTTGCCAGCAATCACCATGAACTGCGCTCCGTCCTGGCAAAGGGCAACGGTTTTGCTACTTCCTTCCTACTTGCATCAAACAGCCAAATAAGAAGTTGAGTACGTCCCACATAAGAACAAGAACAAGACAAGATATGCTTCAAGCATCTTGAAACTAACAAATTAGTGAGTTGAAAATTCGATGTCTTGTCGCTGTCTAAGAGTCTAAGGAGTCATACGTCATACATACATTCATACATATTGACTTCACCTTCTCATGTCAAAAAGAGAGTTGGTTTACAGTGGATAATCAGGTCAATTTTTTTTCGCCCAATCTGATCTCTATGTATGCAGCTACAGCTATGGCTATGACGGTGCAACACAGCACAGTGCATCTGGGAATCTTAGACCTCTGCTCATCCCTACTCATGCTCTCCTGCTGCCCTTTTCAGAGACCATCATAGAGCTGCCAACCGTTGCCAACCAGTCTAGTAAAGTGCCAGTGACAGTACAATATTTTAATTGAAAAAAACACGTTGGAACAGCAGAAAGTCACTTCACTGAGCAGCTTGCCAGATTCAGCACTGAGTGAAGCAGTGAAGCACCCCGAAATCACAAGAACTAAGTCGATCTGGGCGTTGGGCCAGTCTGTCTGTAAATGTAAATGTTCGACTGATCGTTCAGTCAAGTCCACGCATTGCCGCTCCATTCTCAATGCCCGATTCTAAACTTAACTAAACCAAAAAGTAGGTAGGTAGGAATTTCAAATTCCAATTCCAAGGTTCCATGTCTGAGTCTGAGTCTAACTCTGGACTGAACTATTCATGATTGTCATTTCCCAACTGCGTTTCAAAACTGTGAACATTGTGAACTGAGAACTGCCATCAGCAAAGTGCATATTTGGCATAAGGGCAGAGAAAGCAGCTTCCAAGTTCCAGCTGTCCTAGCCTCCTAGACTAGGCCTTAGGCCTTAGGCCTCTTGTGGGAAGAGGAGGATGCTGACCCGGAATCATTGTCACCATTGTTGAAATCATTTGTCTTAACTGTCTGAACTGTTTCGCCCAAATAGGCCACAGGATCATTTGGGGTGCCCTTAAACTTGCGCTTGCGTGAATCCAAATGCTTGACTGGTGTCTCAGGCACCACATTCATTGGGCCCCGACTTGAAAATGGGCTATCCAACTGGGCATGGGTTGCCAAAGTGGTCAAGCCATGAACATCGGGATCAAGGAAGTGGGTGGGAGGAAAACGGACTTTACCCTCAGGTGTGCAAGACATTGGATCATCTGACACTGACACAAGTCCAAGATTGTGTCCATGTTCTGGTGACGCAATAGAGGCAACATCGCAAATGGTCGTGGCATTCAAGCTGTCAGTAACAGCGTCAACATCACTGTCAACCTCCACAAGCTCAGGCTGTTGGGCTGCACTGGCAACAGGGCCACCAAGTGCAACCCCTCCAGCCTTTGGAATTGGGACCTGAATCATCCTCAGTAGCAACAGCAACGTTTGTTTGAACTGAACTGAAGTCACTTGTGACTTATGTCTGTATATCACATGAAATGATATGCAAATAAATGTCCACAAAGTCTTTATAATAGTCATTAGTCATACTAATGTCATGATGATGATGGTCCTTGAGTCTTCGTCACTGTCTTTGTCCTTTTTTTTTTGGTTTGGGTCACTTATGGACTTTCTATTTCTGAAATCTACAATGTGGCCATGGCCTACCTGGCCCCGGACCCTTTTGAACTTGAACTTCCTAGTCCTGCTTCTTTCTACTCTACTCTACTGAGACTCTAGTGTCCTACTGATGTCCTGGTTGTTGTCAGTATCAGTATCGATTGTCAGATAAAGTGTATGGCCTGCCTATGCAATGCACAGAATCAACTAACCAAACTAAACTAAACATTCAAACTAGCCAAATCCCAGCTTCGGCTGTGGCCATCCTTGGCGCAACAAATGCTCTGGCGTCATCTGGCTGGGCGACAATGGTGGTCGAAGTGAAGGGCATGGACCAGGGCTATGGCTAGGGGGCGCAACAGGAGCAACAGCAATGGCCCTGGGCTTGGGGACTGCTGGAGTTCCAGCAAATTGCAAGTGCAGTGAGAACAAACTTCCACTGTAGTCAGACCCTGACTCATCCATCCAGTTTGACACAGCGGATGGGCTAGGCAAGCCCCCCATGGGTCGACGATCCGGGGTGCGATTGCCTGACATAGCTCTAGTCCAGTCGATTCTAAATATCTCAAAGATGGAGATTCAATGAGTACCCTTCTGCCCACAAATGCTGCGGGCACATATAATTGGATACAATGTGAAATCCAAATCCAAATCCAATGAACATCAAGTCAAGTGACAAGTGAAAATGCGACAATGTAACATGGCATGACTGCCATGCAATCACATCAAAATAAAAACAATTGAATCAAATCAATCCTAAACCGACCTAAACTTAGATGCAATGCTGAAAATCTTTGGTTCTTTTTGATCACCACATCACTCACATCACCACACTACATTCACCACACAGGCAGTCCTTGGAAGACTGCCTGCAAATGATGCACACGAGATTGATGGATTTCTGGGACCCTTCCACTTGCCCTTCTTCGCTTCCAGCAGAATCAGTAGTCGCCGCCAGCACCAATGCCAATGGCAGGACCTATGAAATCAGAAACACAGAAATCCGAAGACAGTCAGACAGTCAGAAAGAGTGGAGTGGAGAAACCCCCAGATGATACTCCAAGGGAACAATGTAACAAGGTGCAACAGTGCAACAGCAACACAAGGAACAGGAGGAGGAGGAGGCCAGGCATGTATCCCTATGGCACTCTATGGCCCACGATTGACCCTTGGTTCAAAAAGGATTCAAAAAATCAAAATCAGAAAAGGTTTAGTGTAGTGCTTAGTACAAATACAGTCCTCTACCCGACTCTACCCTACCTTTTTGCCTGATGTCCTACTACAGCAGTTCTGTTCTACAACAATTCTACAAGTCCATTGGCCCTCCCTCCCCACCAAGCTACCTGTTTCGCTTTTGGCGGCATCTCACTGAATGGTGACCAACCACCAGGGAATCAAGCAAGATTCTGAAGGCTGACGGCTGAAGAGTGCTGCAGTCACAGGACTCACAGTGAAACTTTGACGGTGATCAGTGATCAGTGAAAACTGAAACTCTGCATGGACCTAGCTACCATCAGTAGTGTTCTGAAAATTTTATGGATCACAGAAGGTTTGATAAATAGCTAAGTAAAACATCTTAAAACACTGTTCGAAACTTGCTCCTCAGCTCAGCTAGCAGCTACTACTGCACTCAGTTGCAGCATATTTTGAATCCAAATTGCAAGGTTCACTGAATAGAGACTAGGTCTAGGTCCTAGGTCTGAGTCTGAGCAGGTCCTTGGCACTGCAGCGTGCCCACAGTGTGCCCACAGTGCAATCAGCAACCCAACAGAACATCTCTTCGGGAGCTATGTTGCCGAGAGTCGAGAAAAAAGAAAAATGAATAATGATTGATTAATAACAATGTAAAGATAAATCACATATATGTTTCATGGCAGACCTTTCGTGAGGTACAGACTCCAAACAACCAATCCTAGGCAAGGTAAGCACATTCCTTCCCCTGCTAGGTGGCTGAGCTGGTTTGACCGAATTGCGCTTGGAATTTCAAGGCTTCGCCTATGGCCCTGCAACAATAAGTGCTCAAAGGGCAATAGAAACCTGTCCTGTCCAAAACTGTACAGCGAAGTAGATTTACAAAGGCATGGAGCAATGTTCTTGTTGTTTGTAAATGCCCTGTACATTGGGTTTTGCGACACATCGCAATACACCTCTTTGAGTAATTCCTTTTTTTTTTCAAAAGAAGTTTCCGGACCACATGTGGAGGGCCCAAGTTTATCTGCTGCAATGGTGTCCAGAATCCCTGCCACCCTGTCAGTAAATTTGAGAGCACTGAAAGGGGTCCACGGTTTAACTCCCTCCGGGATCTTGCATTCTTGGCGCCATTCGGCCAATTGCCCACACCACGCTGGAGCTGGAGCCAGCTGATGAGCCCCATGCGCACATCCACGCCCACGCGCGGCCACCTTGGTCAACTAAGTAACATATATTAAGTTCATATGTATGTGTGGCTTAGTATGTCAATGTGGGTTGAGTTGGTATGGTAAGCTAGGTATGTCTTACTCACTTAGACTTAGGCTTACACTCCTTACATTACTCTACTTAGCTCTACTTTACTTTACCTGTACCTCACTTCACTTCACTTCTTACTTACTCACTTACTTACTTCCTTAGGTACCTACTTACTTGATTACGTACTTGCTTATTACTTTACTAACAGGCTTGGCTTACCTTAACTAACTTAGCTGCTTTTGCATTTATTTTGCCAAAAGAATGTGTCCACCACCCCAGATGCAAAGCAAGTTGCAGTTTGCAGAGCAAATCTGCACAGCAAATGTTTTGACATAGCAAATCTGCAGAGCAAATGTTTTGACATGGAAAAACTGCAAAGCAAAAACATAGCAAAACTGCAGAGCAAATGTTTTGACATAGCAAAACTGCAAAGCAAAAACATAGCAAAACTGCAGAGCAAATGTTTTGACATAGCAAAAAAACATAGCAA
>Ga0126342_10016604_pt1 | contig 12819 bp, 14 predicted proteins | sample Cyp1metagenome_FD_92528 | JGI IMG/M metagenome (GOLD analysis project Ga0126342, IMG submission 92528) | Coral microbial communities from Lord Howe Island, Old Settlement Bay, Australia - Cyphastrea 1 metagenome | ecosystem: Host-associated > Invertebrates > Cnidaria > Coral ...
CGCGCCTTCTTGCCAGGCATGGCTGATGAACAGGTCGCAGTCCAAACCATCTGGATGTTGCATCAAGGCCCAGCTAACCTTGCCCGCTTGCAGCGTCACGGGTTTGATGTATTGTTCCTGGTTGTCCGCGGCCGTTGCTTGGAAAAATATGCAAAACCACCATATTTTCTATGGCAAATCCCAGCAAGATTCGCATTCTCTACTTCAAGTTTGAAGGGGGTATGGAATGGTTTCCGCATTAAACACCATTTCTACTTGATACCTTCAGCCTGTCCACAAAATATCAAAACTGATAAAAATCACCGGGCGAGGATGGGAGCTTAAAATTTTAATCATAACAACTTTGCGGATCTACCGTTTTCAAAAAAAAACAGCTTTCCATCACCAGGTTTCGTTTACGCTGTAGATGCTGGGCCCGTAGACCTCTTCGTCCTGATCGTCCTCGAGCTGAATCTGGCCACTTTCAAGCGCCTCGCGGACCTCTTGCCGCAAGAACGCCAGGTCCCAGTAGGTCACGCACCATCCTGGGTGGTCAACCTGCCCTGCCATGGTCATCCATGGTCAACCTGGACCTGTCGATCCCAAATCTCTAATCCAAATCGAACAGAAACTGCACAGAAAAGTCAACCAAATTATGACCAAATTATTACTTCAAAGATCTTCAAAGCACATATCACTAGTAGAATTCAAACAATGCTTTGAAGAGAAACTTCCGAATTATGGATATCTCGACCTCAGCCACAACAATACATCACAACACCTGCAGTAGCGCGCTGTGCCATGGTATCGAACAGCTGCACTGGTTGGTGTGTCAATACCAATCAGCCGGGCAAAAAGTCGATCCACCATAATCCATGGAAAAAACTGTCCAGCAACAGATCAAGCCAGTACAGTAATATACAGTAACCCTCAGTTCGTCAACTCAACATACCCAGAAAAACCAATCAGTGAATCCAGAAAAATCATGAAAAATCCGTGCATCCCAGGCAAAAGCATCAGGCAATCAACGAGTCATTCTTTCAATCGGTCCCTCGGGCTCCATACTGGTCCAAAATCATTCTGGATCGATGAAAATCATGCGGTCCCACCGAATGAGAGCGCAGTTAGATCATATTATATGTTGACCATGAAAAAGATTGAAAAAGGATATAAAAGGATTATATATTATTATATATATATATATATATTAATCTATAATATTATATCAACATCGCGGTTCCACCTGGAAATATCGAACTCTTCGAACTCACACGAGCATCTGTCAGCTGGAACAGATCGATGCTGGTGGTAGGCCAAGTCCGTACGAGTCCCGTGGATCGAGGCCGGACTGCTTCGGATCGAGGCGTCAGATGATGAACGGCTCATGGCCAAAATCGAGGTTTCTTTACATGGGAAAAAGATGGAAAAAGCCCAAAATCCAATGATCTGGAAAGCTAAATTTTGCAGCTGTGAATATACTACAGTAAAATTTACTAAAACGGCCATCAAATTTTTAGGTGTCCAGGCTGCGAAGAAATGCACCGCACCCAATAGATGCGAAGAAAGGGAGAAAAGATGAGCGTTTGCAAAATGGTGATTCGATGTCAAATGTATGCATCTCATGACACTGCTCTCGTTGTGTCCCTGAATATTTGCGCGTCTGCAGCCACACAAACTATGGTGTACTATGATAATTCTGACAAAGCATGATGGTTCACATGGTAGCATGGTTCACATCATAGCATGCCCCCGAACAGCCAAGGTAACCAAGGATTGATGCGACCCAACGAGATTTCATCATTTTGGCCCCAAAACTCTTCGGAAAAGAGGCAAACATGGGAGCGTTTTTCAACAAATCTTGAGCCAAATGATCTCCAGAAACCATGGATGCTTCACTGACAGAAATCTCATCCAAGAAATCGGTCAGATCTTCAATGGGCTATACCCAATGGTTTTGGGATGGACAACATTTCAGCCCTAGGGGCCCTAAGCGTGAAGATTTGCCTGGTGGATCCATGAAACAAAACCATCGGACTCACCTAATTTGAGGGACACTGTGACACCATTTTCAGGGCATCCCGAGGTGATTTCACCCTGAAAAGTGGCCACAGAAAATCCCGAAAAATGGCCACAGAAAATACCCAAACAACAAAAACCACGATGTCCGATGTTTTCCTGGAGATATACCACCGATATCCACCGATTGATAATTGCTCGATCTTCGGATTCTGGCTATCTGGTGAACTTAACACCAACCAGAAAATGATTTAAAAATATATATATATAATGGCCTTCCAGATCAATGCCGTATTGAGAATACAACATAAAGCGACGCACGATGATGGGGGATCTGTATGAAAAGCTCTTGGGGGCACGGTCGCTCGCAAAGCAGGCCTTGTTTCTGGACAGTTTTCCGTAAATGGTCCTCAGCATACCTCAACGCCGCAATGCAGGATGGGAACTTCGGCCAATGGCCACACCGACTTTGGAAGGCCTGTTTCACAGAACAGCTATAGCCAAGTGAAGGAAAAAGTCACCGGGAGATTCAAGCCCTTGAACGCTTTGAATGTGGGTTGTTCAGCGGTAAACCTTACACCACCAGCTTGATTCTTGCCGCTTTGAGGGTCAAATCACTAACCTTGCAACCTTGGGAAGACCTTTGAAGCCAGAAGTGTGACATCAAAATTCAGTACAACCTTCAAGCCTACTACAAGGCATCAATCCTTTGGTATGATATCTCCAAGCTCATTGGGATCAGGCACCGCCTGGCAGGTCCTTAAAAAACCCTGGCGCCCAGCTACGATGATGGACGGTGTCGTTGAAGTCCTCAGGGCGGGACATGTTAGGATCATCACCAGCATCACCCAGGTCTGTGGCCCACATAGAAACCACTCATTTGGTCATCCAGGAGTCATCCAGGAGTCATCCATTCCCCGAAAAACATCGAAAAACCACCTCAAGTCAATTTCAGTCCTAGCCACGCCTGATTTTTAGGAGTCTGCCGGAACCCAAGATTCATTGCCATGTCCAACAGGAAATTCATCTGGTCACTGCAGAGCCGAGATTCGAAGTGGGTCACTTTCAAAAAGAGCACCAGGTCCCTCTCGGCCCAAAGCCTTACATGTCCAAACCCATGAGGCTGCTGCTGTGGCTGCTTTTCAGGCCTTTTTGGGCCGGAAAAAGAACCCACCTCTTCCTCAAATACCCAAGAACCTCAAGAGTCAAAATAACAAGACTCACCCAATTTCACAGCTTTAGAATGCGTTATAACATGTTATAACCGTTATGCATCAGCTATGCTTGGCACCTTGAGTTGAAGGGAGAGATGGGACCGAAGTTTGCAATATAGCCATATATTCGCTCTGTATTATGTCATGTCCCAAGAGTATGATATGATAGCTGTTGTGTGGCTACAATTGGCTACATACTTCCCAAAAGTTGTCCATACATATCACATATCCATACATCTTACCTCGGGTTTTGAAATGTTTGACATTGCACCATGATCCAATCATCGAAACTCGGATCTCAACAGCAGCGGTATCCAAGGTGCTTCTTGTCAAGGCCCGGCACATCGGATCTTGGGCGACTTCGCTTGAAACAACCGCAGGGAAGTGCGCTATCATCCTCCACAAGCCTTGGGATCCACCCATTTTGGGGTGGACGTGCTTGTCCCAACGGCCCAACGGGTCCCAACGCCCAATGGTTTTTGACGTTTTTTGGAGGTTAACTGGCTCAACCACGTTCTTTTGGAGGTAGAATCACCCATGTTTTTTTCCTCTAGTGATATGTGGCAATCCTTGACCTACACTAGCTTTGAGCAACCCGGCTGGCCGTGGAAAAAGAAATGTCGTATATGGAGGGAAGTCTTGAAATGGATCCCGATCAATGGTTCCAAGGTCATTTTGAAGCTTCTGGATGGGAAAACCCACCAAACTTGGGGGTACCTCAATTCTGGCACCCACATGAATTGGAAATTCTTAAGCAAGAATTGGAATCTAGCCACCTAAAAGGAATGTCTTTTGAGTGTAGTTCACCTTCATTACAAAACACCAACCATTGGGTCGGGGTCGACCCGATGGTGTTCCTGGTTTTTTGGTGTTTGACCACCAAAAATGGACGGATGAAGACTAGGAATGACTATCCTCTTGTGGGTCCATTGGTACTAGTACCCATGCCCCTTTTATGTTACTCTCATCCCGGCTGATGCAGACAGAAAATTTCTTACATCCCCCATCTTCGTTGATGGCATATTTATAGGCATATACATTACATTTGCAGTATTCCACACTATAAAACCCCATGTTCGATGGTTCAATCTCAATGTTTTGGATGGTTGCCATGCCTCCAACATGACGGCCCTGCCCAATAGGGGATGAAAACCATTTGGTTCCACTATAAGTATGTTATTTTCAAGGTCTTCATATCATAGAGTAATTAAATAACTTGTTCCAGTTATAATTATCTTCGTCCACATTATCTCGTGTTCCTCATAGGTTCCACTATAACTGGTCTATTTCAAACTGGTTGGTGGTTTCAACCCCTCTGAAAAATATTAGTCAGTTGGGATGGTTATTCCGAATATGATGGGAAAGTCATAATCCAGCCATGTTCCAGTCACCACCAACCACATATCTCCTTAACCATTATTAACCACCATTAATCACCATTAAATCACCATTAATCCCCATTAAATCCCCATTAAATCACCATTAATGTTTGGTCCCAACCCGTAAATTACCACAGTACAAATTTGACACAGGCCGAAACCAAACGTTCTGCTGAAAGAACTCTCGGAATTCCTGGAGCGCTTCCTTGTTGATCTCCAGCATCAGCAACCATTGAGTTACCTGCCCCAAAACAACGAAGGGAAGCCATGGAAATGGTTAGCCTAAACCTGCATGTGTTGATGATTGTTGCTGATTGATGGTTGATAATTGGTGATTGTTGATCATTGTTGATGAGTGTTGATAATTGATGATTGCTGCTGATTGATGATTGTTGAACATTTGTGATTGTTGATGGCTGTTGATGATTGTTAATGATTGCTGATGATTGTTGATGATTGTTAATGACTGCTAATGATTGTTGATGATGGGTGATAATTGTTAACTGTTGGCGATTGTTGGTGATTCTTGATGATTGCTAATGACTGTTGATGATTGTTGATGAAGGTTGATAATTGTTCATTGTTGATGATGCTTGATGATTGTTGATAATTGTTGATGATTTTTTGGTGACTGTTGATAATTGTTGATGTTTATTGATGATTGATGATTGTTGATGCGTATTGTTGATTGTTGATGATTGCTGATGATTGTTGATGATTGTTGATAATTGTTGATGATGATTGATGATTGTTGCTGATTGTTTATGATTGCTGAAGATTGTTAATGACTGTTGATGATTGTTGATGATGGTTGATAATTGTTGATTGTTGATGATTGTTTATGAATAATGATTGTTGATAATTGATGACTGTTGATGATTGTTGATGATTGTTGATAATTGTTGATGATGGTTGACAATTGTTGATTGGTGATGATTGTTGATGATTGTTTATGACTGATGATTGTTAATGAATCGATGACGGTTGATGATTGTTGATGGCTGTTGATAATTCATTATTGTTGATGATTGATGACTGTTGATGATTGCTGATGATTGCTAATGACTGTTGATGATTGTTGGTGATGCTTGATAATTGTAGATTGTTGATGATTCTTGATAATTGTTTATGATTGATGATTGTTGATGATTGATGACAGTTGATGATTGTTTATGATTGTTTATGATTGATGCTTGTTGAGTGATGATTGTTTATGATTGTTTATGATTGATGATTGTTGGTGATTGTTGATCAGTGTTGATTAGTGCTGATGATTGTTGATTTCCAAGATCCAAAGATCCTGTGGGCCCATCCACTGCGGGCACCTCTTTGTAGCTAATCGGCGTACTGAGCAGATCCTGCTTCGCCTCGGTGATGCAAAAATGTCAGCATCAAACAGGATGATAATAGGTTATCATTTTTATCATTTTTATTATAGGTTATAAATGATAACGGATGATATTATAAATGATAATAGGTTATCATTTTTTAAAATCATTATCATCATAATTATCCTGACTATCATAATTATCCTGATTTCTATCATCATTATCCTGATTATCATAATTGTCGTTAGCATCACTATTATGATTACTATCGGTATTATCAATGTTATCATTATTTTCATTGTTACATGATCATCACTACATATCATGATTATTATCATTATCATTATTTAAATTATCATTATTATCATTGGTATCATTATCATTGTTATCATTGTTATTATTATTGTCACCATTGTCATCATTATTATCAATTTAATCATTATCATTATTATCATTATTATCATTATTACCATTATTATCATTATTATCATTATTATCATTATTATCATTCTTATCATTCTTATCATTGGTAACATTATTGTCATTATCATTGTTAAAATTATCCGTATCATTGGGAAAAAATATCATGAATAATACAGTAATTGTCATTATCATGTTCGTTAGTGTCAGTAGTATCATTAGCATCGCTATCATTATTGTCATTGTCAGTATCAGAGTTATCTGTACTATCAGTATCATCATTATAATCATTATTATCACTGTTATCATTATGATCGGTGTTTCTATCATTAGTATCATTATCGTCACTATTATCATTACTATCATTATTATCAGTATGTTCAGCGTTATCATTATTATCAGTGTTATCATCATTATCATTGTGTTCATTATTATCATTATGATCGTTATCATCCTTATCATTGTCAAAATTATCATCGTTATCAGCATCAATATTAAAATTATCATTATTTACCCTTATGTTTCATTATTCATCATTGTTTATTTATCATTATTTATCATTATTTATCATTATTTATCATTGTGTGTAATTATCATCATGTTTATCAGTATTATCATTATCGTCACTATCATCATTATTGTCATTATCACTATTACCGTCATTTTCATTATTGTCATTATGTTTTGTCATAATTGTGAAAATCATTATCATTATCATCATTATGATCATCCTTATCAGTACTGTCAGTATTATCATTGTCATCATTATTATCAATGATATCATGTGCATCATAATCATCATTATCACCATTACTGACAGTATTATCTGTGCTATCATTGGTATCATTATTGTCAGTATGATCAGAATTATCAGTATAATCAATATCATCATTGTTATCATTATGATTGTTGTGACTATCAGTATTATCAGTGTCACCACTATCATTATTATCATCGTTATAATTTGTAAAATTATCAGTAGCATCTTTATCATCAATATTATCATCATTCTGATTCTTTTAATTATTGTCATTATGATTGTTGACATGATTGTTAAAATTATCGGCGTTAACATGCTTATTATCATTGTCATTGTTATCAAAATGTTTATCATGATTATCACCAGTTTCATCATTATTTGTGTTGTCATCATTATTAAAATGATTACAGTATTTGTCATTATCATCTTTACTAACATTGTGATCAGTACTATCAGTATTATCACTGTTATCATTATCATTGTTGTTGTTACCATTCTTATCATTAGCATCACTATTATTATCAATTATCAGTATTATCAATATTACTGTCAATATTGTCATTGTTGTCAGTATTGTCATGGTTATCATTATTATAATGTTATCATTAAATGATCATTATCGTTATTATTATCATTGTTATCATTCTTATCAGTATTCTCGGTCTTGTCATGATTGTCAGTATTATCAGTATTGTTGTTACCATTATTATCATTATTCTCATTATTAGCATTATTATCATTATTATCAATATGATCACTATTATCACCATTATCATTATGATCACTATGATCATTATTATGATCATGATCATTATGATCATTGTGATTGTTGTTATTGTTGTTAGAATTACCGTTGTTATCCTTATTATACTAATGTTAGATGTAAAATGATGTAAACATATACATATGATTATAATTGGATAATGACATTCAGTCAGCCTTTGATCTGTGTTATTATCGCCATTATGCATTTGATCCATCATTTTAGTAATTATAATATATTGTACTTGTTCAGTTTGTTTTTTTTAACTACGTTGACAAAGGATGCACACATGAAAGAAACACCATAAAGCAACATGCCTGGTGGAATAGAGTCCACCACAAAAAATACACCAGCACTGTGCAGAGATCGATTTGAGGGAAGCCTCCAACCCCACCAGTTCGCAACTTTGGTATCAAATAAATAGCTAGGCCATGATTCTCATTGTCACCCTTGATCCTTAGTTCACTCACTCCTAGAGCTGTGGATTCCAACGATATCCTCAATTTTTGGACATCCCCAAACTGGCCGGTGCCCAAAAAAAAAGGCCTCAATTGGGATGTCACTTGGGATGTCATACCGGGTGTTTCTGAAAATTGGGATACCGTCCCCCTAAAGGTAATTTAACATAGCTATGGAAAATCACCATTTTTAATGGGAAAATCCACTATAAATGGCCATTTTCCATAGCTATGTTAGTCATTACCAGAGGGTACCCCCTAAAGCCACCGGTTGGAGCCCAGTGACTGCGGCCACGCCCTGAGCCTCTCGAGCGTTCTTGGCCAATTCTTCGGTCTTTAGGGCGATCTCCTCATCGTCGGAGAGAACATACTGGCACCGCCTGGTAAACATACAAAAAGCTATTGAAAATGGATGAAAATGGCCCATTTATAGTAAATTTACCCATTAAAAATAGTGATTTTCCATAGCTTTTTGTAAGTTTACCAGGCCGGGTACCATTGAAATCCAGATTTTCGAGTCGAGGGAGTTGACATAACAAAGAATACTCGTGAGAATCATTGGACATCATTGAATGTTGCTGATACCCCCTGGTAAATTAACATAACGAACTGGAAAGATCCACCATTTTCTAGCTGGGTAAATCCACTATTTCGACTGGCCCATTTTCAATAGCTATGTAACAAATTACCAGAGGGTAAAGATGGACAAACTGTGACAAACCAGTATCATGACTTTACAAGCGTCCATTTCACTCTTGCACTTTGACTCGCGGCTGGCAGACCCAGCGGCTCGCCCTGGGTCCCTGGGCCCTTCAAACAAAGCTCCTCCCATTCCTTTTCCAAATCTGATGAATCGGATTCAACCTTAGCTGCACTGAAAAACTAAACCTTCTTGCTGGCTCACTCACATGTACCGAAGACCATGAACATCAAATGTGGACAGTCTGGAAACTGCATATGTGGTATCCCATCAGCAAATATGGCATTGATGAATACACAAAAGACATCAAAAGACACCAAAAGACATCAATGGCTACAACGTCTGTGGTGGGTGTTACTTACCCATCATTTGCAGGCGTGTTGTGTTTGGTTGTTGCTCCACCCACAGGTTCTAGGTGTCTCTTCAAACTTACAGTATGGGAATGTCTGAAAATGGATTACCCTCTGGTGAACTAACATAGCTATGGAAAATCACCATTTTTAATGGGTAAATCCACTATTTCTATGGTCATTTTCAATAGCTATGTTAAATTACCAGAGGGTATACCCCAACAGTGCAAAAAAATACAGAATAAAATGATGAAAAACCGCTGGAATTTTGGGGTACCCGGTTTCAAACAGACCCATGGGAACAAACTGCGAAGTTTCCCACATCCACCACAGCAAAGCGTTTCGTAAATTCCTCGGATATTCATCCGGCTTGGGAACTCCTGAATAGTCAAGGGTATACACTATAAGTTAAGGTTGTGTGTGACAACCCCATTTCGGGGACTTGCTGAACAGGCTAAATACTCGAGCATGAATCAATAGCCATTTGTTGATTGAGATGAAGATCCAAGTAATCAATCCCTTCACTCAATATTCAATTGCTGGAACATATTGGTTCCAAATATGGTTTTCCTATTGTTTTCCTTTTGTCGTCCCCAAAAAAATGAAAAAACACATGATCCCAAAAATGGTACAAAGACTCACAAAAATGATGGGGAAATCTTGGAAATTCCATGGAAATTCCTTGGTCTTTCCGCGCAACTGGGTCGTTCTGAGGCGAAATTTCGTTCTGCCGCGCGATGTCATCCCATTCTTCTCGGGACGCGCTGCTGGCAGCTGCCTCGAAGGCTCCCTTGAATAAATGGTGTCATTCATCCTGGATAGAATGGATATGGATATGGATATGGATAAATGATATCTAAGAATCTAGGATATGGAAATTCTGGCAATTTAGATATTCTTGGAATGACTGGAGAGCCATTTATCAATGAAGCTTTATGGCGATGGTTGACCCTGCCAAAAAGTCAAGGAAGGTACCGGGCTGTAACCAACATGGATAAGTATGTCATAGAATTGAAAGTCCCTCAAATTCATTCAAAATGCCTTATGTTCTTTCGTGTGTCTGACAATTTGAGAACAAACGTTCCAAGTGGCCCCAAAAAGGACATACAAAGAAAGCACAAAGTAACACATAATATGTGTAATAACTTTCATACTGGGAGTGTATCATTGATCCCAAACAAAAACACCATCAGCCATTACATATCCCATCAAAACCCAAGATGCACAAAAATCTTACTGGCAGAAACAATTAAATTCAGCACCTCGGACAACTCCAAGTTTCACACAATCATGCCGCTTGCGGCTTGCTGGATTCCCTGCTAAAGCAAAAACATTTTCTACTGTAAGTGCTAATTTTCCTTACCAGCATTTGACATTTTGGGGTAACTCTCCCAATTTCAGATACACCCACGTATCATGTCGTTGTTGGAAATACAATCAAACCCTTTTCAATGGATCCATCATGATGTTCCCAGCGAAAAAAACCTCCATTCAGAAGGCAATATGGCCAACATGGATGATAAGTGGTTAATAAATGTTAATAGTAGCATAATCAATATTACTTTCCCAGCTATCAACCCAGGTAATAAACCTCCTACATTCATCAATATTCCACGGGTCGCCACGCTTCACAAAACCGCATCTTCATCCGTCGTATGTTCGGGCGGCCCCCAGAGTTCACCATTTTCTCTGCAAGACGTTGGAGAAGAAAACTGTGGCTACTCTGAAGAGGAAGAAACATCTCAAATACCCTCTGGTAATTTAACATAACTATGGAAAATCACAATTTTCAATGGGAAAATCCACTATAAATGGTCATTTTCAATAGCTATGTTAGTTTACCAGAGGGTAATCGTGGTGAAATATATCTATGTTCCAAGAAATCTTCCAAGAAAAAAAACCATCCATTTCTCTCAAGTTGACTCAAAATTTTCCAAAGACCATCAGTCTATCCCATGATGATCCTGCTATTGTACACTATTGTCCTATTTTTGGGTCACTTTTGCCAAAGACCATCAGTTTACCCTACCCTCTGGTTATTCAACGTAGCCATGGAAAAATCATCTCTCCACGGGCCATGGTTTCCATAATTATGTTCACCAGAAATTATATATCCCATTAAGTGGACACTTCAATTCCATTAAATCCCATTATATAAATCCCATAAATCCCCATTAAATCAAGATATCCGCAAGAATTCCCATGGATTTTCCCACTCTCTGCAGCTCGAGGCTCTGGGGTCGCCGTTTTTTCGGCCGCGGCCACCGCGGCCACCGTTGCCAGCCGTCGTTCCCCGCTCTCCCGGGAGCTCTCGTTGGAGGCGGCCACGGTGGAGGCAGCTGAGGGGGCAGCGGCCTCCATAAACATATGAAGAACGAATAGAGAAACCATAATGACCCTCCAAATGCATAAAACATCGGTATTTACAGTGTTTTATCATCATTTTTAATGAAAATTCACTCTAAAAATATGGGAATATATCGGAATATAATGGAACATATTAGTATATGGATGAAATTCTAATATGAAAATATGGGAATATGGATGGGAATATGGAAGTATATGGATGGGAATGGGATATATAAAAGTCATTCAGAATTCCATCCATATACTGCAGTTGGTATATCAGGCTCATTCAACGTCAACTTTATTGAGGGATATACGGGAACATGACAGTAATATAAATCTGATGTTCACCGTTAAAGTATATATATAGAGAGAGAGAGTGGAACGCCACCAGGTCCCCAAAAATACGTGGTTTTAAGCGTTTGTTTAACTATTTTATGTTTCGTTTTCCTCTTTTGATCATATATGAAAGATCAAAGTTCCTGGGAGATGCACTGGTTTTGGTTTGTTAATCCTTAGCTCTATTCTTGGTTGCTTGCTTTTTGTAGCTCTATTGTTTTTTTTGATAGGTGGTCTTAGTGCATGAATGACAAAGTTCTTTGCCCAACAACATCTTGAAACATAGAGATTCATTGTGTCAGTTGTATTTGCATTGGTGGTTTTTGATATTGGATTGCCAAAAGCCTTTTGGTTGGCATCATAGTTCCAGTGGGACTCTTTTAGCAAATGAAAATGCAAATTCCAATCTACTCTCCCTACTCAAGTAGTTGCATTTTTTTGGCATACTTCATGGTAACTTGCTGCATCCATGCACAAGCAAGGCAGCCATTCTATAGATACAGTTGTTTGGTAACGTTGCTTAATTCGTGGTTCCTTTACTTGGTCTTGTGCCCTTCTGGTTACCATGATGAAGTTATACTGACATAGTTTAAGTTGTGCCCACATCCGTGAATACATTTATGGTAATAAAATGTCTGCCATTCTATTTGCAGTGACACAGCAAATTACCATGGAATATGCAGGTAAAAACGTCTTTTCTGAAGCAAGGGGGAAAGGGAAGTGCCCCTGGAATTTGCCAACTCTTGTGATCAATCGATATTTTAAGC
>Ga0126342_10016605_pt1:2500-12819 | contig 12819 bp, 12 predicted proteins | sample Cyp1metagenome_FD_92528 | JGI IMG/M metagenome (GOLD analysis project Ga0126342, IMG submission 92528) | Coral microbial communities from Lord Howe Island, Old Settlement Bay, Australia - Cyphastrea 1 metagenome | ecosystem: Host-associated > Invertebrates > Cnidaria > Coral ...
TTTCCAGAGTCTTGGTGGTACCCCAAGTCATTGGGCCTTTGTAGTAGTGAAACCCATGGTGACTTGGGGATCCCATGACTTAAGAAACCTACTGTGGATCTATGAATGGAGCATGGGATGCTCTATAAACACCACGAACCATTTATAGTCAGAATGAACACCACTAACCAACACTAACCATGACATACCACGACTATAAACTGCTGATTTTTAACCATTTAACACCACTATGAACCACTCGGCACTCGTCGTAGGCTTCGGCAAGGGGCACAGGAGCGTAGTGGCGCTCAAGGCCAAGAAACCACCTGGCCGGGGTGCCGAAAGAGGATTGGACGATGATGGTGATGATGGGCAGTTCTATTAAGCTACGATTCTTGATGGTTATACATTATCATGATTAAATTACAGATACATACACGACTATTCGCAAATGTTTTTGATGATGGTGATGACGGCGATGATTTTCCAGAAGGAACATGATCAAAATGATTGGGATGATGGTCAGAAATCATATTTAACGATGGTCAAAATCGATCAAACTCGCGACCAAGGAGCTGCGGAACTTGATCCAGGCCAAGATGAGACTCAAAATGAGCCTGGGCCGCAGCGAAGCGATGGACACGGATTTTCTGTCCAAAAAAATCGGGGTACTACAGCACAACTGGCATGAAACTCACCATTTATAATGGGGATATCATGGCGATATGATGGAATATATTACTGCTTGGTGGTATACCTACCCCTCTGACAAATATGATATAGTCAGTTCAGTTGGAATGATGACAGTCCCAATCTATGCGAAAATTAAAAAAATGTTCCAAACCACCAACCAGTATTATAATATTCATCAACACTGTGTTATGGCTTTGTCCGCAGAGTGGACCACTGGATTCTATTGGATTTTGAGGAGCCTATTTGAAGACCAGCCGGCGGCCACAGCCTCCTACAAGCTGCCAGAATTAATTAGCATCTGGTTATTTAACATAGCCATGGAAAATCACCATTTTTTATAGGTAAACCATCTATAAATGGGCCATCTATACCATGGCTATGTTAAATAACCAGAGGGTAGCTGGTTTCTCTGCTACAGCGGCTTCTATCCAGCCACCCCTGGAGCGTTGACAGGAACGCAACAATAAACTCGGCACGCAAGTTTCTAAGTACGTACATGCTTGTTTGGAGGACATGTAAATTGTATCGGAACATCGTATATCAAGTTGATATGGTGCAGCAATATTATCAATCCATATCAATCCAATATCAATCCAATATCAATCCAATATCAATCCGACATTATAATGAACACCGGTTGCACTAAGTTACCACGCATCAGCATTATGCACCTTTTCATATCTTAACAACATACCGATTCCCTACCTGATCCGGTCTCCCCAAGCTTGGGACGGACCGATAGCCAGCAGCATATCACCTCAAGCCATACAGCTGAGAAGTCTCAGAAGGGCCATATGTAGGATGCCAATTCTTTAATAAACAAGAAAAACAGTCAAAAGGTAAGGTGAATAATTAATTTTGAACCATGCGTATATTATCTATCATGCGGTTGGGAAAGTCTTAGTAGCTTCTTGGCTCCCCATTTAGTGTGGCATAGCTTCAAACCGCTCCCTCCAAACTAAGAGTTGGTTAAACCAACAAGAAATGATGTGGTCAAAATCTTCTTCAAGGGGCTTCTTAGCTGCATCCACTGCACTTCATCCTCGCTTTTAATTGGTCAAACAAACCCGTCTTTTTTGGTGGCTGAGCCCTCCCAAATGATGTCAACAGTAAGAATTAGATTAATAGTAATAATGGCAATAGAAACAGCAACGATACCGCTTATATATAAATGATAAATAAATGATAATGATAATGCTCATGTTCATCATCATCATCATCATCATCATCATCATCATCATCATCATCATCATCATCATCCTTCTCCATCCCTTATATAATCCCAGGCCGGCCCCAACTTCGCTCTAGCGCACCGTGGAGAGCTTCCAGGACTTCATAGTCGTCCAAGAGATCTCCTCGGAAGTAGATCTGCATCGAGGGCGGCCTCGGGATGGTGACATGGGGCCATGGGGGCCATGTCACCAGAAATGGGGTGACTACAACCCCAAAATTGGAGCTGTAGGAGATTTTAGGAGGCAAAATTGGGGCTATCTGGATCTTTTTCCTTGAATTTCCCTTGGCCCAAGATCAAAGGTAAGGTGCTGTGTTGAGATGAGATGGGCAATCTTAAACATCACCTTTTCAGATGAACCCTGCAATAGTGGAGCGCGACCATGGTGCAAAGCCAATGTTCAAAAAGTAGTACCAGGATACTGGTTTGACTCGCCATTTTAGCCAACCATGCGAGAAGCAACTGACAGGATGAAAAAATATTGTCATGTTGCCATCCATGTTGGGATTCCTTTCAGATGGGCATTCCACTCCCAACTGCATGGTACTGTGGCTCACGGCCGTAGATTCCAAGCAGCCCAAGGGATCCCAAGGGCTCAAGTCCAGGATGTCGAGTCCCAGCATCCTCTTTTGACTCTTTTAGGTTATTTGTTAAATGTACTGGCAGGTGTCTATCCCTGAGAGTCAAGCGGTTCATGCCACCATGTCTCATGTTATTCGTATCCCATGCAGTACTCAGTACTAGTAACTAGCATGCATTTCACCTAGTGGAAAAACCAGCTAGGTGTGACTCAAGAATGGGGCCTTCATGGGCCTACAACAATTGGCCTGGATTGATTTGATACTGAGCCACCCAATTGAACTAAGCAAACCATTTCCCGCTAGTAATTGTTAGCCGTGACCATCTCCATTGGTGATGTGAAATCCGCACAAGCAATTACACGCAACTTATTTTATCTTATTTTGCATTTCTTGGTGAATCATCCGGTTTTGATATTTAAGTCCACCCCTGGGGCCATCTCCCAGATCACAGCCTGGTTGGATTTGAGGCCCAGGCTGAACCCTTCAATGGCTTGGACCCCAACCGGATACCCAACAAGTCATAGCTGGTATAGCTGGATGGTTCTTCCCCCATGTGTTTTGACCCCATCTGCCAAGGCGCTTGTCCCAGCTGCTCGGGTCCACCTGGAACGGTGGAGTTCACGCCCCGGGAGATTTTGGTCGTCGCGGAATGGTGGATGATTCCCACACCAAGAGGGTAGATGTTTGTCGCCAAAAGATGAGATGATCTTCAAAATGATGCCCAGTTACCCTCTGGTAATTTAACATAGCTATGGAAAATCACCATTTTTAGTAGGAAAACTTACTATAAATAGCTATGTTAAATTACCAGAGGGATCCAGAGGGTAGAAATAGTGTGTTACCAAACGATAATATGTCGGCTTTGACCTGGTCTAACTGCGCTGTTTCAGAAAGCCTGAGGTCTTGGCTGGTCTGCGGGTGAACAAAACGACCTGAAAAACGTTTTGGTCGCTCGAATGGAATGCAATCGCTAGTCAAAGGTGGCAATGGAAAATCAGCCATTTACAGGCGATGTTCCCAGTAAAGCCTCCATTTAGTTCGGTGGTTTTCCAGCTAGCCACGTTTGATTGGAGGGCATGCATGCATATAAATATAATGATACAGTATGAGTTTTAATATAATGATATAGTATGAGTTTACATTAAAATATATTTAAGAATGTGTATATAATCTTATAATTATGTATATATATATATCATGTATATATCTATATGTGCTAGTACTATATGGCGCAGTACAGACAGCTTTGCACATCTCCCAGTTTGCTGCAAATCCACCTCCTTCATTGCACTGTAGAGTTGCTTCTCCACAAAGTCCTGGCTTCACGAGGATAGTTCATGGGAACATTCATGGGGAAAGCTGGGATAACCAATAAAAAGAAACTGTACTGGGTGATTTTTCCAGACATCTGCTAGAGAAACTCTGATTTTAGATTGGTGGTTACCTGGTAGGATGTTGAAAATAAAAACTTTAGGGCCAAAGTGTTGGGTTTCTGACAAACCAATTCTGGGAAACTGTCATTATTCACGATGCTACCATCCGAAGATGCGGGGAGGTCTGGGGCACTGCAGATGTTTCCTGAGCCTATGAGAAGGGCACCACCAGTTAAAAAAACGCGCTACATCAAAATTTCTAGAAACGTTCGTGTCCATGTATGTCCTGACTATTCAGGTTGCCAAAAAAAAAACTACGTGGCGTCTCTGAAATTGGGTCATCCGGTCATCCCCCCCCCAAAAAAAAGTGATCCAAAATGATCAAATTACAGCTAAAATCTCATGATTCATCAGTGAATTTTGGGGCCCTATTTCTTGAACCCAAAAAAGCGGCCGAAACGCCCAAAACGGCCGCCGCCAGACGCCCTGTGCTCCTGGTAGTTGCGCCGAAAGTCTGCGTCGTCCAAGGACGGGGCCGTGAAGCCGAAAATGGATCTCAGCAGCCTGGAACATGCACGAGGTATGGATAGTGCTTAATATTTATTACAGTAATAGATTTGTCAATGATTGGAGAATAGTGCTTTATACCATGAATAGCTTGTGAATTATTGGAGAATAGTGGATCATAATGGGATGAAATTTCTGTTTTTGTTACCCCAACATTGGGATTCAACCGGAAAACATGGGATATACCCTCCAAGTAACATAGACCCTGCCATGAGTGGGGGGTTGGAAGATTAGTTTCCACTAATCACTAAAAATAGACTTTCTTCAGGGTCTATGTTACTTGGGAGGAGGGTATGACCTTCAAAATCCGCCAATTTTTTTGGTTTGAAAACAACTCCAAACATGACTTTCGCGAAAATCTGTAAAACTTGGTTGAAAATTGCAACATGGAAACATGCCAGGCACGTTGATGGTTGTTTTTCAATCTGATCAAACAGGCCCAAGCGGGATTATGTTCACTTCAAAACTAAATAAGGGGAAACAAATGCTGTAACTGCGGGAAATTCTGTCGAAAGCGTGTGGGGGTGGGGACTATTTCCAACCACAAGGTATCACCAATCAGGATGAGAATGAATTAAAATGAGACAAAACAATAAAATGACAGAGGGAAATGAGGATCGAACATGAACGGTGATTCAAAATGACCGGTGATTCAAAGCGTTTAGCCTAATAATGTAGCCTAATAACACCCGTGAATCTAGCCACTTTGAAACCATGATGTTTCCAGCCTCCTCTGGAGACAATATCACCGGAAAAATCGGGTTGCAAACTGCTTGTATATAGCTATTTCAACATATTTCAATAATGGATTGCAATTATCCCTTTTCAATAGTTGAGAGCCCCAATCATGAACACTGGAAAACTGAGGTTGTTCACAACTGCGGTTTCTGTTTCGTTTCTGCCAATGTTGCCACTTTTTCTGCCGAACCCCATTGGCAAAACCAGCAGCTTAAACCCGGCACCTGGAGCTGCTGCCCTCGGTAAAGGCCATGGGCAAAAAGACCTGCAACTCATGGGGAAAGGCGCGACCTTCACCTCGGTGCCAGATCTGACAGATGGGAATTCAGGATGGGTTTTCAGCATGGGAACTCCATGGGAAAATTTTGCAAAATAAATTGGGGAAGTTCAGGCAACTGAAAAAAGTTGCCTGAGGATCAGAGGTTGATGGAAGTGTTGATGGAAGTTGAGTGGACTTTTGAGGTTTTGGTGGTTTTGGTTCAAGGGAGGAAGAGGGCGGTGGGACTACAACCCCAGGAGCTCGCCACCCGCTGGGGGCCCGCTACGCAAATATGCAACGACGGCATCCAACGGCAAGCCTGCCATGGTTTGGCAAACCAGGAAATTGATGTCATGTGTGACACGTGCAAACCAACACAATAATCACAATAACAACCAAAAGTGTGTAGATGTCGAACGTATGGGGTGTGATATGGTATGATCTGCCACGCCTGAAATGCTGCTAGTACATCCAATTCAGTTCCCAAAGTTCCAACCCATGCAAACTGCATCTGGCCCTGTCACATTGCCACATTGATATGAAGAAATCCACACACCCGGGTGCTTCGGCAGGAATTCGGGCCCCCCAAATCTGCCAGTTGATGGCTAGAGTTCACTACCCAGTTGGATCCACGTACAAACTGCGCCAGCTTCGCGTTCAGATGCTGAGCCATCAAAGGACAAGCGGAAGAAACCTGGTGGGGTCCCGTGGCCATGCCGACTTTGATTTCCATGTTCAAAAGCCCTTGGAACTTGTGTTCACTTGGGCCACCAGTGTGTATTCATTGGAGGTCCCAAACGGAAAGTAACGGAAAGTATACTCCTTCGGAACAGCCAGAAGAATGGCACCACAGCAGATTTATGTGGATTACAGATGGATTTCACTGCATTTCACAGCATTTCACAGAACGCGTCCCTGTTTGAAGCCAACCCTTTTGGTCGCTGCCTCCAGCTGTCAGGAAGTTGTCCAAACGCCTCGGGCAAGAAAATAGGGCCCGGCAGCTGTGGGTAAAGCAATAAACCACCCATGACTGGGAATGGTTTATTCACTGGATTGGTTTTGTTGGGAAAATTTTAACAGGAAACCCATGGGTTTTTACCATCAAATATAGAGCTTTCCTGTAAATTTTCCCATCATCCAATTCTATGGTTTATAAGTTTATACTTTATACATCTTTATACCACCTATTTAAATGGTGAGGACTGGGGGATGGTTTATTGTTTTACCCACAGTAACATGTTTAAAAAGAGCCTCCAAAATTAGCTCCGCCCAGGGCGACCGAGCTTGGGCCAAACGTAGTTGCCAAAGGATTCTCCAGGGGAACACTGGAACCTCGGATCACCGCGTGATGGGCGTGTCATGTTTTGCGGTGAGTTTGTGTGTCTGTCTCTATCTCTATTTGTCTATCTTTCTATTTGTCTATTTGTCTGCCTCTCTCCCTGCCTATCCATCCATCTAGATATCTATATATAAACACAGTCTGCATATATATATATACACATATAATCTACAGTACCTGCTTACATGTGATTGTGTGGGTGGATATCTATGGATATCTATCTATGTCTGCAGAAGCACTCAAGAATATACCTGTAACATATCCTGCCGTGCCGTTTGACTGTTCCAAACAGAGTCCTTTTCAAGTCCATCAAGAGGTCCCCATACAACAGGCGTCTTTTCCATGTCATGAGGACCAATCACATTGCCAGCTTCCAAAATGTCCAGGGGATCTGGAAACTTTTCGCCTTGCCCAGTTAAAAACAGAACACCTCTCGGCACTTTGATTCGGAGCCTCCGGAGCCCAACAAATCCAAGGAACTGCAGAGCTGGCTCCGACATATTGCAAAGTTTACTCCAACCTTTCCGGTGGAGCGAAAAAATGTGAAACCCAGGCCGTGTCATCATTGGGACCATCGTCCAGTATCTGCCATGCTGGTTCTCTGCTTGGCAGAACTTGAGTCACGGACTAAGTTGACTAAGTGCCTCTTGTCAAACAGCAATCTCCCACTTGGACGCACATCTATATGATTTGTTTTTTTCTAAAAAATAGCATGGCTGACTTGTGATCATTGGATATACTATAACCAAGTAAGATGTGTCTTATTATCCACTTGCTGTGATCCAGTACAACTTCATCTGCGTCACCTTCCAGCGAGCGCAGGGCTTGTTCAAAGGCGCGGATGTCGCGCAAAACGGACTCCGAAAAGACCTGCCGCGGAGCGATTTTGGTGCTGAACATCCACCCAGTGCATCCCATTTGTCTGATGAGAAAGTGGTGGTTTTACTGGCAAAGTGGTGGTTTTAAGATTTTTAATGGGGTTTTATCATGTTTTATCCATGGAAAGTCATGGTTTTATGATTCTCCACCGTTCTTGCCTTATGACAACAGCCCATTGGGATGCTAATCCTCGTGAATTGAACCATTTCGAGAGCCGTTCCACTTTGCCAATGGGGGTCAATCATTTTTTGACCCCAGTGGGATCCAAGATAATTACTAGCAATGGCTGGTGGATACAGAAAAAAAAACTGGCCTACGGCTGCAAGCCAATGATGAAGCAGCTGTGGCTCACAAAAATTACTTATCACTTACCCTCTGGTCATTTAACATAGCCATGGAAAATCACCATTTTGAAGAGGTAAACCATCTATCTCTATGGGCCATCTATACCATGGCTATGTTAGTCATAACCAGAGGGTATCATTTAACTCTCCAAAAAAATATGACCAGAGATTTGGTAAACACATCGACTTAACGGGGGAATGCCAGGGTATCCCAGGGTCAGGATCCAGGATCACCGCCCGCACATCTCCATCTTTGGCTTCATACAGCAGTTCCAGCTTCAGCGTGGTTCGCTGTCCCAACACCTCAGAGAACCATCGTACGTAGCTCCACTTTTTTGGAAAAAAATGGCAGTGGAAAAGTGTTCAAGTTGTTCCTCTTACAGAACCCTCCAGAAATTGATACCTGTTTTTTGATACACCTGCGTCTCATGGCTTCCCTCAAGGTTCATATGTAGCTCGCGCACCGAACCCCCATGGATAACCCAGGAGCCGATTCGTTGCGCACTGCTTGCATGCTATTCAGGGAGTCCAGATACCTTAGAGCCGACACCATAGAGCCAGGGAAAAGACATGTTCAATTGTGTAGATAAATTGTGTGGATAAACTGAAGGAGGAAGCAACAATTTGCATGCCAGCTTCACCAATTTGTAAAGTTAGGTCTGGTGTTGAATTGGGATGAATTGGGCTTGCCAAAGTAGAGAAGTAGGACTAGGAATTAATCGACTATATTGACCGAATCTTGACCTCATAGTTGCAAGTGTTTTGACAGTTTAACTCTTACCATTTATACACAATATCATCACCATCTTTGATGATCAAGTCTCCATTTCTGGTTGATTATCCATCAAGTTTCCCATTCATATCATTCATTAGTAAGTGGCTTAAGGCCCATTGATAGTTGATTTTCCCATTCAAACCTCCATTCCGTGCGGGGATTTGTCCATCAGATCCCGGTCCAACACCAGGCTCCCGGGCACCAAGTGGTTCCTGGCCGTCTGGCTATCGGCACGGCGGTAGGCGTCCACGTCCGTGTCCACAGAGATAGGTCTCCACGTCAATGGCAGCACCACCACCACCACGATCACCTACCGGAGATGCCGGATGGGCGGATGGGGCTAAGCCGCTAAGGTTAACACGTTGGAATTTGATCATGGGGATATCATGGGGATATCATGGGGATACAACGAACAAGATGGGAATTTTAATGGAACATCATTGGGATATGAGGGGATAATGTTGGATGTAGAACTACTCGCAAAAAGGGCTAATTAATGAATAAATCACCCGCAACGGTGTCCTCAAACATGGCTGAAAAGACCTGCGAACTAGTCACGGAAGTTGCTGGGAAAATGATCGAACTAGCCATGCGGAATGTTCCACCTAGCCATGTTTGATTATCAGATGGTAAATGACATCATAATATAGTTGGTATAACAACTATAATGATGATCATCGGGTGGTAGAATAAATTGTGCTAGCCTCATGGAAATAAAAAGTCCTCAGGTTACAGGTTGGATTGCAATGATTAGAATTAGAATTGTAGCCTCCCATCATGCATGTCACTGGGATGGTATCCCCCCAAACTGTGAGGGTGTTCACATTAGCAACTCCCAAACAGATAAAACATAGTAAAATCCCACTGAAATACTGGTACATCCAAACTGTTCTGCATCCTTTGGGGGTTCAGATGTGCAGTAGTATATTATATATACATATAATATATTATATATATTATATAATATAATATATATATATGCATGAATTACAAAAACCTTAGGTGGTCAGAGTCCCCCTTGTCAGCGGGGCTTGCGGCATATCCAGGTCCAGAGAAACAACATCTTCAAGAGTCTTGTGTTCAGGTGCTTCACGCATCCATATCCAGAAGATATGTATTCATCTATGTATTCATATGTATTCATCTATGTATTCATCTATTTCATCAGTATTTACCCTCTGGTAAACTAACATAGCTATTGAAAATGGCCATAGAAATAGTGAGTTGTCCCATTAAAAATGGTGGATCTTTCCATAGCTATGTTAGTTTACCAGAGGGTACTTCTTGATCATGTTCATCTATTGAATCCTATTGATTCATGCGGGTCCAATGGGTCCACCTCCGAGTCCCCCACCCAAAAGATCAGGTAGAGCCATGGCCGCTTTGCAAGCCTCTGATCTCAGGCTCAGGCAGCAAATACCGTATTCAGATATAGAATCATATGATATCATATGTATATGATCTTGATATGTGCGGAATTATTCTACCAATTTGATTCCGTATGATGATGTATGCATCATTATGCATCTATGTATACATCTCCTTATTCTGATGCAACTGG
>Ga0126342_10016606_pt1 | contig 12818 bp, 6 predicted proteins | sample Cyp1metagenome_FD_92528 | JGI IMG/M metagenome (GOLD analysis project Ga0126342, IMG submission 92528) | Coral microbial communities from Lord Howe Island, Old Settlement Bay, Australia - Cyphastrea 1 metagenome | ecosystem: Host-associated > Invertebrates > Cnidaria > Coral ...
AGGATGATGAGGATGATGAGGATGATGAGGATGATGAGGATGATGAGGATGATGAGGATGATGAGGATGATGAGGATGATGAGGATGATGAGGATGATGAGGATGATGAGGATGATGAGGATGCTGAGGATGATGAGGATGATGAGGATGATGAGGATGATGTGGATGATGAGGATGATAAGGATGATGAGGATGATGAGGATGATGATAATGATGATGAATATCCGCATTGATATCTATATCTATGTATCTATGTATCTATGTATCTATGTATCTATGTATCTATCTATCTATGTATGTATCTATGTATCTATGTATCTATGTATCTATCTATCTATCTATCTATGTATGTATGTATGTATCTATATCTATCTATCTATCTATCTATCTATCTATGCATGCATGTATGTATGCATGCATGTATGCATGTATGCATGTATGCATGTATGTATGTAACGTATGTAACGTATGTAACGTATGTAACGTATGTAACGTATGTAACGTATGTAACGTATGTAACGTATGTAACGTATGTAACGTATGTAACGTATGTAAGGTATGTAATGTATGAAATGTATGTAATGTAATGTAATGTAATGTTATGTTATGTTATGTATGTATGCATGTATGCATGTATGTATGTATGCATGCATGCATGCATGCATGTATGTATGTATATCACAGATCACACTACAAACAAACCGCAGCAATCGCGATGTCGTAAGCATCCACAATTGCATTACAAAACAAGAAAAGAAACATCATGACATCGCCGCATTTCTAGACATTTTTGGGTTGTTCCCCCTCCTACGCTATGATCATTGGCGTTTCGTCACTGTACTTTGTGATATGCCCAGGACATCCCAAGGATATCTGGAACACCTCCTTCAGCAAGCCCAGTGTGCTGGTCGCCAGCTGACCTGATTTGAAGTCGAAACCACAACTGAAACTCAGGCTGCTTGAAACTATGGAGGATCGAGGATCACCCCAACTGAGACGACACAGCTCCATTCTTGGTCTTCCAACAAGCTTCGATAAAGGCCTTCTTGGTACATTGCAAGTCGCGATGATAACCGCTGCCTAAGCCCACAATGGTCTCCTGTTTCGGGCTTTCGCAGTCCGAAAAATGTCAGCCTTAATTACCCTCTGGTAAACTAACATTTTGCTATTGAAAATGACAATTTTTAATGGGAAAACTCACTATAAATGGTCATTTTCAATAGCTATGTTAAATTACCAGAGGGTATGTTGGAATACCATGGAACATCTATGACCCAAATACCGACCCATGCAGTACCCTACCATAAGCTTCTCATTTGGATCTTTTTCAGTTCCACCAGTCGAGTGCTGGAGCGGGAAACCTAGAGAAACCCCAAACACAGCCTGGAGTTTCCCGCAGAGTACAAAGTATCATGGGTAGATCATGGTAGATCGATGTAGATCGGCTTTAGGGAAACCCTGTCATGTCAACCTATGTCATTGTTGCGACCTGGTTCGAGAAGCCCAAAGGCTTGGCTCCTGGATCTGCATTTGAAGAGATCCAAAGACCTGCACATCTGAAACAGTCAATGAATTAAGGGACAAAAATGTGGGCAAACCCAAGTGTCCCAAGTCTTCAACTCAAAAACATATAAAAGATTATAAAAGCATGTGGTTGTCAACTTTTTTCAACCGCAAATGGCCCCTTGAAACAGTTCTGGGATCTAGCGAGGGTAGCGATGTGAACATCCCTAGACCTACAGCCTGCACACCTGAAGCGACTTCGGTCTTGGATTTCAAACATTCAAATTGTGGATATCCATAGATATCATATTTTTGCCCTAGTCCGAGATATTGGCACACCTGTATGTAAGAGGGTGCAAACAGTCAACGTGGATGCAAACTAGCCTCAATTACACCTACGTTGAAATGAAGGATCATCTGCAAGCAACGGATACTCCAAACGGATATTCCGTGGCACGTTGAACAAAAGATACTGGACTCGCTTTGTCGCTTTGACTTTTCTGCGCACACTCAGAGTCATAAAGCAGTTCATGAGATAGCACTGTTGAGATTCCCTTCTCTCGACAACATTCCATCAAAGCGTGCGAAGGAATTGGCTCCATCACTCCAGTAACTCAAGAGCTGCTGGCCCTCCAGCCCCCAAGGTTTAACCCCTCATTTGCTTGATGGAAATCATCATCCAAATCTTTTTTGCTACAAACTCCCAAGAAAACGGGATGGATCCAGCGATTCTTGGGCGACCCTTCCTATGATTCCTTGGGGGACCCAAGAAATAACCGACCAGGACCTTGCCATTGGCACGCATGATCTCGAAGAGATCATAGTTCTTCTTCTGGGGCATGATCGAAGAACCTGTCGAATCATGTGTGTTCCTCTGATCAGATTGGATATTGGGATACCCCAAAATTGCAATTTTAAGGGGCACATGGTTTAACTAGTGATTGAGTGGATTGAGGGGTTCTCATTTTTCAGACAAATGCAAAGGGTGCAGATTTGTTTGGTGATTTTTGTTTGTTTGTTTTTCAGTCTGGGGCACTTTTCCTTGCTATTTGCTACATTTTGGAGCAAACAGCTGTACTTTCCTGAATTTTGGAGCTAAAATTTGCCATTTGCCCTGTTCATTGATTTTTCCATCGTGTTCATTGATTTACCCAAAGTTGTCATCGAATTGTCCATAGTTTTCATTGAGTTTGCCATGGGTTCAATGGTTTTTTCCATGGTTTAAATCGATTTTTCCATTGCATAACATGCACCTGGTGAACATGTAGAATATAGGTTAAAGCACAAGCGTGCTGGGTCTAAATAGTGGCATTGGATGCTATCATAGTGTTGGTTGGTTTAGGGTTTATTTAGGGTTGGTTTAGGGTCATTTAGGATTGGTTTAGGGCTTATTTAAAGTTCATTTAGGAGTGGTTAAGGGTTGGTTTAAAGTTTATTTAGTGTTAGTTTAGGGTTTATCCAGAGTTATTTAGAGATGGTTTAGGGTTTATTTAGGGTTGGTTTAGGGTTTATTTAGGGCCATTTAGGGTTGGCTTGAATTTATTTAGGGTTGGTTTAGGGTTTATCCAGAGTTATCTAGAGATGGTTTAGGGTTTATTTAGGGTTGGTTTAGGGTTTATTTAAAGTTGGTTTAGGGTTTATTTAGGATTGGTTTAGTGTTTATTTAGGGTTGGTTTAGGGTTTATTTAAAGTTGGTTTAGGGTTTATTTAGGGTTTATTTAGTGTTGGTTTAAGGTTTATTCAGGGTTGTTTAGGGTTGGTTTAGGGTTTATTAGGGTTGGTTATGCCGGGTTGGTTTAGGGTCTCTTTAGGGTTGGTTCAAGGTTTATTAAAGGTTTATTTACCGCTGGTTTAGGGTTTATTTAGAGTTATTTAGGGCTATTTGGGTTTATTTCGGGTTGGTTTAGGGTCTATTTAAAGTCTGCTTATGGTTGGATTAAGGTACATTTAGGGATACAAGGTGTGTGTATAGATAGATAGATAGATAGATAGATAGACAGACAGACAGACAGACAGAGAGATAGATAGATAGATAGATAGATAGGATAAGATAGGATAAGATAGGGTAAGATAGGATAAGGTAAGGTAAGATTAGATTAGATTAGATAGATTAGATTAGATTAGATTAGATAGATAGATAGATAGATAGATTAGATAGATTAGATTAGATTAGATTAGATTAGATTAGATTAGATTAGATTAGATAGATAGATAGACAGATAGATCGATAGATCGATAGATCGATAGATAGACAGATAGATAGATAGATAGACAGATAGATCGATAGATAGATAGATAGATAGATAATTAGATAGATAGATAGATAGATAGATGGATAGATAGATTAGATTATATTATATTCGATTAGATTAGATTAGATTAGATAGATAGAGAGATAGATGGGTAGATGGGTAGATGGATAGATGGATAGATGGATAGATGGATAGATGGATAGATGGATAGATCGATAGACAGATAGACAGATAGACAGACAGACTAGATTAGACTAGATTAGACTAGACTAGATTAGATTAGTTCTGATAAGCTTAGATAAGACTAGATAAGATTAGATAGATAGACAGATAGATAGATAGATTAGATAGATTAGATAGATTAGATAATATTAGATTAGATTAGATTGGATTGATAGATAGATAGATAGATAGATAGACAGATAGACAGATAGATAGATAGATAGATTAGATAGATTAGATAGATTAGATAGATTAGATTAGATTAGATAGATTAGATAGATTAGATTAGATTAGATTAGATTAGATTAGATTAGATTAGAATAGATTAGATTAGATTAGATTAGATTTAGATTAGATTTAGATTAGATTAGATTAGATTAGATTGGATTAGATTAGATTAGATTAGATTGGATTGATAGATAGATAGATAGATAGACAGATAGATAGATAGATAGATAGATTAGATAGATTAGATAGATTAGATTAGATTAGATTAGATTAGAATAGCATAATAGGTTAGATTAGATTAGATTAGATTAGATTGATTGATAGATAGATAGACAGATAGACAGATAGACAGATAGACAGATAGACAGATAGGTAGGTAGGTAGGTAGGTAGGTAGGTAGGTAGAGCATGGTAAAGCATGGTAAAGCATGGTAAAGCATGGTAAAGCATGGTAAAGCATGGTAAAGCATGGTAAAGCATGGTAAAGCATGGTAAAGCCACACGGCCACAAAAGCAACAAAAGCCACAAAAGGCACAAAAGCCACAAAAGCCACAAACGCCAGGCTGGAAAACAAAAAAAAACAAGAACATCGCCCTCCAAATGCAAATGGGTAACCATGGAAGCCACCCGTGAACCACACAAGCTGGAAGACGCACGTGTAAAACATGCAGTCACAGCGTCAGACTTTGTCAGATTTTGAACAACTTCACTTCTGAGTCTGTTGGCTGCTTTTTCTCAAAGAACAACACATTGACAAATTGTTACAAACATGCTCTGATTTCAAAAACTGTTCAAATTTCAGACATTGAGAGGACACATTTTTCAGCTCCGTTCAGCTTCGCCTGTCACGAAATTATCTGGCAAAGCCACGAAGAGAGTCTCCTGCTGCGTGAACATCATCATATCCTGACCATCTGGCACTGGCAAAATCCAATCACAGGATCCATAAACTATGATTCAATGGCTTGGTTCAAAGGAAAATATTTAGGAAACCATGGATTTACCAAATGATGTGGGTTTCCCTGCAGAATTTTCCCATTTTTTCCAAGTCTGGGAATGATTGAAATTGGGCCCTTGGAGAGTCAACAGGACCCGTGGATGCACGAATAAAATTTCAATAAACAGTTCAATTGTAAACCCAAGAAAGAAGCAACGCAACCACCAGTGACTCACTCGCGCGCGCAACCAACTCATCACTCAAGCCACCAAACTATCCATCAATCAACCTTAAACAATGTGAAACGTTGAACAATGTGGTAGTTGACAGTTAATGATTGATCATGAACCTGAAACAATGTGAAACCATCAAAGATCAAACACACATTTTTCCCAGCTTGTTCCAATGATATTCATCCTTTGATGCCCTGCTACTTGCAAGCCCCAGATGCATGCTACGTGGTCTCCACCAAGGATCTGTGGCAAATCTGGAGCTCAAGACCATGGGAAAACTCATGGCCTGGACGTGAGTCGATCCTCCCCAGAACCGGCCTGGAATTCTCATCTTCGGGACGTGGATTAAAAAAAACACGAGTATACGAATTACTGTATATCTATCATAATGACCATAATGACCATAATCTCATTGTTGGACATTAGATTACAACTGTATATATATATATAAGATCTATCGTTATATCCCATGGATATCCACTGCATGGTACCTATCTCTATTGGCTCCACTCGGTCGCCTGCAGGGCCACGTTTTCAAACATCCCTCGGCTCAAGCCACAATACCTGTGGCGACTCCAGTGATTCCCTCGTGGTGATTTTCGTGATGGTTTTCCCCACCGTCTTCGCATTGACCAGAAAGAAATGAGCCTAGAAAAAAATGGTCATAACATGTCATAACCGTTACCAATCATTCAATAGGTACCAAACGTTTACATAACGAACTGGAAAATCACCATGCTATTAATGGGTAAATCCACTATTTCTATGGCCATTTTCAATAGCTATGTTTGTTTACCAGAGGGTACAAACCATTATTCAAGCTCATTCCCATATTGTGACCCGCTTTTCTTGTGGAGATCCCCAAAGTACCTCACGATATCCCCATTGTATCCCTATGATCACACAAAAACAACGGTTGAATAATACCAAGAACATCCGACTAAACTGAGTGTATATATAATATATAATAATCATAACAACAATAACAACAAAAAAACATATACTTATTATATCAAATAGCACAAAATACTATATAATCATATATAATCAGTCATAATCATATATAACAATTTATATATAATCATGTATAATCATATATAATCATTATGTGTATATATATATATACACCATATGTCATATATATATATCATATATATGTCATATATATATATGATATGTAAGTCATATATACCACCAGTATATATTATAAGGATTTATAAGGTACATGATCATCATATCCCCCGATTGCTCTGTCAGGTCACATGGGATTGCTCTGCACCGCCCCGAAGCCCATGAGCTTCGCGGTCTCCTCCCGGTCCAGCGCCAGACCGTTGATCCCGAAGCCGGCGGCGGAGCCCAAGGGGTTCTGGTCCAACACGCTGATCCTTGGGGAATGGCCGGGAATGAGGTCAACATCCAAAAAAAAAAGGATCAAAAAAGACATATATATCTATAGAATTACATAGAAAAAATGTGATCTAAAGATGTTGTCATTTTTTTTTCGGATTTTAGATAGTGTTTGAGATTATTCTGACTGGAATTTCTTGGTTTCTAATGTCTTGAACGAGTTTTTCTTTGAAGCTAATTGGTGGTTTGTGGTTGCGTTCTTGTTGTATCCTCGTCGGGAAATCAACCCTGTGAAATGGTGGGAATCACCAGGAGGGATAACTTTTTACCCAGTCAAAACCAAGAAATCAAGGCGTTTATATAATATGAGTCATTAAAACGTGGAAGCAGCAAATATCAACCAATAAACATAGAGGGTTCAGCAGCCCAGAAACGCCTCAACCAACAAGAAAACAAGGTTCTCATCTAAACACTGCTTGAGTCAAGCATAAACTTCAGAAACAAAAAGGAAAAACAAACACGTTCCGGTAGTGCATCACGATGCGCTTTCATTGCAGCCAAGTCAAGTCATGTTGATTTTAACTGGCGTTTACCGTGTTTTTGTTGCTTTCCTTCAATGATGTCATCTGCTTCTCTAGTTTTTTTTTTTAAATGGATCAAAATTTACGTGGCGCCACAGTTTCGTGCATCTCGAAAGGGGCCACAACCAAATGCATGATTTTGTAAGTAGATTGTCATTTCGCTACGGCGGTCATGGTTTTGACTATCAATTTGACTAGTTTTGCCCCCTTTTTTGGTCATGGTTTTTCATGGAAATCAAAAAAAATGGCGCTCCTGTTTCTCTGCATGTAGCTTCACTCAAACAAGCATGAGCGCAGCATCAAGAGCGTCGCTTCAAGAGCGTGTTGCAACATGTGAAGATAACGTTAAATGCGTAGCATCAAGAACGTGTTATGAAGATCAAGTTAAGAGCGTAGCATCAAAAGCGTGTCGCAGCTTATGAAGATTAACTTTAAGAGCGTAGCATCCAGAGCGTGTCGCAGCTTATGAAGATAACTTTACGAGCGTAGCATCAAGAGCGCGTTGCAAGTTCCAAAGAAAAGTTAAGAGCGTGTTTCAAGTTGTGAAGATACAACGCAAGAAGCAAAAACGTTATTAGTCACCCCCCCATCCCCCCACCCCCCAAGCCCCCCGAAACTAATCCTGCGTGGCAGGCGTGGAAGAATATGCACAGGAAAGCGCCCTGACATCCAAAACGCGTCTCAAGATGTACCACCGGAGCCAAGAATAACCAAACAATCTTCCAAACAAACCATGGCATTTTCATGGGAAAAGTTGGGAGGTCTCCATTTTTTGCCAGGGATCGCCCCGTCTAAGACCTTCGCTGCATCTTTCCAGCCCTGTGCGAAGGAGCCCAGCCAAGTGCCAACGCTGGTAGGCATGGCACGCTGCATGTGGGTGTAGCCTGGACCGATCCGTAGATCTTCAACGATGTTCAACGAGGGTAACGAAGAGATCGATTTTTGGGGTCTATGATGTTGCTAAAGAGCATGGCTATATCATGTAGAATATAAATATAGGGTTTATATGGGTCTATCATGTTGATAATATTTATATGGCTATTTGAGGAACTACGGGTATATCGTATAGAAATGGGCTATATCATGTTGAAAATCATCATTTTAGGGATCTTAGGGCGGGTGGAAGAGGCCATTCTGATACCTCAGAAATGGATGATTCGTTCTAAAAACGATCGCACATCTGTCTGTGGGTCCCTGGGATACTGAGTGATACTGGAGAGTCATTGGTGATTTAAAGTAAAAAAAATCGCCCACAGTCATTCAAAATCCTGAAAACACATGGAAACATAATGCCCCAATAAACCGCTCTCATTGGGGTTTTCAAGACAACATCAGGTGGAAATGGGATGTCTAAATGGCAGCTGTGACAGAATACCAAGATCAACCTGGAAACTCCAAGTGCACAAGCCTTCCTTTGCTTGAGATTCGCGTATGCGTCAGTCAAGTCCAAAGGCACATGTTTCCAGAAGTTCACTTCATGATTCAAGTGCGAATCTTGCTTTGTTTTAAAATGGGGTACAGTATCCCTACAATCCATGGTTTACCATCTTTTTCCCAACTAAAACAGCTATTTTCAGGAAAAATATGATCAACTATTGAGAAATAAACACGCCATGTTGAATTCATGGTGTGTTTTTTCCCCAATTCCCATGATTATTTTGGGAAAAAAACAAATATTATACCAGCATATATCAGATCTACCCCATTTTCCCCAGTTAGATCCACATTTCTATGTGGAAGTGCAGCCTTCACCACGCCTGGCATAGCCACATCATTCAGCTTGGGCAAGCGCGCCTGCGGGGAAACATGGCAGGGACTTCTTGGGAAACGCTATTATAAAAAATGGAAACTGATATATTCGGATTGATATTAATCAAGATGGATAGTAAGAATGAGTTCATACAAAAATACCAGGAATATTTTGTTGGGGACCCGTCTGATACAATGGATTGGGGGTCTGATAGACAAATATGAATGTCAACATTGCAGGAAACCAGGAACCACATCTTTGATGGAAGAAAATAACATGGTGTCCTTAGATTTTTTAAATAGATTGTTCCTTAAACCAACCCCATGAAAGATAAGATGATTTTACCCTACTTTACCCATCAGCATCGGGATTGAATCAGCAACGTGTGAGAATTCAACCAACCAAACTGCACAAAAAGCACGTCACAAACAAGAAACGACATCAAAGCATATAGTTGCAATGTTGAAAAACATCAAATATAGATGTGGATCCTATGCGTTTCGTGTGATCAAACATGTAGATCATATACACATCATATATATATGATATATAAGTATATAATGTGTTATGAATTGAGCACCAACTGTCCGCAAAAAGAAGAAGACAGACCACAATGAACATCAACAAATCATAAAACTATACCATCCCTCCAATTAATATAGACTCTGCCAAATATAGGCATGGAAGGAAACCATTTCCACTAAACATTCGTGTTGTTTGTTCTGGGTCGAACTGTTACTTGGGGGAGGTTATCATAAAACATCCCCAATGACTGGCCATAAATGGATGGCAAAATATCATCCCCTAATGATAGATTATAGCATTGGTTTTACCACATTCTGCTATACAAATCCAACAATGGTTGTTGAAAAAAAACATACATGTACTATCCATGAAACATATACTATGTTTCTTCTATACCCTCCAAACTAACATAGATATCGAAAACTAGCATCAAAGTAGATCATTTCCCGAACAGGAAACCCATGGGTTTTCCACGAATCTGTGTTACCCCAGGGTACTATACAAATTAAGAAGTAATATACTAGGTAGTAACTATATTGGTTTGTGGTTTTAACCATCTTGAAAAATATTAGTCAATGGGAAGGATTATTCCCCAATATATGGGAAAATAAAACATGTTCCAAACCACCAACCAGCTATACTACTTAGGAAGTTATATAATTCCATGGTACTATAGATATACTATCCACTATCTGGAGGTGTCCAATCCATGGACCCCTAAATTTCTTGTCGGATCCATCATAAACCATCCAGCTGTTGGGGTACCCATGGCTTCGCCCTACAGTATACCATTTTTTTTGTAATTGTAATAGAACCGTCATTCCATACTAATATTAACATTTATATCAACCACAATAGTGGACTATTAACAATGGTACCCACTATCTAATAATCTAATACCTATATTCATGTGGTTAAATCCACAAAAACCTCAAGCTTGGGGATGGTTTATGGCGGTTGACCCTTTTTTTTCAGGGCTGTTTTTCGATAATGGGTTCATATCTCATAGAAATTCCATAGATATTCCAGTTTCCAATGGTTTCCTTTTGGGATTTCCATAGATCTTCCATGTTCTATTTGCAAAAAACCCCCCATCCACCTCCGCCGCAGAAGCCAGGTCGAGCGCAAGGGCCTTGACCTCGCGCAACCTGGGAGAGATCACTGATCACATCGAAAAATCTGGTCATCACATACTGGTTGGTGGTTTCAACCATCTTGAAAAATATTAGTCAATGGGAAGGATTATCCCATATATTATGGAAAAAAACATGTTCCAAACCACCAACCAGTAAAAATATGGTTCCTTACTTGCAAAATCTGGTCACAAAAAAGAACAAGGGACCGCAAATCACATAGAAACCAGAGTGATATATAACCATAGTGATGACAATAAGATATCGTTGATATTGATATATACCATATATTTTTTGATATTTTACGATGGCGGAATATCATAGTGAGATTTTACCACTGGAGGTTTAATTTTGTTTTTACTTGACCACTTACTTTTTGGCTAGCAGCGGCTAGCAGTTTCAGTTCAGTTTGCTTCCAGAATTTTTGTAAGGGATCACCTGTCAAGAAACACCAACGCCAGCAATACATCTGGTAGAACAGGCTGAACCACGAACCAGTGAAACCAGGTTTTTTTCAATCAACCTGGCTATTCACATCAAACTTGTCGCCTCTCTGGTGTATATATTCACTATGTATATATATATAGTGTACAAATACGGAAACATTCATACTAATTATATACATATATATGGAAAATCATAGGTGGCATGACCCCTTCCCAGCTTGTCGTTTTGTGAGTATGGGTCAAGTCACAAAAATCTGTACAGCTTGGGGGTGCTGCTGATATGGGATTTATGGATGGCTGACCATGGTGATTAGCTCCATGAGTTGGTCCACTTATAACTGCAGTTCCACACCCGAACATGTACAGTAAATCACCTTTAAAAAGTCATCCTTCCCAACGCCAACAACAATAACAACACACAAAAATTCCACCCCGCCGTAGCGCCCTGGCCACCAAGGAGCTGCTCCAATGAGTAGAGTCGGATCATTGTCATGGACCTATGGATTCCACCATCGTTGCAATGGAGATGGGATGAACGAATGATATGAACGAATATATTGGATTCGATATCAACAACCGAGTCTAGTGATGAAGATTGATGAAGATTGGGATGATCATGATTTACCATCTGGTAAACTAACATAGCTATTGAAAATGGCCATTAATAGTGGATTTTCCCATGAATAGCATGGTGATTTTCCATAGTTTTTTGTATGTTTACCAGAGGGTAACCCAGATTTCCGAATCAACTGCTCCAAATGGAGAATCGATTTTTTTAAAACACAAAAAAAACCTTCGGCCATATGTCCGGCCAAGATCTGCCGCACAGTCACATGGGCAGCTTAGTTACCCTGGCTGACAGAAATTTTACATCATTCCATACCCAATAATAGACTACACAGGGCTATAACGGGATATATATTGGGTAATTATAATATATATATATATATATTATTGGACAATAATAAGATACATTGTAATTATAATATCTGGGATATTTATATATATAATATATATATATATGTATATGTCCAATAATAAGCTACTGGCTAAACCTCTATATGTTGGATGCTTTCATGTTGGAGATGGATTCCTACCGTACATTAACCAAGAAATAGTTTATCTGTTGCAGCCGGCAAGTCCGCGGCAACCTCCCAACAGATAGAACAGATGGAAATCTGGAAATGAATGGGACACGACATCAACGATAGCATACTGAAAACACCGCTATCTTTCTTTTTGGGGGCTGCTATTTCAATGTATCCCAACCCGAACCAGCTCCAATTTCATCAGTGAGTTCATGGACCAGGAGGAGGCTTATCGAATTGGGCGGCTATCACCTAGATTGCTTCTAAAAGAATCTACACGAGTTGGTACCAAATATTACAAGAACCGGAAAAAAAAACATTTCACATATTGAGTTTACCACAGTCCTTCTTTCCCCACCTGCCAGGTGAGGGTTGTTAGATTTTATGTCAGTTGCTTCCTCCTCGTCCTCCTCCTCCTCGTCCTCGTCCTCCTCTCCTCCTCCTCCTCCTCGTCGTCCTCCTCTCCTCCTCCTCCTCCTCGTCGTCCTCCTCGTCCTCCTCGTCCAACTGCGACCCGCGATCCACAGTGTTCTCTGTCGGACCTCAACCACGACCATCCATGCTCAGTGTTCC
>Ga0126342_10016607_pt1 | contig 12818 bp, 9 predicted proteins | sample Cyp1metagenome_FD_92528 | JGI IMG/M metagenome (GOLD analysis project Ga0126342, IMG submission 92528) | Coral microbial communities from Lord Howe Island, Old Settlement Bay, Australia - Cyphastrea 1 metagenome | ecosystem: Host-associated > Invertebrates > Cnidaria > Coral ...
ACACCACACTCACATCACATCACTCACACTCTCACTCACTCACCTGTACATGCACATACATACACACACACCCTCCCCACCATCACCCCTCCATCACCCCTCATCACTCACCCACCATCACCCCTCCATCACTCTTATCCTTCCTGTTCCCTTCTTGCTTTTCTATGCTCAGTCTAAGTCTAGAGAAGTTGGTCACATGTGGGGTTATCCGGTCCTATAATTCCACCTTGATTCGGAAAGCCATTAACTTTTGCAACCGAAGATTTCCTGATGTGCCTATCCACCCAGGGATCATAAAAACCACGTGTTTAGGTGACACCTAAAACGCATCCAAGCGGGTACATTGCTGGTGCCGAATCTAATATGCCCATTAGTGCAAGAAAGTCCCTTGCACTTGCTTTCCAGCAGGGTCGCAATCAGCATCTGACTAGGTGAGATTTCCCCTTTTAATCGTTTTGGTGTCAACGTTGAGTTTGCATGTTCGTTTTGATGAGACCAACACGGTCTAACTTTCTGAACCCCTCATGCGTAGCGAGCACATGAGCAGCAGTCGTCCGCACTTCTGCATGGTGTGAAACAAGTGACTAATATTTTTCAGACGGGTTGAAACCACCAACCAGGTGTGTATTTTTTCGGCGATGGCAAAGTGCCTAACCTCTTTTGTACATCATCTGCTGGTTAGGTTAGCCACTGAGTTTGCTTCGCAGTCGTAGGACGCCAATATGATGACGGCCATCAGCGAACAGTTGATCTGCACGGCGCATGAATTGTTCCTTGGACTGGTGCCCGGTGTGTTGCCAAGTGATGGAGTATATATAGCCATGGATCGAAAATGGGGGGTTCCCAATGGACCTGCATGTTTTTGTTGGTATAAAACCATTTTGTTTTATTTCAATTTTGGGGATCAATGATTTTGAACCATACCCGAATCAAGAAATGATGCAACAAAATGTCCGCTAAGTCTAGTACAGCTGGTACAACCTAGAAATGATATTGGTTTGTTTCGGTTCGTACAATAATATTTCCCATTTTAATTCAGTTGACTTCCCATCAGTTTCCCTGGGTCAACTGACTGGTGAATGGTTAGTTGGTTGGTTTGGTGAAAGCTTTGCAATGTTCAATGGGAATATTTGATATCGCGCTAAAAGAGAAACTTTTTGTGGGGCTTCACCACTTAGAAATTTGTGCGAATGCACATTTGGTTTTAAAGTTTGTGGAGAATATGGAACTATTTCACACCAAATTTTAACCCGACACCGAAATTATACAATAAATATATATATATATATACACATGTAGAAACAAACGGTAAAAAAATCGCGATCTTCCAATACCACGCACAAGCCCGTGAGTTGAAGCGGCGCCAAGTGTTTCCTGACATCCATTGGAAGCCTTAAAGCCTTGATGACACGTGGAAATACATCGGAAGTTGTTGACCCTTGAAAGTCAAGGGGTCACTGTTGGGACCATAATAGTAATAGGTAAAAAAAAAAAACATTTCTTGTGGCACCCTGTACATAGACTGCATGATATGTTTGTCTTCAAACACACTACCTGGATCCCAGTAGGACTTGTCTACCAGTTACCAGCACTTAGACTTAGTGGTTTCAATGCTATTTTGGTTGGTCAAATCCCGTGTTGTCAAACCAAATCTTGGTTGTTTGGTTGGTTGAACCCCAGCTGTTCTTGGTTTTCGGATGTTTTTGTGGTTCAAAACCTAGTTTTGCTTGGTCAAATTCCCAGTGTTTGTTGGTTCTGAACCAATCTATTGCCGGACATATGACATATCCCCACCATGTCCCCATCAATATCCCCGTTATATCGGGCTGCGCACTTGCTGGTGCCTCACCTCAGGAACGCTGTCGACTTGGCTACTGCCCTGTCCTGAGCGCTTTGTTCAAGCTGGGTCAGCTGGGTGCCCAGAAAATTATGAGGAGTTCCACAAATGACATCTGAAACTGGTGAAAAATCCATAGTTCTGGCGGCAAAATCTTTTTGTTTGTTGGCTAAATCCCGAGTGTCGAAGGCAAAATCTCAATCTTGGAAAACTACTTCTGTAGTGCTAAGATACAGAAACATCCCAACCCATCTTTGGGTGGTGAAATCAAAATTTACAGTTAGGTTTGTTTAAAGTATGCCTCAAAATCTCACAGTTCATGATCATTGCCCCCATCAAAAAAAGCACAAATTGGACATAACCCATTGTCAGACATACCCAAATATCATATTGTTGTTCATATATATATATATACATATACATATATATATATCCATAGAAACATGTCAAGATCTTGGAAACATGGAATGGCCAGGTGGCCAATGGCTATGCACGTCTCTGGCTCCACGAGTCGACCGTCTTTGATGCCATGAAGGCTGCGGAGTGCCGCTTGAAGCGGGTGGATATTAGGGGAATATCATGGAGATACCATGGGGATATAATAGGTATGTATATATAGATAGATAGATAGATAGATAGGTAGATCTATCTACCTACCTACCTAGCTACCTACCTACCTATCTATCTACCTACCTACCTATCTATCTATCTACCTACCTACCTATCTATCTATCTATCTCTCTCTCTCTATCTCTCTCTCTATCTCTCTTTCTCTCTATCTCTCTCTCTCTCTCTTTCATCTGTCTATCTGTCTAGCTGTCTACCTGTCTATCTGGCTATCTATCTTTCTATCTATCTATGTATTTATCTATCTATCTATCTATCTATCTATCTAATGTGTGTGTGATATGTATATATATATATATATGATTTATGATGTATGAGATATGATATGATATTGTTTGATATGATACGATACGATACGATATGATACGATGTGTGATGTGATGTGATGTGATGTGATGTGATGTGATGTGAAATGTAGGCGTGCCTCACAGTCTGCAATCTACCCCCATTATGTTTTTCTATTTGAAACCTGATGATTAACGCTCGAATTTTTGGAATCCCCCTTTTTCACAACCCATTCACCAGTCAGTTTGTGGGGATTTACATGAATTTCAGTCAGAGCTCCAAATGTCGAAACTGAAGTCATGGTTTTCATCAGCATGCCCCTGTCTTTGACGTGGCCAAGCAGGGAGAGTATAACAAGCCCCAAGAGAATAGAAACTCCAATTCGCCACTACTTTTGTGTGTGTATATATATGTTTGTATATTTTGTATCCCCTGCTGGGGGGGACCATATATATATATACGCACACATACCTAGAATATCCCAATAAACTGCCACCAGACCATTCTTCCAAGCAGCACCCGACCAGGAGCCGATGATGAGGGCCATGCCAGACTTCAGCGTTCAGAACCTGGCTATGGTGGCGCATGCCCATGGGCCCAGGGCGAATGGGGCTGGCTTTGGCACGGAGGAAAACCCATGAAATGTCGCGGCAGCATACAAAAAGATGTGGAAAAGCCATGGGGGAACCCTCATTTGCATTTTGAATTATATATAGATGGTGGGTTTTCCACATGTTTTTGTCTGTTTACAGGAAGCTAACCAGCTAAATCATAGGGGATCAAAGAGATTTGATCATGAAAAAGTGTGGGTGTTTCTGGGTTTGATGGATGGACACCCGACAAGGAACATATTTGTTTGATTCGGATGATGAAACGATTGGAATCCTCGGTTTAGAACATGTCCAACAATCTCGGTCAAGATCATATTTGTTCATTACTTATTTTCTGAATCGTGTTTGTAAGTTGCTTGGATTCATGAAATGGGTGAAGGCCAAGGATGTGGTTTCATCCTGTATGATCATCTTTGTTTTTGCTGTGGCGTTTTTCTCCAAACAATTTCCGTGGGTAAAATCTAGAATAGCAATCAAAATCAGCCGTGTCTACCCTTGTTGTTTGAAAAGATAGGTATCCTTTTTTCGAACATCAGATTGGACTATCCCACGATTTTATCCTTGAAAAATGTTGGACTATCCGCAGAAGGAATGTTGGCACGGCCGAGGCCTACGGCCGTTTCTTTCGATGCGAGGAAGACCTCTTGGAGGCGATGATGGATATGATGGGGGTTCACCCGCAAGGTTGGATCAACCATGATAAACCACATCATTAGACGAGAAAAACCTGGGAAAAAATGGTCGTTTTAACATGGTTTTAACCATGAAGAAGATGGTGTTTAAGTAAGTTTTACTGGAACAATGGTGATTTGACTGGGGATATCGTTGGGGTGAGGCATTCGCTTGTGACGCAAGTGAATGGCAGACCTATCGTGGGGATATAGCTGGATGTAATGGGATATGGGATGATGGAGAATGAAGCTGGCTCGGCCCCGAGTTTACAACGATATTTTTATATGGGGAAAATCATGTGCGCAATGGACATATCCCAATAGCTTTTTGGGAAACCAATTTATGATTGGTCGATCTACGGCATCTGTGTTGATTAAGCTGGGATATAATGGGAATATTCATGCAATGTTAATGGAATATTGATGGAATATTGATGGATATTGATGGAATATTAATGCTATAATGGTGCGATTTCCCAGTACGCCAAATACAAGGGTGATGTGGTGGCCTAATTTCATAATTTGGGTTTGAAAATGGTCACAGTTGGGTTTGTCACTAGATTTGAATGATGTTCCCTTCTGATTTTGCCTGCAAGAAAAGGATGGCTTGACATTTGGGTGATGATAAACCAGTAGGATTTGGAGTGATTTCCCCCCTCATTTGTTCAGGTCAAACCCAAAAAATATAGGTCTGGGTTAAAATTAGAGACCCCCAAAATAGGTGCATGATTAATCTTGAAAATATCATAGATAAGTTAAATCTGCGAGGCTTTTTCTGGGTGGAATTTGACCCATTTGACCCATTTGAGCCACCTCAAGGCCATTTCTTTGGAGTTGAAGAAGCGCTGTGACCAGGGGCAGGCGCCAGTTTTATGGAAGATATGGGGGATTCCATGACAACTTTGAGGGGACCCTGGCTCCAGGGCCCATGTTCATCAGCTATGTAACAAATAACGAGGGCGTTTTTGATGTGACATTTCGTGGGATATAAAGAGAATCATACATATATAATCATATATATATATACACATATACAGAAGCAATATTGATGGGTTAGTGAATAAGGGATATGTTTGTGATAAAACTGACCTGGGGTTGTCCAGGAATGGATTTTTACCAGCTGATCACGAAAATATCGATGTGTTGAAAATATCGATGGGGATAGCATGGGAAATATACATTCATTTAAATTCACACACACACCATATCTACGTAGAACATTTGCTTGCTTATGTATACCCCGATAATTAGTGATGATGTCAAACGTCAGTCAGAGGAACTTGCCACAGAGCTGAATAAAGTCACAGTAGCACACCTCCAAAGAGTCATCGAATCTTGGCCACGTGTCGACAGGAAATATGGGAAATATGCCCTGTGCCGAAGCAATCACTATGGATGAGAAACGAATTCTCCATGATATGTCCCGTAGCGTTCCTCTAAGCCAAACATCAAAAATGAGAAGATAGAAGAGGTCCACCGCAACATTCAGGTGAATTTCACATGATCCAATCATTCAGTCACAGTAAAACGGGTGTGTCAGTCCAAAATAGAGCAGCGCTAAATCCATTCAAATTATCATGTTCCCTCGTAAAATTGCCACAAAATGCTACAAAATTGCCATAAATGGATGGTATCCCTTTTTTAAGACACCCAAATATCATTAAAACATCGCCAAGTTCTCGGCACCGCAGGCGGTTCCAGCCGAGAACTTGGGATCCATCGTCCACGCCTTTGCTTGGAGCCTGAAATGCTGCGAGTTGAGCGGGAATGGCAACTGGAGGACCCAACAAAGGTGTGATTTGGATTCGATGTCAAAGATGCCAAAGCTGTTGCGCTGTGGGTGTCCATATATATATATATATAGATATATAGATATATAATTATATGTGTATATATATATAGAAATCTGACATTCCAATGATTCCAATGCCGTTGTTTGAAAGTTAAGATTGGCAGTTTTCAGTGATTGCTGGTCCATCTTGGAGGCGAAAAACAATATCACCGATCGAATCAGCGATGCTGAATTCATTCTTGGGCCCCCCTCTGATAACGGCAAGTACTGTAAGTAATAATGGTTGATAATTGTTGATTAGTTAGTAATGGTTAATAATTGTTAGTAAATTGTTATAACTAACCATATTACCACCTGGTAATCTAACATAGCGAACTGGAAAGATCCACCATTGAAAAAATGGTTAAATCCACTATTTCTATGGCCATGGCTTCAATAGCTATGTAACAAATTACCAGAGGGTAAGGTCTGTGTGGAAAATTCCGGCCATGCTTTTTGCGTTTTTTTGCGTTCGCATTCTCGGGAACCCTTGCTGTCGAGATGAACCCCATCCCATTCGCTGCTGGTTTAACATAGTTAAACTGTGATGTTTGGTTGCGCTATCCTCGGGAGTGAAAAGACCACATAGTTACCCAGCTACAGGTGTTTTTTCTTTTCACCTTGCAACCTGTGCTCTACATGGCAGCCCAATGGCTGCTGGTTCAACCTTATTGAAACGTGGGTTTTCATGGATGGGTTTTGTCTGGAAATAGGCTACCACAAAAAAGTCCACTGGTGAAACGGTGAAACATCATCCCTAGTAAAATGGCCATTTGTAAGGCATACCCCATTTTTCAGACACAGCTAGATGATTTTGTCTTGCAGCCGGACCATCCCGTGATAGAAACATAAACTTGGTTCGTATAGCTTGCCATATTCTTGCCGGTGAATGCCAGAGAATCCTGGCGGCTGAATAACAAGAAGTCACCATTCTGAAATTTTTGGTGATGTTTCAGGGTTTTCTTTCTGAAGAGTTTTGTAACAACCTCGTTCTTGACGTTTTTTGTCCATGTCTGATGGTTTACCCCAACATCACTGGTGAATCATCCAAAGTTTCCCATTAAAGCTATGATTATTATGATTGTGTGTGTGTAAAAACAATGTTAATCATAACAAAGGGGTTTATTCTACTACCCAAATATATTCGGGTTTCAATCCAAAAGGAAGATACTTCGATGTGTTGCTGCTCTTAAGCAAATCTAAGAAACTCCGTTGTACCCTCTGGTTATCATGGCTAGAAAAGCCACTATGAATAAATAATGAACTTCTATAAGTGAAGAGTGGCGATCATCTATTATGAACATTTATGAACTATCATTATTAACATTATGAACTAATCATAAAAATGAACTTCTCCATGGCCATGTGTGATATTCAGCAGCATTCGCCGATGCTCCCAGGCCAGTCGCCTCAAGTTCTGCCCCGATGACCTTCTCCGAGTCACTGGGCCGGACGTTGTTTGGGCGAATCGGAAGCCGTTGAAGCCTCACAAAATGCTGGTGAATGGTGGCTGATTGATATTCTCCATGATAAATGGTGTCGAAACTATGAATAAGCTTCGGTGGTATCCCCAACGGCCGCAACGTTTTATTTTTACAAATCTTTCTGAAGCGTGCTGGGAAGCCAAGCGCTGGAAACACTTCAGCTGATTTTCCGTGAATTAAATGAACCTGACCTTGGCTTCTGCAACCTTCTCCGGAACCTTCTCCGGAACATGTTGAACCTGACCTGGCTCTGCACCAAAGCCTCCCGGAGCCTTCTCCGGAACCTTCTCCGGAACCTTCTCCGGAACCCTTTTGAACCTGACTTAGCTCTGCACCAAAGCCTCCCAGACCTTCTCTGGAACCTTCTCCAGAACCTTCTCCGGAACCCTGTTTCCCACACCTTCTCCGGAGGCTTCTCCGGAACCTCGTTGAACCTGACCAGGCACCTGCACCAGTGCACACCGGAGCTATTCTGGGCTGAAGACCCCCTTAGCTTACGCTGTTGGGGAAAACAGATGACGGTCACTTTTAAAATGATGTTAAGAATCGAGGCGACTCTGAACCATCTATTCTTGGGGGGTCAACATGGTAGTTTTTACGATTTTCAACCATCAAAAATGATGAAAAAATTGGGTTTTAAGCCTTAAAACTTGGGGTTGTCTCATCAACATCAAAAGAGAATTGGTTCAAACGAGCATCACAGAATGGAGTTTCAACCATCAATACGTAACCATGCTGGGGGATCAGCATCAGGGAGATCCTTCGATATGACCAGCCCAACAGCCCAGGGTAGCACAAATTTAATCGCCATATCTGTGATCTACTTCGACCATGGTTTGGTTAGTGGTTGTCATAAGAAATGGTGACATGTAGTATCCAGCTACTTATTTTTTGGCAGGGTGTCTAGGACTAGCGAAAAAAGTATAAAAAGGTCGGGTTCATGATATTCCGAGAGCTGGTTTAAGCGGAAATCTACCGGAAAACCGTATACATGTATGTGTGTATATATATATATATTTATATACAGGATGATGTGGACAATGAAAGATGTGTCCTGCAAGTCCAGAAACCTTTCTCGATTTTTCGATATCGCTCAAGTGAGGTGGTGGAATTTAGCTTGCCCCGTGTGGCCAAGCAAATGGTGCTGCCCGGATCAATTCTTAGAACGGGCTGAGCACCAACAAACATACTATCTTTGTTGCTTTGATTTAGTGCGATTGAATGGGTATTTAATGATTTAATGGGTATTTACCCTCTGGTAAATTAACATAGACCCTGAAAATCATCAATTTTTAGTGGAAACCAGTCTTCCAACCCCTATCTGCCAGGGTCTATGTTAATTTACCAGAGGGTAATGGGTATTTAATGGGTGTTTAATGGGTTTAATGGGATCAAAAATGTCGGCTTGCTATGTCGGTTTGCCAGGTAGCCATTTTTTCATCCCATTTGTTCACCCAACCATGGCTGGTAGCCATCATCCCAGCGAGGGATACGATGGGATGAAGGGGATGAATAGTGATAGATTACTTTATGTCTACTTAGTGACACCAATGGGAATTTCAGGATCCAATCCATGGAGGTACGTAAACGTACCATATTTTAGGCCATATGAATTGTGGTGATATTCACTGAAAATTAGGCCTGAAAAATAGGCCAAAAATATATGGTAGGTACCTCCAATCAATCGGATCCTGAAGATCTCCCATTGAAATTGGGGTGGGTTTATGGCATGGGGTGAATCCCACATGACCAAATTTTGCTGATTGATGACTGGTTGGTGGTTTGGAACATGTTTTTTCCATTCAGGTGGGAATGTCATCATCCCAACTGACGAAGTCCATCATTTTTCAGAGGGGTAGGGCTCAACCACCAACCAGATGATGGCTGCCCCAGGTGGGGAAGCCACCAGAGATTCGTACAAATTTCTGGGTTATTTCGCTTGTGTCTTTTTTAAGGGCAAGTCTGGAAGGGCAAATCCAAAGATGGGATGATAGAAATGGGAGGCATTCAACATGTCTATGAAAGGAATGGTCCCCGAAACTCGTCTTGTAACTTGCCAGGCTCCGACAGGTCCGAAATGACAAGCTTTAACTGTCATAACTGTGGCTTAAGACCCCTTCTGCAGAGATTGTAACGGTAGAATGCAGTAGATACATGTGATGATAGCCATAACTGACTCTCTCGTTTTTTCCCGCAAGCATGTCATGTCATGAATTGAAAAGCAAGAAAAACACGAGACTTCTGTTTTTTTGCTCGACACACCAGTTTTCAATAGGTTTGAGGAAACCTTGGTGAACCATAATTAGTTTGAAGTTGATTTTGGGCATGGTCAAAATGGGCCAATCACTGGATGGTGAATACTAAGAATAGACTAAAATCTCTGGTCCCCCCCCCTGAATTTTCGCTCATTCCGACCTCTGCTCTCTTGCGTTGCCTGGTCACCGCAGTGTCGGTAGACAGGTGAAGCTGGGAAGAAGATCTGTGCGATTTGGTGGGCGATACCTAATATCTCCCCACAGCAACACATCTCCGTGTGTATTTTTCCTTGATGTCCGGGAAAACATGGTGGAAACACCAGCTCTACTTGGGATCCACAATGAGATCATTGGAACAGCGGGCGAAATGTTCAATTTGTTTCGCTAAAGGATTCGGTTGGAGACATCATCTATCCCATACTAATCCAAAACACCCATTGTTAGATGGTTATACAACAAAACCCATAGATGATACATATACCAATACCCATAAATGATACATATACCCATTGTATAGAAAATATATGAAAATATAAAATACCCATTTATTGTATACCAAGCCAACTTCTCCATGTTTTTCCATCACCCATTGGCTGGTGGAGCGGTGAGTCGGTGAGTGAAACTCACCAGTGAGTTCCTGGTGGGTCCGACCAAGGTTGCCGGACACCATCCTCACCCTCGGTGCCTTGAAACATATGCCGCAGGAGATTGGGGACTCAGCCGCGATGTTTCAGCTAGGGATAGGACATCGGATAGGAGTGGAGTGGCTAGTGTTCATCATCATCATCATCCTCATCATCATCATCATCATCATCATCCTTTTCCATATCTATTAATATCCATTAATGTCCATTAATGTCCATTAATAACCATTAATAAACCACTACCATCCACTACCAGCATCATCATAATCATCATCATTTTCCCTATACACTGTTTAAGTTGTCATCTGTGGGGTATACCCCATGTTCAGACACAGCCGCATATTTCTCCAGTGGTACCAGGGTGAACTGACAAATACACACTGAAGAGAAAGAAAACATGAGGAACATTGACATCCTTTCCCACTTAATGGTTGATCACGGTGGGGATACCACCATGTATTTTCCACAAGTATAGGTACTGCACATGGCAGCAAAATATCAAAAGTAGGCTTCAGAAAATGGATTGTATACCAGTAGACTCGAAGTATCTCGAAGTGGTGGCCATCAGACAATGATAAAGTGTATGATATCATATTCTTATGATAACTAGTTGGAAAACTATTGGATGAAAACTATTGGAAAACTATCATATAATGTATACTTTGGAAAACTATTGGATGAAAATATGATATCATATTCTTATGGACAGATCCATTGTCGTCAAAGTTGATGGGCCGCAAGTAGATGGTGATCCATGACACAGAAAATGATGCCCACCAGTTATATTGATTGGTTTAGAGGCCCGTATTAACTGATGCGATGTATCCTTCATAAGTCCAACAGTTGTAGTTATAAACCAAAATACCTATCAGACCTATCATACATCATCTATAAGTTGCCATGGTTTACTATTCCATCAGCTTCCATGTCTTGGCCAACGAACTGGCGTGAACTCAAACCACCCATCTCGCAGGAGAAGCTTCGCGCACCGGAGTTCAACCAAGCAGTCTTTGGACATTGCCTGCGGCAGATGCCCAAGCGCCTTGCCCCGGAAGCAACGGAATGGCCCAGCCTTGCGACCTGTTCTCTCGCTTGATTACTGCTATGGGGGGAATTGATGTTTGACCATCCAAAACAAAAAAGGGGGTTGAATCGACAAACATCTTGAGGATATCATTGATAAATGATGGTTGATGATTAGGGGCCATTAACCTACCCTTACATATAGGGGGATTATCATAGTCCACTATGGGAATTGCCAAAAAAAAGCCACCAGTATAATGTCTGAACAAGTGGGACGATCACTGGGTAAAGCAACTCGATGAGAAGGGAATTCACCACCGATCGGGGCTGCCTGACCAAATGGGAAGATGATTGTTTCTTCCGAAACGAATGCTTCATTGGATTGGTTTAAGAGAAAATCTACATGAAACCATGGTTTTTTACCAATAAATATAGGGGGTTCCAGTACATTTTCCCTTAAACCAATCCAATTCTTGGACGTTTGTTCAACAGGATTCTTGGTAAGGCCCGGCCAGTGGGGAAATCTGCTGGAAAAGCAGTTCCACCAATGATTTGCGCAATGATAAATAGTATTAGTGCCGGCCCCAAAAATGCATGTCAATGAAAGCCAACACCCAAAAATCTAGTTTTAAACCCCATCAAAATATGTTGAATGTATCCAGCATTGGTTTGAAAACAGCGGGTGATGCGAAGCCACTCAAGGCTGACAAGCAGCGGCATCGTTTGCGTCATGGACTGGCTCGACCGGTGAATGGTTGATGCATCGATGAATTTTCTATCAGAAAAAGAGGTGTTCTTCTCATCCAACTTGTTTCAAAAGTATTTGGTGTTAGCCATGCGTTCAATGGGATGTTGGGAAGCCAAAAATCTAACAACAGCCCAGTTGTCGGTACAGACTAACAAAAGAAACGGAGATATGATTTTTATCTGATTCGGGATGCATTGAGTACTGGTTTCCAGTTGTTCTGGCAATTAGCAATTCACAAGTTGTTTTGAGGATCAGAAATCGGAATTCTTTCCAACTAAGTCATTCTGGATGGATTATAAACATAGAGATCACACAACAAGCGGGTTGACCCCCCCACTTGTTGCAGGGGAGGAACAATTCACCAAGCATTATATCTTCATTATCTCACCATGAAAAGTCACAATTGTTCCTGAGTAAAATCTACATTCCCCTTAAGCAAATCAGCGTAAATTACATCCGATATACTATAAAATGTAACTGTACCCACAGGCACCTTGTGTTGCCCAAGCCCAGAATAGCGTAAATTACAAGGATTTTTTTGTTCACACTATACATCTCATATAAATTCTCCCACCCCCGTTAAACTTCTACATTCATTGAAGATCTTCAATAATTCTCCCACCCCCGTTAAACTCTTCCATTCATTGAAGATCTTCAATACTGGTTTAATTCTCCCACCCCCGTTAAACTCTTACATTCATTGAAGATCTTCAATAAGGGTTTAATTCTCCCAACCCCGTTAAACTCTTACATTCATTGAAGAACTTCAATAAGGGTTTAATTCTCCCACCCCCGTTAAACT
>Ga0126342_10016608_pt1 | contig 12818 bp, 15 predicted proteins | sample Cyp1metagenome_FD_92528 | JGI IMG/M metagenome (GOLD analysis project Ga0126342, IMG submission 92528) | Coral microbial communities from Lord Howe Island, Old Settlement Bay, Australia - Cyphastrea 1 metagenome | ecosystem: Host-associated > Invertebrates > Cnidaria > Coral ...
ACCCCTACAAACCCATTTGGCACAGGTGGAACCATGCAAGAGCTCTTGTAGAGGCAACTAAAAGGCTAGACATGGACCACAACCGCGACTGCCTGGTGCTACTCTACCTACTCGCAACACGAAGAACACACGAATGCCCTCCACCAGTTTTTCACAAAGCCATGCCCCGCGCCCAACGCTTGATGTGTTTCAGACAGCAGCCTCAATGCCAACGATAATTCATGTGAATTCATGTGACATCTCAATGGGAGAAACAAAAGCCCTTGGATCATCCCGCATCTGTTTCACAAAGTGCAGGAGAACAAGGTTTTGCTCAAAAAGTCACCTGAAACTTCAAGGCTTTCCCGTGCAATTTCCAGAACAACCCAGAACTTGAGCGTAAAGCCTTTGCCTGGAACAATCGATTGCAATCCAGAACCTAAACATACCTAAACTCGATTGACGAGTGCAATTCACGCGGTTTCCGCCTGACTTAGTTTGGTATACGGTGTGCATCTTGATGTGTATTGCATGATATAAATATCTATGAATATATATATATATATATATACATATATATTTATATACATACATATACATATACATATACATGTAAACTCCGACATCTCAGTGCCAACAGTTGCAACGGCAATGCAAGCTCCATCGCCCTGCATAGGTATGAGACAGCTGCTGCAGCGGCCGTAGGTGCCACCAGCCCACCGCCAGGTCAAAGGCAGAGAGGAGGCCGAAGACAAAGAGGTCCAAAAAGTTGCACAAGCTGCAGTAGCCACAACCATTGCTTGCAGGGACGGTCTGCAGGTCACGGTGGTGTGTCACAAAATTGCGTTTGTCATTTACCCTGCTAGCTTGCAGTAACCGTAAGGGAGGAAGGCAAAAGCCTTGGCAGCAAGAGAGGTGCATTCCTGTGGGTTCAAGGCTGCAACCTCCTGCAAGTAGCTTTCCAGGGTGGACTGCGATCTAAGCCTCAGCAGCCATAGCAGGTCACTGATCTCTTTACCATTCTTGTAGTGGTAAGCGGCTGCGCCACCTTGCAAGCCACCCGGAGTCAGCTAAAAAGAGGTTGGAACCTTGAGGAGCTTCAACAGTTGATCCCATCGCTTTCTGTATTGGTATGGGCTCACGCCAAACAAGGGCGAATCCAGAGGAGTGTGAGTGAAGATCTTGGACAACAGGACGAAGCAGTAGCATCTATTTCTTTCACGTGCTGTACCTTTGCCGGCTGTCTCAGTCTTGATTTGAAAGTTCTCAACCTCAGGAACACCGGCGTCCCTTCAGCTTCAACCACATCACCAGGTAAAACTAGATCTTCACGAGCACACTTCAACACTTCTCCCAAACGGCCTGCGCCCTAAAATGCCAGCAGCATGGCGCCAATCCAAGCATACCATTCCAAATGCCATGCATACACAATCATAACTATCACCACATTGTGCGGGATTGGTACCCTATGCTGCACCGGCACCAGGGGCTCCCATCTGTTTCCCAAGCTGACAGCATAAGGGGGCGTGAAGCTGGCACCCACTTCTGGCACACAAGAAGGAGGTGACGAAGATTGCTAAGAGCACCGCCATGTGTGAAACTCCATGCAGCATAGGTGGCCGGAGCCTCGACCAAAAATTGCGGGGCTGCCTCAAAGAAAAACTGCAAGTCAGCATCTTGAAACCGTTGGCCACACCAGTCACAAAAAGCCCGCAGTTGTTTAGCTTCCAAAGCCAAGTTGAAACTAGCTGCACTTCTGAAGGTCAACATGCCGAAGGAGAGGAACCCTGCTTCGGGGTCCAGGGTTTTTGGCCTCACCCACTCGCAAAGTGCCAGTGTGGGCGCAAGCTGCCACAGTGAGCCGTTCGGTGTGACATTACTTTGCATGCTGGCAAAGCACTATCGCCAAAAGTCTGCTGAGTCCCAAGTGGGTAAGGCTGTGCCACAAGCGTCCATGGGATTCGCTTTGTAAGATGAGCTCCTCGAAGTCTCTGATGCTGTCTTCAGCACTGCACATCATTCTAACGCCTGAAAGGCGTGTGTTGGTGGCAATTCGAGTAGCCTTTCTCCACGCAGTGCCGAATCTGCAAAAGCAAAGGCGGAAAAGGCGGCCGCTGTCAGAGGGACGCCACTTCCTCCAACGTCTGTGCTCTCAACGAAATACCCCATGTCCTCTTCTTCGCAGTCCTGGACAACATCAGCCATAAAGTCATTGTGGCTGTTCCCTTCTCGCACTTTTTGTTGCATAGTTCTCCGAAGGTTTGGAAGCCCCCTCGGATACTGACGACCTCACCGGGGGCGTGACAGCAACTGAAAAGTTTGAGCAGGTTGGAGCGGCGCCGCAGGTCTTGAAGCATCCAACTGTGTTCATGCAGCGAGTCTTCGCGCGCAGAACTGGGCACAAAAGGTTCTCAGCTGCACTGCGATTCCGCGAAAGTCAACACCCAAAGGGCCCCAAACTGGACCATTTGGCGAGCAACGCCCATTCTGCCACTGTATAGAGGTCAAGACCTGCTGGCTCCAAAAATGCCACCGCGCCTTCACGAAAAAAAAAAGTTGACACCGGGGCATCGACTGCAGCAACTCAACTGCCTTAGGGCAAAGCTTCTGCTGCATGCCCTTCCCAATCGGCGCTTCCTGTGCCAGAGCGCGAGTTGAAGGCTGAGACTTCGCTGGCGGCTTCTTCTTGAGAACTGCTGCAGGGCGAAGGTCGATGTCTTGGGTTCCACTGATGTCCGCAAAAGGAAGTTCCACATCAGGGTTCGGTGCACCGACTTGCGCCATCCATCTGTCAAAAGGCTCAAAGTCGCCTTCGGCTAGGGCAAAAAAAACATTCAGGCAGTTGCAAGTCGGGTGGCCGCTCGGTTCCAGGCAGTGTGAAAATACATCGGCAAGTTGTAAATGTCACCACCAACAGCATAACACATGCTGCGCTGAAGAACTCGATTGCGGGCCGGGCTGCCCCCTAGCGCCACCTGAGAATCGACGCCGGTCAAAACTCTGCAGCTTGGCGAAGCATTTGCAAGCGCATCTCCTCAATGACAAAGGCCTGCAACTCAGTCACATTTATGTGACTCTACCGGCCAATTCTCCTCCAGGTCTCCTTATACTCCAGGCCTCGTGTTATGACCTCCCACAAAAGCTGTGTCTTGAAGCCGTCCTCCGCGACCTCGTCCTCCGTAGCCAAAAGCCCATGTCTCCGAGCTGCTGCAGGCAAGAGAAGCTTCGCCCAAACGCCCTCGCGCAAAGTGTGCGCTATTTGTGCCGGCAGCTTGGCTCACATGAGACGAAAGGAGCATAGCCAGCACGAAGGTTGACCGCAGCAAGCGTTCCCAGCACTGCAAGGGTGTAGAGCTCCGAAATCAGCGCATCAAAGAGACGTATACCGTATAACAGTGCCTTCAGTGCAGTCCATTGCGAGGGGCTCGAAGACGATGTCCAGCGCACTGTAAAGTCTCCTCCGCACTCCAAGCGGCGACACCCACATCCCTGCCAATCTCTCAGGCAACCCAACTGTCGCAAGGCCTAAAGCGCAGATTCTGCAAGTGATGACCATACACGGTCAAAGCCTCTTCTGACTGGCCCTAACCAATCAATCCCTTGTCGCCATCCAAGTGGGTACCCCAAAAGTTGCTGCAGGGCTCGGCCTCAAAGCTTCTCGTCGGATTTGTCAACAAACCTGCTGCACCCTAGGCATCTCTAGCAGCCTGCATTCGCATTGTATTTTCAAAAGTTGCATTTTCCTCTGCTCCAGGACTATGGGGTCATCCACAATGATGCCAACCTGAAGCAGCCCACGCGGGATTGAGCCATGGAGCATAAGAAGCTCGTTGACCCTTGCTGCCCCATGCTGGATCAAAAGACCCAAGTGTGAGCACTGTGCGTACTCAACAGCACAGCAAGTCCCCCATTGCCAGACAAGAGAAGCCAACCGCCACTAAATTATGCGGCCACTCAAAGCCCTGACCGAAGACTAACTTGGCCTGGGAAATGGTCAGGTTACCTTGCAGCACATTTCTCGCAGTACGCTCTGCATTGACCTTGCATTGAAAAGGTAAAAAAGTAGTCTCGTAGGTCCTCACCAGAACACATGAGCACACGGTCAGGCTGCAGGTAAAGGCTTGCAAGGGCTGCTGAACTTGCCATACCATCGCACCACTTCTTCTGCCCTTGGTCAACTAAGTTTGCAGGGCGGCCATCAAGCATCATGCGGTCCCGATCAGCATCTTTCACGACAGCAAACAAGCCTGACCGGTAGCCGTCGATGTAGCTGCCAGGGGGCAGAGGTTGGAGAAGCCCTGCATCAGCCATCTTCTTAAACAATTTAAATTTCAGCTTCTCCTTCGGCGACGCAGGAACTTGCACATTGGAAGGCTTTGGAAGCCCTTCAACATTCTTACCCCGGGTAAGCGGTTGCTCATACAAGGTTGCAGTGCTCTTGTCAAAATAGGGCAGAGGGTTGAAGCTGGGCTTCGGCGGAAAGGTGAGTCGATCAGCCACCAGCGGCTTTGCAGTCAGACTGGCATCCACTGGAACTTCACCATATGTCCTGCCGCATCTCCAAGACACGTCCTCATCCAGGACCTCAGCTGCAGGACGGCGAGAAGCAGGAGTACTTCCCGTCGGAGGATTGCAAAGTCACCACAGCCGTGGCGAGGGGGGAAAAGTTCTCTTCGTAACCTTCAAACTTTCCAGCCCCCCGACCCATTGCTGCAGCATCAACTAATTCAGGTGTGTTACCATCAAAGGCAAGGTGCTCAAGCATCTCTACCACAGACCATTGGCGTGCACTCAGATGTTCTCCAAGGCAGAGTTCGGCTGGAGAGGCATCAGGTTTGTTGAGATGCAGCCGGTCCAGCACAAGCACCCGAAAACAGATCAGCCTTTTCCTTTTTACATGCGACCTGGGATCCAAGTGCCCTCCAGCTCTGAAAGCCTCAGGGTAGGGCAATGCCATCGGCCAAGTGCAGCTGGGCTTTGACGTAGGGCAACTGGAGCGCCTGGGCATCATCAAGATGGAGCGCAACAAACGTTGGGGGCCGCAAGAAGTTTAGCAGCCACCTCGGCAATGAATTCAAAAAGGCTGGGATGAGAATGGCAGTTGCTGCAGCACCAGGCACCATTGGAACATTGCCCCGTGCTGGAGCGGCCACTGCATCATCAGGAGAGGAAATCATCCCTCCGCAGCCGGGTTTCCCGGCTGTGACTCTGGCTTCGGCTTGGGGTGAGCTTTCCTCTTTGGTTCGGTCTCGCCGCCGCCCTCTGTGTTGCTGTCCTTGGAGTCTTTGCCGTACTTGCCGACATTGCGCCTCTTGCTGATGTACTCCTCCTGGCCTTTGAGGTGTGATATCGACCTCTGCCCATCTCACATCCAGCAGCTGGCTGAATCCGCTCTCCGCGTCCTGGATGGCTGGGGGTTGATGTGCCGCTAACGCAGCCGAGGTTCCAAAGCAAGCTCGGCTGCCATGGTCCCCGACCCCGGTCGATCGACGCCTGATCGAGCATCATCATCATCATCAACATCATCATCTGCGCTGCGAAGGGCTCGTCGTGCAGCTGCTGCTTTCTTGCCAGTTCCATGAAGCGGCAGGTCTGAAGATGCTGCCGCGCTTCCGTCCAAAGCAGTCTCCAGCTTCGACTGCGCAGTCCGCTTCTTCTTGTCTTCTGTCAGCAGCTCCACAATGGACGTCAGCTTCTGAAGCGTCAGCCCAACGGAGTGTTGACCCTGCAACCCAGATCCTTGCTCTGCGGGTTTCATCTCCTGATCCGTCATGAGCTCCTCGTCGGTGAAGGCTTCCAAAGTGACCCCAGTGTTGATGTCCTTGGTCTTGTTGATCTTTCCACCTTGTGCAAGTAGTCCCTGCATCGCCGCCAAATTCGCATGAGGGACTCCGGCTTGAAGAGCTGCAGCAACGACTCCAGGGCCCAGCAAAGGATATCGAGCCGATGACTCCGCACGGGTCACGGGCCCCAGCGGCTGACGTAGCACCAAGAAGAGGCTGCCGCTGAGCAATCTTCGGCTTTGCAGCAAGCTTCGGGTGTTGTTGTCGCTGCCCCAAAGAACCTCCTCCGTCAGCGATAGCATCGCCTTCTCTAGTCGAGACCCTTTCCACATGCTCACTCATGGGCTCATGGGAGCTCCGTCCAAACCAACATCTGCTTCGTCCTAGGGCTCGCCGTCGATGTCCTCCATTTGATCGTCACCATCGGCAGCTACACTCCAACCTGGCAGGTAATTCAGATCGGCACCTTTGAAGGCCGTCTTTTCGTTGCTGTTCCTGGTGGGGTCTGGCACCGTTCCTTGTCTCGGCGAGTTCTCGCTGGAGGCACGCTGACCTGCGCCACTTTGCTCGAAGTTTAAGCTGCTGACCCTGCGCATCTTGAACATCCCGTTGAGGACGTCTCGCTGCGGGCTCTATCGTCAGGCCAATGAGCCTGACGCACCACGCTCATTGTTCAATGACAGCTGGCCACAAGAGCTCAGCCGCCTGCGCCACCCTTCTCGCTTCTCGTTCTGACGGCAACCCAACGAAGATGGCGTCGCCGCACTCGTGATGGTTCGTCTTGCAAGCGCGCACAACCTTCACAGGGGCGTAGATCTGGCCAACGCAGTCCCGCACAATGATCCGCAAGCGCTGAACGCTATCCCTGCCACTGCCGCCGCGATGTCCACCAGCCGTAGACCTGGCCAGGAACTTGCCGATCTGGTCACAGACCTCTTCCCTCTGCAGCCAGGTCAACCTAGTGTGGGAATATTTCGCTAGGGTAGGGCACTGATTGCTCGCCCGCGCGCGCTGATTGCCAGCGTCAGGAAAGGCAGAGCAACCAGATGCAGATTGCGCAGATGAACCCACCCCCACAAAATCACCACTGTCTCGCGAGTCAGAATCTCGCCCACTTCCAAACCCTCGCCCAGAGTCAGCCAACAAGCCCCAAACCTCAGCAACCGCTCTCCACAATCTCCGCACTTCGGCGCGGAGCGCCTCCACTTCCTCTCTCAGATCCTGCAGCTCACCCTCAATGTCGGCTGCAGCAAGGGGAGAGTGGCGCATCAACAGAGTTTGTAAAGCGGTTTGCGTCGCCCGGCTCACTTGAGGGGCTCGAGCCACTGATCGCCTGTCAGCACAGGCCAGCAAGCTCCACTTGGTGGTAAACCGAACCTCGATCACCACGACGAGGCAAATCCCAGCGCCAAGGCCAAGCAGAAAGGAGCAGCAGTCAAAGCGCCAGGGGCCAGAGATGAATGGCAGGACACCTGATCGGACCTTTCAGCCGTTCAGGAGCTTATATGCTAGGGCTAAGCTACCTACCGTGGAAGCTCCACCCGTTGCTGCAAGCATGAGCCAAAGTTTCTGGCACCATGAGATCGTGTACATCCAAGGCATTTATGTGCAGATATTAAATATACATATATATATATATGTGTATACATATGTATATATATATATATATGTGTGTGTGTACGTATGTGTGTGTAAATATATATATGTATGTATGTATGTATGTATGCATGCATGTATGTATGTATGTATGTATGTGTATGTGTATGTGTATATACATATGTGTATATATATATATATACATTTTTGTTATTACTATCATTATTATTTATATTATTACTATTATTAATATTATTAGTATTGTTATTATTAAGTTATTATTATTACTATTATATTATAAATATGTATTTATATATGTTGTTATATTGTTATACTTATCCATCTGTTTATTTCTTTAGTGAGTTTTTTAATGTTTTATTGAGCTGTTGTTTTGGCATTTTCTTGGTATGTCCGATGTCCTGTTGATGGGAAAATAACTTTTCGCCTTGCACAACTTGCCGCCATGCAACGCTGCAGCTCCTCATCCACGCGGCAAATGTCCAGCGTTAAAGCGTGTTCAGACTGTTCAGAGGGGCACGTGCCGCTCCTTCGGCCCCGAGAAGAAATCTTACCGGGCTCTCTGACTCTCTGCCTGGCCTGCACCAATATAGACTTGTTCGAAAGCCATTCTACAGTTTCTACCCACGATATCTAAATGTCGTGTCACACTGTATCGACCAAAGCTCTAGTTTACCCCGAACCCTCTGCCGAGTTTCTGTGTCAAGTAACACGCCAAGGATGCTGCGTCGAAGACATCCCCATCGGGGCTCCGAACTGCAAAGGACGCCGAAATCATTCATGTGTAGATATGTGTCAATTCTGCTTATTGTTCAAGCTGGGTTTGTAGTCATGCCACGTCAGCAATTGCCCCCACCTGGGTATGTAACAAGGCGTCCATCCAACGAGCAAGACCTGATTCGAAGAAATTAAATGGTGGCAAAACGATGAAGCAGTGAGAAAGCACAAAAGTTGGAACTTCTTGGAACGCTGTTGTTCTGCTATTTCTCCTTTTTGCTTTTCTTCCCTTCATACATTCATCCATGTCACAGCTCTGGTGGCGGATCGACCAGGAGTGCCTTCACGCAGGAAACAAGAAGCACAACAGAATGAGAAGTAAGTAAAATATGATCTGAACCATTCCTTGCCCTGCTGCTGTTATCAGACTTGGTTGACACACGTGAGACTTGCCATGCATCATATCACCATCTCCTGTCCATTCCTGTCCATTCCTGTCCCCTTGTGCCTCTAGGCCAACTGCCAGAAGTCGGCGGTGCTTCGCTTCCAAAGGACTCGGAGGAGGTTTCGGGGGCAGATCACTCGACTGCAGAGGACCTTTTGGCTCCTGTAGAAGAGATTTCCAGGCCTTAGCAGATGTGATGTAAAATATGCAAAGATATGCAAAGTCTCAAAGAGATTTGGACTCGACTGACTCAACTCTTTGTGCAAAGTACTCCATGTGGTGCTGTTTGTTCTTCTGATTTTGGGATATTTTGGGTTCCGTATCCATTTGGCTCTCGGCATCGCATTGACCCGGAACTGATGGCCACCTCTGCAGCTGCTGCAGCACTGCTTCTTTCTCCTAGAGCAAATTCACATCACGGTTGAGCTCCAGCACAACTTGAACGCACACGCATTTGAGACTACGTGTTTGGTCACGCAGATTTCCGAGAAATTCATCTTTGCGGGGAAGATTAGTAACATTCCAAAGAATACCGCTTTGAAGAAAAGCCATGCACTGCCATACACATAAGCCCCTGCTCGCTGCTCTCCATTCGCATCTAAACTCAAGGGAGATCAAATAGAGCGAATTCTGTAGAGCAAATTTCCCTGACAATTCAAAAGCACTAAGAGATCGTCGCCCCCTGAGACTTATATGCTTTGTGCGTGCTGTGATGTGCTGTGTCTCGAGTCTAAGTTCGAAGGGTAGTTTTCCTTCATATTGCTTGCATGTATTCAATATGTATTCAATGCCATAAGTTTGGAGCAAGTTTGGAGCAATTTGGTCGAGAAGATTTACGTGGAGTTCTTGAAGATTTTGTGAAAGTTTAACCGAATTCCCGGTCCTAAGCCATCCAACCCAAACTATTGCACGAGCTCAATGAAGGTAAGTTGCCACAAGAAGGAAAAGTCGTGACTGGAAGTTTGTGGATAAGCGACCTTTCAACCAAGTCGTTTGCACCTGCCCCGGTCCAAGAACAAAGAGGAGATATCATCGCAAGGGCTTTTGAATGAGGAATGCCAAAGAATTTACCTATATAGAAAGGCTGTACCACAGGAGGCCACTGATAAACAAGAAACTCGGAAACTGCTGAGTTTCAACTGAAGATGTCAAGACAACTCCGATGGTGTTGCTGGTGAAGATTGACGGTGAAATGGGTTGGGTCTCCACAAGGGCCAAACATGACCAGTCCGTCAGTCCGTGCTATTTCAGCATCTTTTGTCTACCTGTCCTCGAGCATCAGGGTCATGAGAATGCCAGACAGCTGAGGAACCTTCGCAGGCGCTCCGGGTCCCAAGCTCATTTTGGCACATTTGACGCCCAGAAGCTTTATTACAAGCAAAAACCAATAGAACTAAAACATAATATATATATATATCATATCTGCTATATTCTGCAATGGTGTATGTTCAACCTTCATTATTTCACCTTGCACTGTGCATGGACTCTCTCTAAGAGTCTATATATATGTGTGTGTGTGTGTTCATTTCTTGCCAACCGATTCCGAGTGTGCTATCAAACCTCCAAGTGCACTTGTTTGCATTTGCGAGACTGCTTCCTGTGATTGGCCTCCCTTTGTTCTGCAACACCTCTGTCTCACTTTGCTCTTATGGTCTTTTTCTGTTGCGTTCATGTTTTGAATCACAACAGTCTTCTCACTGGCCGTTCCTAGATCGTTCCTAAAGGTCTCAACCTCCATCCTTGACCATCTTGACTCATCTTGACTCAAAATGTCACCTAAGTCACCTAAATCCTGAGTCCCAGAGCGTCCCAGAGCGTCCCAGAGCGTCCCAGAGCTTGGTCCCTTCCCCTCCTCTGCAGGGCCCAGTGATCCATGACTGGCGATGCAGCAAAGACCAGCCAAGGCCGCCCAGTCCTGGGGCCGGAGACGGTGCCTTCGGTGCCGCTGCCTGTGGTGGTGCCTATGGTGTAAAAACGGCTTGGGCGAAAGTCGTAAAGCTACCAGGCTACCAGCGGCTACGTCGTGATACCTACCAAATACTGAAATTTTTATGTCCTTGCTTTGTAAACCCCATCCGCAAAACCGATAAATCAAACTGCCCTGCCTTGGAGTCTTGCGCGAGTTCGCAGCACGCGAGAAGCTCCACGCAGCACTCAGAAGGCAAGACCATAGCAAGCCCAGCGCCTCAAAACAATGCCACTGCTGTTAGATAATCTTAGACTCTTGCACAGGATGCACCAGCATGCTATAGTAGATATGCCACTGCTAGTGGCATGGATTTCAGAAGTAGTTTCGGCTCGCTTCAACATGTTTCAACTCATTTTGATGTCCTTCAACCGGCGATTTCTGGCACAAACGATGAATTTGATGATACAACTAACACTGCTCTCAGAATTCATTTCTTGGTCTCCTTTAAGTTCCATCCTTCACTGTTTCGTCTTTGAGGATGTTGCAATCACGGAGGAAGCTTCGCAACAACCTGTGTCTAAGGTGGGGAGACTATCTAAGCAATCTCAAATGGAGGTGACAGCGTGACAAAAAGCAAAGGTATTTCATGGTATTTCGTATTTCACTTTGACAGCTACTGCCATCTTAAAATCCCAGCCTTGTTCTGGGAGGCACACTAGAAAGAATTGCCCAAAGCCTCCCACGCACAAGGAGCTGATGGAACTGATGGAACTGATAGAATTGTGGGGCTGAGAGACTGCTGAGAGACTGCTGAGAGACTGGACAGGCCGTGCCTCTCTTGGTGGACCGACAGGCCATCTCGAAACAATGCAAGCGCCATGCGGCAGGCCTGGCGATTGCAACTGTGGCACTGTGGCACTGTGGCCTTTTGTTGTGAGATGTGAGACCTTCGAGACTTTCGAAAGATAAAGGGATTGGACATTGGTGACTCTCTCCACAAAATCCAAACCTCCACCGACTCTTCCTCATGGCCCATTTCCTGCAATCAAGCTGCACAGCAATGACTTCAGTGCAACTCTCAGATTACGGCGAGTTTTGCAGTCAAAGCTCTAAGTCATCACAAAAGCTGAATGGGAAATTGCAGCTCAAAAAGAAAAGGTTTTTAACAGAACGCAAAGTAAATGTCGAAAAAATGCACGGCCTTCGTCTCCAACAGCTCAGCGCCCAAGAGCTTTCCAAGAAAGCTGGCGAGCTCAACAGCTGAAATCTGCAGGCCTCAAGCAAAAGAATGTGCCGAAAAATGCAAGGTAGTTTCGAAATTATACAAGTTCCATGAAGTTCCATGGAGTTCCCTCGTAGCACGATGCGACGATGTGCGTCACGCTTGATTTCACCTACTTGTACTTTCTGGCCCACAAGCAGGTCAAGCCTTCCAGACAGTCCAAGACCAAAGGCACCAGATTTGTCTCGCAGAGAGCCAATGCCAATCGAGCACGATGCAGCAGCAAATACACTGAAGGTCTTTGGACCTGTCAAAGCAGGGTTGAAGCACGGCAAAAGTAGCAAGGGAGGGATGAAAGAAAACAAGCAAAATTGACTCTTACCTGGTCTTGCCACAGAGAGATGCCTCCACTTGGTCTGCGAAAGAAAACGCCACGTCGGTGCCCTGGCATCACATTCAAATCATGCAAAGTCATGTTGCCGCACGACAAACGAAAGGAAAAATGCAGCTTCGCCATGCAAGGCTCACACTGAGACCCAGCAGCGATTGCACCATGGATCGCTGCAGAATACCTCTGAACACGCCAACCCGTCAATAAATTCAGGTAATGCATAGGCCTATCACCTACTGTATCTATCGCTGTCACACGGGCACAATGCCTCAACAAAGGTGGAGGGAACACAAGTGAGCAATGGCAAAGCTCCAAGACCACTACCAAGAAAAATCCGCCCGCGCCGAAAGTGCCGAGGCGTTTTTTTTTGGGGGTGCGTGTGTGTGTGTGTGTTTTTTGCTACCCCAACCACACTCCTTATCTGTGCAGGCAGGCGAGCCCTAACATCGACATGTTTCTGCCAATGGCCACAGCTGCGTCCATTTTGACGTCCGGGAGGCAGCATGTGGACTTACCAAACCCTTACATTGTAACCCCTCAGGGATATCTGGAGACCCAAAAGTTGCAATCACAGGTAGTTGTTAGTGAAAAGACAACAGGTCATCCTGGAGAAATTCAAACAAAAAGAATTGGAAAAAAATGAAACGTCGGAAGTGAAATCTCTCACATGCTGCAGCAAGATCAGTCGCCACAGCAGCCACCAAAAGGGGCTCACAGCGCAATGCGGCAGCAGCGCCAAAAGCAAAGAAGAGCCAGCG
>Ga0126342_10016609_pt1 | contig 12817 bp, 11 predicted proteins | sample Cyp1metagenome_FD_92528 | JGI IMG/M metagenome (GOLD analysis project Ga0126342, IMG submission 92528) | Coral microbial communities from Lord Howe Island, Old Settlement Bay, Australia - Cyphastrea 1 metagenome | ecosystem: Host-associated > Invertebrates > Cnidaria > Coral ...
AATTTAGACGTTTTTGAGGGAGGTGGTCCTGTTAAATGTTGGCAAGCATTTATTTTTTTAACTGCGTCTTATTTGCAAGATTTCATTTTAGTAGGTCCCCTCATTCTTTACGGGATTTCATTTGTTTTCTTTAAAAACGCAGGGGGGCGTTCAATATTGTCCATTGCATTTTTGAAAAGAAAATGTAAGAACATGAAAAACATGCAAAAAATAGTGTGAAGGTCTGCAAATAGCTGCAGAATTGCAGAAAATTAAAAATGCAAACTGGGAGTGTGTAGGTCCCCAATTGCCTGGTATTTCCAATACATTCTACATTTTTTCTACATTTTTTTAAAATCATTTCCACATGTAATACGGAGGTATAGAAGGTATATCATTCCTTGCAAATTACTGGAAAATCTTTGAACTTCAAATAAATGTAAAATTAAATGTTGAACCTCTTCAAATTTACCTCCTACCTATGGAATAAAAACAATAGAATGTAATAGAATACAAATAAAAATCTCAAAAGGACCTCAAATGGACCTCAAAAGGACCTCAAATGAACCTTTATGGGGTCCCTATGGTAAATCCCCTTTATGTACCTACATGATCGAACTTAAACACCCTTCTGCCACGGTTCCTATCTAGCCGCTAGCCCCCCTTATGACCCTCCAACCATAATATAATAACAATCTACATATGTGTCATGTTGATTCTGAAAGGAACTGTGGAACCTGAGGTGTAGGACGGTTGCATTTTTCAATCTTAATAATCTTAGCTTTACCTTCTTTTTCGAGCACTTTCTGCAAGGAACTATGGACCTTATGTATAGGATGGTGTTTTTGTTGAATCATATATCATATATATATTCATATATTTATCTTCTTTTTTAAGGACTTTGTGCAAGGAATTATAGGCCTCAGGTGTAGTATGGTTACATTTGTCTATCTCATTTTTACCTTCTTTTTAAGCAATTTCTGCAAGGAACTATGGACCTCAGGTGTAGGATGGTTACATGATTCTATCTTATCTCCACCTTCTTTTTTGAGCACTTTCTGCAAGGAATTAAGGACCTCAAGTGTCAGTGTAGGATGGTTATATTTTTTATCTCATCTCTACCTTGTTTTTTGAGCACTTTCTGCCAGGAATTATAGGCCTCAGGTGTAGGATGGTTACATTTTTCTATCTTAGTTTTACCTTCTTTTTCGAACACTTTCTGCAAGGAACTATGGACCTCAGACATAGGTTGATTACATCCCCACAACTCACAAACAGTTTAGACATTGAACAATTTTTACCTCCCCCCACCCCCCCCTATCCGTAGAGTACGGGGGGGGTTCGGAGGGGGGTACGGGGTGACGTATCTCTTGCGGACTTTCAACCCCCCCTCCCTAAATGTAAATCTTCCGGGGCACGGTTTTTGACGTAGGAGGGGTCTAAGATACATATAGCCTTCCCCATCGGGAAAAAATACGCAGTGGTCAAAACTGTTGCTTACATTTTTCGAACGCCCCCCTTGCTTACACACCACGAAAAGGGTGGTGATTTTATACATTTCATTTTAAAACATACACAATCAATTGAAAGGATATAGAAGATATGAATTCAAGAACGAAGAAGATGAAGAAATAATTGGAGATTTCAACAGAAAATGCGAGAATTTAGCAGAATCTAGCAGGGAAGTCCCATTCAAAAACCAGGCCATGTTTCTTGTGACCGAGTACATGTGGATTACCCAACTCCGGGATTGGTTCAGCAAGGCATGGCTGATACACCACCACCATTGGGGGTTAGCCGCACACCGCCTGGCGTCGGAGTTGATTTGGAACCTCCAAAACACCCTTGGCCTGAGATATCTGAGATAGTGATCCGGTGATTCATCCAGGAGCTCATGACAAGCAGCTGAAGAATTGCCGCGACTGTCTCTCTTCACCGTCTTCACCTCTGAAGGATGGAACAATATGGAACATGTGCACTGCTCTGCCCTTGGTACCCACGCATTCAGCACAGTTCCTCGAACTGGCGGGCGCACAAAGGAGAGTGCCTGAGGACATGGGGCTCTGCATCCATGACACCGGGCAGAGCTCTTCAGCAGCATACTGGGATGATTCACTGAAGGTCACCAAATGGCCAGGAAACTGCTGTTTTTTTAATGTTTATTAAATCATCTTTCAACATGATAGTTCCAGTGATTTCCTTAAAATTCCACTTCTCAGGGATTGTAGCTCAGTTGCATTCAGTTGCTATCCATTTAGCTAGATCATCCCAGGGTCTCAGCAGCTTTTTCCTCCCGCCATCTTTGTCCTTACGCTTCTTCTTCTCTGCCCCGTGCTTCTTCTTTGCCTCCTTTCGGACATCCGGCACATGAGAGCATGGTGAGGGTGAGGCCTCGCGTTGCATATATGGATCCCATTGCATTCCCGAGGACGCTGCCGTCAGGGTCAATTTCTTGGACTTGGACTTGCCGCCATCGCCCTTGCGCTTTTTGTGGTGGACGTCTGCGCCTGGATTGATGGCTTCCTACTCCTTAAATCCTACCTGCTCAATTAGGCTCCTGAAAAGAGAGTCAATTGGAGTTCATTCAGAGTCTCGTGGGATGGAAGAATACGAAAAGCGTGGTACATGGAAAACAAAGAGTTTTTCAAATTGCCAGCCAGGTGCTCTGTGGTGATTCAGCCCGCTTCTTCTTGCTCGTCTTCTTCTCCGCTTGCCATGGGAACACACCTGGGGTGGAGATGGGTGAAATGCTACGAAGTTCCGGATCCACGTCTGGTGGCTCCACCACACCTGCAGCCACTGCCGCGGCAGTGGATGCCCTGGCCACATTGGCCTGTGTCAAAGCTGGTGCCGTTTCTTCATCACTAGAGACCTCCACCTTGTCCGCCCGGCGCTCACCTCGGATCGGTACATCATGACCCTCCACCTCCTCTCGTGGCAAGATGGGCGGCCAGGCCTCTCCCGTCAATGTGGCAAGGCCTTCGGTGCGCACTGGACGAGCGAAGCTCAAGCGCTCCTCCTCCGTGGTCTTTGAAGTCTTTGGCTTTTTCTTTTTCGGTTTCACTGCCGTCACTGCCGTCACTGCCTTGGCCAACTCCTCAGGCGCCACTGGTGCTGCATAGCGCGGGGGTGGCGACACGCGGGGGACATGGGGCACCACTGGAGCTGCACGTGGCGCCATGGCTCGAACGGGAGCCACCGGAGCCACTGGAGCGACGGGAATATGCGGTGCCACGGCCGGTGGCAAACGACGCTCCACCGGACGTGGGGCAGGGGGCACAGGCACTGGGACATCAATCATCACCTGCTTGTGAGCCACATTGGGCCCAAAAATCAAATGCCGTTCAATTGTGGAGAATCATCCCAAGATGTCCGATGTTCATTTGTTTCTATGGGGTTGAACATTGATTAAAACATACCTTTGACAACACCAAGAAGTCACCGTGCTCACATGGAAGGTGAGGATTCGCTGCTCTATCGTCATCTGCTTGTCATAACGCCGACTCTTTGCTGGGATCAAAATACAGCAGCCGTCTTGGAGCACCTGAGCATGGGCCAAAGCTTGGGAAAGAAAACACGGCAGCTGTCTTTTTGCAAGAGAGGATGTTAAATGAGTTTTATGATTCTGATAAATCGATATATTCTGATTCTAGTTTTCCAAATTTAAATAATTATAACCGAGTACAGATCATTTTAATGCCTGACCTGATACATCCCCCTTCTGTGATGGGAGTCCAATGATTCTTTTTAAGCTTAAGCACCTAAGCACCACCAACCAATTTGAACATTGCGCCTGCGAAGTTGCAGATTGAAGTCGTTCAAAGGAGCCAATGGTGGGAATGCAATCTTGGTCCGCCTGGTCCTCTGGCTTTTTGTGAATTCCAATGCCATTTCTGGAGGTCAAGTCGCGGATAGACAGCATGGTGGGAAGCTTGACGTCAGATCCAAGGATCACTTCCTCTGGCAACTTCTCACGCAAGGACACTTCCGCGTGAGCCTTGGAGACACCCTCATAGTCCAGCAACACCTGGCCGATGTGTGCAACAAAACTGCACCCTTTGTCTCTCGGGAGGGCCTTTACCCAAAACATCCCAAAACCAATGAACAACAAAATCATCCCATCCAACACCTCTTGGTGAACATGGAAACCCTCCTGGTTGGAACCCCCATTTTTTGGGTATACTTCCCGCCTCACTTCCACGTCCACGACCAAGACGTATGGACTCCCCGGGTTTCAGGATGAATTTGGCACCACTGGATGGGTCCTGGCCATGGCGACACACCACCACCTGGCAGCGCTCTTCCTGCTTCATCACTACTGCCACCATTTTTCGCGCCGGCACCCGCAACGCAGCCACGCTGCGAGCGCCCAGGAAGTTCACAACTAATATGTCATCATGACTGGAGCCAAAACAATGGCATTGATCGACACATTATTGAGCAGCAAGCCCTTCACATTAAAGGCTGCTGACCTCTCATGTGGCCTGAAAATAAAAAGGTTTCAACTTGTGCCAGCAGCCCTCTGCATCTTTTTCTCTCTAAGCTGGACGTGCACCTGCTTGGACAAAAATTCAAGAGATCGGAAGGGAATAAATCCCCTTCGATTGAACCAGAAATTGCGCTATTCGGAGACTGCACGAGCATGAACCTGGGTCCGGACGAATGTGTGCAGGTGTATGCATTCTACGGCATGTATTGTGTGTCTTAGTATTTAACTCGCTCTCAGTCTCTGTAATTATATAAAATATATCTTAAGAAATAACCCATGTGTCATTTGTCATCCATGTCCTCATTCATCCCCTTGGGCCCTTGGATGACACTCTCACCACAGGGCTATCCTCAAAGAAAGCAGCCGAGCCCTCAAGCGCAACTTCTGTCTACTACAAAAAGCAAAGCTCACAGCTTTGCATAGAACTTTTCAGGCAGCAATCGTGGGCATGGACGGTTCATGATGTTCATGGATGTTCATGGGGCTCCAAAACACAATCAACATGGATCAACATGGCTTAGCCTGCCGCAACAATCATCATACCCAGCAAACCTGAAGCTCTATCCCTGTGCGTACCTGGGTAGGGGGTCTTAAAAAAGATGGACCGGAGCAGCGAAACTGCAGCGGATTGACAACTGAAGCTGTCTGCTTTGCAGACTCAGTTGACTTCTGCACCAAAAAAGCCGAAATCAGGGACTTGTCCCTGCACGGCACGCGTATCTGCGGAGGTTTCAGCTGGGAGCCATGCCACTGCGGCCGTAGTGGCCAGAGCAGCCCGGCGTTGCGAAGACTCACTGAACACCTCCCCTGCTTGGCAGGATTGGTGCTAACCACAAAGACACGGACAAGAACCACCTCAGTTTGCAGCACTTCTGGGATGATTTGGAATATGCAGGACACAGCGTGTGCCAACATGAAGACTTTCACCAACCTGAAATCGTATCAGTTCGTTTGAAGACTGTGTAACATGAATCGAATCAGCATTCTACTACATACTTAAAGCCCCAGCACTCTGCAGAAACAACCCCGTTGGCCCCTCATCCATCATACTATACATATTACATCTGATTTCCGAAACTGGGATTTCATTGCACCAGAGCAAACCTTAAGTGAGATCATTCCATTCGTCAAAGATGTCATAATATGTCCAACTGTCTCCTTTCGCCCGGGATGATTGGGAGGCCATGCGAACAAGTTGCGGTAGCGGTCTTTCACGGTTGGGCTGGTGTGAGGGCCCTAAGCTTCGCATGTCCAACCTAAATTGGAAGACTGGTCCACAAAATTGGACGATGATACCCCAACAATTTCCTGTATTTTCCTCAGCTACACGAGGCCATTGTGTTTTTTTCCTGTTTTGGATTAAATGGGTATGGGTCAATACCTATAGATACATTTTAGTGGGATGAACATCCATTTACCAGCTATTTTGGGGTTCACTAGGTACCAGGGTTTTGACCCATCCCCAAATAATGTCCACACAATTTGAAAAGGTGACTGAAGTAACCTGACCGAGGCTCATTTGTATAGCATCGCTTTGGTGCCGGCCGTCTTCTTACCTTTCTTCCCAGCCGACTTCTTTCCCTTCTTGTTGGAGGGCGCCGGAACGTTGTCCAAATCGCGCATGTTGTCATGGCACATCACAACCTGAGACTGTAACCCTGACTCCGGTTCTTTATGAGAATGAGAATGAGTCTTGACCTCAAAACCCCATCAAATTCTCATATTTGATTCAGATGCAAGTCAAAGTCTTGATGAATCCTTGCAGTACCCGCCAGTAGCAACATGTTTTTCAAACATCCACCACCAGCCCGCAACGGGTTGGACATGGTCACATGTTCCAATAAGTGAGCAGCCGAGAATTCCTGTTGTTGGCCAGCTTGAAGTTGCGCATTCACAATTTTGCATCCGCGGCTGCGCGCAAAAACCGTCCTCAGAAGATGTTCCGACACCGTCAAATGCTTTCGTGGCTCCCAATATGCTGGGCGGTGCAACCCACCATTTGAAGGTCCTAAATGGTGACCCAAACAACCAAATCGGGTAGTTCAAGATCCCCAAAATATGACACCGCCATGGCGATCTTGTCCCGTCCAAGCAACAAGCATCTCAGAAACATTGGATCATGGACATCGCAATGACGACGATCCTGAAAATGTAATTTCACCTTGGCAAAGGCATAGGATGATCTGTATCTGTATTGATATGTATATATATATATAAATGTATGTATATATATATATATAGTCAGTATATGTATGTATGTTGTATAAGTCATTTATTGATCTTTTGTAAATCTATTGCTGACCTATTGTTGATCTATATTATCATTGCCATCAGCATGTGTCCTCAGGACTTTTTTTTTCAGGGACTTCCTGCGCTCAACGCGACTTTTTCGCGACCCAGCAGCCTTGGGTTCACATGTTGGCGCCAACGTTTTCCCCAAGAGCTCCTTGGGCAATCCGTCAGGTCTCTGACCCTCCAGTGATTATCCCTGGCAATGGAAAATCCCCATGTGGCTGTGCTGTTTTGACGTCTTCTTTTGTAACGTGGTGCATACACCCATAAAATGGCAACTTGATAGAAACGATGATACACCAATGGATATTCATATATATATATATATCTTTATATATATATATATATCATTATATATACATACATAAGTACATATTATTCAATAGGATAATTACAGATGCAGAACTACCTTCACAAGAAGTGCACAACGAAACGCCCAACTTACGAGACAAGAAGCTTTCCAAGCTGGCATTGTGCTCTGGCTGACCCAATTGTACTTGAGCCGCCAGAACTTGCAGGAGCAACTCTGTCATTCGACCCCAGCCTTGATCATCTACTGATAATCTCACCGGGCTCATCAGGAATCTGGTCAAATCCATATCCATCCCCGGTTTTTGCTGGTCAAATATGGTGAAATCCTTGCGAAACAGTGCACTATATTCACATGTTTGGCGCCAAAGTCTTGATTTTGTGTGAAATCCATCATTGGGGTATTGATTCTTGAGGGCAAAAACTAAGGAAATAGGTGATTGGGCAAGTGGGCCTTAACTTTTTCCGATGGTAGCACTAGGAGGGTAGCATGGTTGTTCATGATATATTCCTCCATGATTTTGGGTGAACTTGCCATCTCATTTCCTCTCTCAGTAGCACCTTGAAGCATTTCTGCAGCTCTCCGTCTTTGTGCTGCAACCCAACCAGGGCTAAAGCCTCTGCAGGGGATGCTGATGCGAACACTCCCAGAGATACAAATCGACCTTGGCATTTGAGGCAAACCCTTCCATAAATGGATCAAGGTTCAAGGAAACTTTGGGGAACTTGTTGCACATCTGAGCAAATAATGCAAAAGTGCCCCTGTTTTTGTATGTAAATCCAACTTTTGGAGTAATTTCGTTTTCAGTTACAAACGCTTGCAAGAACATCTGCTTGGAAGAAAAATGTGGGCTACTGCTCTACCAATTGGATCTATGCTCCCAACCAAGTTTCGCCGATATTCCGTCGAGTACTCTGGACCTGAAGAGGTACGACAGCATGGCAACAGTCAAGCATGAAAACACCATAAAACACCATGCTTGATGCAAGTTGGATCAATTTGGGTAAGGCCGGTAAGGCCCACTAAAATGGGCCCAAAGATCTGCTCAAAATTGAGTTCTTCTGGGCCGGACCACAAATGGACCATCCCAGTTGACCCAAATAGGATCTTCCCATTAAAATATGGGTGTTTCTGAAAATTGGGCTGCCCAAACCACTATGTCTCCCTAAGAATGACCGGCAACTGGCATGATTTTATATGATTTTCCTGTTCCCTATTTTAAGAATGCCACAAGTATGCTATTTCAAAAGTCCCCTTTTCACCTCGCCTGTTCTCGCATTGCAGATTTGCATGGCCTTATCCAAGAAGGATCCGTCATGGTCATGGGTCCAAATAAACCGTCCCCAGTGACCATTTGGCATGGTAAATCATCCAAGTAGCTATAAATATAGACAACGATAGGCCATAAATTTCGGATGTTAATTGCTGACGATCCCACATGATATGACAATTTTATTACTACATCCGCATGAAATCGTTTGATTTATCATGACCCTGCTGTTTAAACAGCAGTCCTGCCAATGAGATGAATATGTTTTCCAGTCTTACTATCACTATTACTCTTACTACTACTGTATCAGCATCATCGTTGTTGTCATCAAATTATCATTGTCATCATTATTGTCATCATTATTGTCATCATTGTTGTCATCATTATTGTCATCATTATTATTAGTGTCCTTATTTTCAATCATGACTACACTGATTATCATGTTTGTTCATTATTGGTGTAATTGTTATTGCTATCATGACTTTTAGTATTATCTTAGCTATCATCATTTTATGTGTTGTTATGATCCATATTCTGCATGCATTGTTACTACTAGCATTCTTATTATTTCTTTTGTGTGTGTATCATTCTGTATCTATTTATTCATTTAATTGTACATCTATGTATTCATTCATTGATTCATGTGGATCCATGTGTTTATATTATTATTGTTATTATTATCATCATTATATATATGTATATACACCGTATAATTATATATAATCATATATATATATAATCATATATACTATATATATATATATATGGCCCACGAATCACCATAAAAATGACCTAAAAATCATTCCTTGGGCGACCATCCCATCAGCCGACGCCAAGACACATCCCAAACTTGCGCGTGTCGTGCCAAGCTCGCTGGTGAGATGCCGCAGGCTTCGGCTACACCTAGAACAACAAAAACTATAACATTGGAACAAGGGGAACATGTTAACGGGATTTTGTGAGATTTTATGATATTTTATTGGATTTTATTGGATTTTATGGGATTTAACCACCAAAAATTGGCATTCCAAGGGATTTAGTGGGATTTTACCATCAACAACATTAATCAACATGTTTCTTGATGTGATGTGATTTCGTGGAATTTAAGGGATTTATATAACCATCCATGAACCATCAATGTATGGGGTCATAACTGGGCGCCCTAAATTATCTAAATTGGGATGGCTTACTTTCGAATATCACCTATTTCTGTGGGTTACCTCTTAACCCATGGTCAGATTCGTACTGATAACACTTCAGCTCCAAGTATCGTCAAAGTTTGTGGACGAAGCAGAGCCACAAGGTCGCGACAAAGATCGACCAAAACCACTATGTTTTTCAGGTGGCAAGCAGGAGGAGTCTCTAATTTCCACAATTGTCGTCTAAACTTTTTTCATGATTCTCCATGACCCTGGTACAAACATCACCACGTCTATGACTCAAAAGTGGCGTAGCCTAATTTTAGCATCAGCAGTTCGCTCTTGTTCATCAACCTTCATCCCCCCATCACAATGGAAAAATCGACCCATGGGCAGCCCATATATCATATGGCTGCCAGTCTGAAAATAGGCTCCCCCATGCTCCCCCAATAAATCCCTTGGTCTATCCTTGATCATTACGTTCATTCGTTTTCTATACAAAACGCAAGTTTTGGGGTATAGCCCATTTTTAAGTATTTTTGGACACGGCTCTGTGTTTTGAAATCATCATTTTGATTACCCAAGCCTTCCCCACCACGTCTGGGAGCCCATGCGACAGTCCAGGCTGTTGGGAAGAGGCGGCTCTGACATCATGGCCTTCTGAAACTGGAAACTACGCGATTCTTTCATTTCTCTCCGTTCGAGACGACATCTCAAAGATGTTGTTGTGCAAATTAAAGGGAACATATTTGCACAAGCTAGTTGACTGTGCTAGGCTTTCGCTTCTAAAGACTTCTGTCTTGTGAAGAATTCATTACCCTCTGGTGAACCAACATAGCAATTGAAAATGGCCATTTATATTGGATTTTCCCATTAAAAATGGTGATTTTCCATTGCTATGTTAGTTCACCAGAGTGTAAACATCCTTAAACCAATTTCTTGGCTCCTGTCTCAGTGGAACCGAGGCACAGCATATGCTCTCCAAGGACTTAGGCCCGCTTCTCTCATGGCATTGCTGACACACATCCCATCGCAGGCTTTGGTGAGCTGGCTGGCAGCATCCTCCACCCCCTGGCAATATGTTTCTCTTTTTGTGTGCTGGATCATGTTGGGTGTTCATCTCCAATATCATGCATTTGTATAGTTCGTAATTCTCCATAGATGTATCAATGTATAGCCTGACCGATATCCAAAAGGTTTGCTTCTATTAATTGCAACAATCTTTGAACGTCTTAAATGAATGGGAAAAAATCAGTGAATCAACTGAAAATCTGTACATCTCTGCATTCCTCGCGCCTCAAACTCGGCAGCTGCCTCACGCAAGGTTGGACAGTTCGGAGAAATGATGGATATGAGATATATGAGCTACACTACCCACAAACGAATGTAAAGTTAAGTATGGATAAAAACGGCTTTGATATGGTTAAATATATGCACTTAAGTAGGCCTGATGGTTGGAACCTGCCAACATCTGCAGGTCCCGAGCCTTCACTCAACTGGGCTTTAGCAGTCCGTGTTTAGGGATGGAAAGGGAGCACCTAACAACCCACCAGATTTGCATAGTGCGATAAATTAATGGTAAACCCAATGATAAACCATACCCTGTCATTGTACTGCGGGAGTTGTTGTATACCATGCCCAATTGGGGTTTGGCGGCATGTTTACCAAATCTACTTGTATCGCTTGTACAAAATAGATAGATAGATAGATAGATAGATAGGTAGGTAGGTAGGTAGGTAGATAGATAGATATATAGATATATAGATATATAGATATATAGATATATAGATATATATACGAATTGTAGTAATACAGTAATGAATCTAATGACAACATACAATAACCATCAAAATCGCGACAGAAAAAAATAATCTGTAATTGGCCAAATAATTATAACGATAATGATAATGATAATGATGATGATACTAATAAATAATTAATAGTGATACATATAATCAACAACAATGATAGTGATAGTAATAATAGCAAAACATACTACTTACTACTACTACTAATAATAATAATAATAATGAGAATAATGATGACAATAAAAATGATATTAATGACAAGAATAATGATATTAAATACTAAACGCATCCTTCCGCCGCCGCCGCTTCGAGCACCCAGGCCACAGCTGCGGCCATGAGTTCCCCAAGGAGCTCAACGCCATCGAAGGTGCCCTTGAAGCTGGACGCGGCCGAGGGGAACCATTTCAGTAGTAGATTATCAATATATAATGGTGATGATAAATGGTATATAGTAGTAGATAATCATTGTAGATGGTATCTTATCATAATCAATAATAATGGTACTCAATGGCAATCAATGGAAATTATGGTAATCAATAATGGTAGATTATTATATATAGTAGTAGATTATATATAGATAATGGTGATGACAATGGTCTGATAATCAATATATATATATATAGATATTACGTATATTCCAATAGTAGAGAATCACTATTATATCAACCACGAATGGTAATACACCATTTCAATATCAATATCAATATTACCGGTACCATTTCAGTAGTAGGACTGACATATCAACTACTAATGGTGATGGTAATTGATTATCAGTATTATAGTAGTTGATTTACTATAATTAGCATTACTATGACCATAATATAGGATAATCAATTGTATTAATATGTGGTAATAGTAAATATTCTACTACTGCAATGGCATAATATGAGGTATCTAATCTGATGTTATCAAATACTATTACCTAATGTAATGATGATCAATGGTAAATTATCATACATGATGCTAATCAATTGTAATGATAATCAATCTTCTACTGATTTGATGATCGATATATTTTCATTCATTAGTATATAGCTGGGTAATGATAATCAGTTGTTAATATCAATAACAATAACTCCCAGATATATAGATTATTAGACTCCATCCCCAGTCGAAGGTTAGTGCATTTATCACTATTATTGTTGTTATCCACTAGTATTGTTAATGATAACCCATCCGCTACTAATCAATGATAATTCCCGGTCAATGATAATAAATGGTCGTGCAGTTTTACATCCCAATCAGCAGGGGACAATTAAATGGTAATGACAATAAATGGTAAATATTAACAATAATCAGTCTTATTTACTAATCAATTATAATCAATGGCAATCAGTTTTTAGTAGCATGTTGTGAATGATAATCCCATCCCCCTAATATTACATCTGTGAATCAATTGTTAAGCCATTTTTCCCGAATGCGTAGCAAGGGTTCCCGTTTCACTCTGGGGGTCTGGGGGTTGGAGTGTGTTCGCTCGACGTTGCGTCCGCGTCCGCAACCGTCCGCAACCGTTCGCAACCGTTCGCAACC
>Ga0126342_10016610_pt1 | contig 12816 bp, 10 predicted proteins | sample Cyp1metagenome_FD_92528 | JGI IMG/M metagenome (GOLD analysis project Ga0126342, IMG submission 92528) | Coral microbial communities from Lord Howe Island, Old Settlement Bay, Australia - Cyphastrea 1 metagenome | ecosystem: Host-associated > Invertebrates > Cnidaria > Coral ...
CACAACGTGCGTGTTTGCAAAGGGGAGGTGAAGATAAAGGAGATACAGGACCTGTGATTGACACGTGCAAAAACTGGAATTGATATACATGTGGATCATGTTGTCAAGTCCATGCATTTTATGCACAAAAATGGTGATCGAAAAAAAAGATATCATGTAGGATTAGAGCGGGACAGAATAGATTCAGGTTGTTGTAGCTGCTCATTGTCAATACGCAAGCCTACGTACTATGTCCTCACAAATTCAATGAAGACAAGGTGTCAATGGGTAAGAATCTGTTCCAAACTAAATGCGTTTAGAAGGGATCTAAAAAACCTATATAGCGTATAACTTACTTGAAATTCAGCCGGCGCGTAGCTCAAGCAAACCCAAGGGCAGTTTGGCGGTGAACGCGCAGAAGTTTGTGCACACCTTTCTTTGCATTCAATTTCACCAACCTTTGGCGTTAAAGGCTGTTCCGTGTACTCAAGCATGTCTGACTTGAGAGTATCTGACTTGTAGGCATTGTGTGCTGACATGCCTTAGTAAAAAGAAACGTCGTCTGCATCTCAACGATGCAACAACATATGCAAAGTGTGCAAAACCTAGTGGTAAAGTGCAAAGCATGCAAGCCAAAAGCCCAATACAAAATAAGCAAGACTCTAGGACCCACAAAAGCAAACAAAATAAATAAATAAATAAATATATATATATATATATATATAATAGTCATCATGCAGAGAAAACACGTTAAAAAACACACACGCACGCACACCCAAAAATAGCATCACGCTTTGCCAAGATGGAGGGCTAACAGTGATTGAACATGATGGGGCAGGCAGGCTGCCCCTTCTTGTTGTTATCGCCGTTGCTTCGCCGCCATTGGCGTCGTCGTCGTCGTCGCCGCACCGCCGCCATATGTTGTCATCACGTCATCGCCATGTCGTCGCAATGTCGTCGCCATGTCGTCGCCATGTCGTCGCCATGTCGTCGCAATGTCGTCGCCATGCTGTTGCCATGCCGTTGCCATGCCGTCGCCCTTTAATTGCCTTCCCGTTGGCGTGCCGATACATTGCTGTCGTCATTTTGTTGTCCTGCCGTCGACTCATTGCCAGTGCCTTGTTGCCTTCGTTTTGAGGGACCAGACTAACAGAGGCCTATAGGCTTTAGCTAAGATATATATATATATGTGTGTGTCTTACTGTATTATATATATATACGTATAATATGTTATAGTAAAATCAAAAATTACATGGCACATATTGAACTGACCCTAGAGGTTAAATGTTGTATATTTTACATTACATCAACTGATATGTCAAAAAAGTCTATTAAATACTTTATATTGTTTATAGTGCCGTATATATAAACTACATATTACATATCACATATCTCGCACACTTTTGTGTTGTACTATGTGAAACTATGTCATCTTGTTAAATCACATCTTAGTTCGTTAGAATTATTACATAAGCTGCAACATCATCTTTGAGTTGGGACAGTAGAAATGACACATTACATGTTGTATACTAGATATCTAAACATTACTCATAAACCACACGTATAGCTACTTCAAACTACATTTCACACGCCAAAGGCTGTTTCCCAGTTCAACCAAATTACAAACCAGATACTATGTATTACATATCATGTTGATACCATATGTTACATTAAATACTAAATATAAAATCTCAACTATATGATATTTTCTGGGATTTACACAATAGATCAGACACCATCCATATAGCTAATATTTTCTATGCTAAATAAGCACAATATATATATATGAATATATATACACATATTTGTGTTTAATTGTTTATTTAGTAGATTGTAGTAGATTCTTTCGGGCGTTTATAGTTCTAAAGCGGTTGTATGTCGGTGTTCTTTTCATATACATGATATTGCGTGAACAGGTTCTGTACCAAGAATAAATCCTATATAATAGCCTAAAAACTACAATATGTTATGTATATACTGTACTTTATCTCAAACTTACCAATATATCATTATATATATACATGGTATATTGTACACATGTCAAGTTTAAACAGATCTACATCTCTATATGTTTGACATTATACAATAGATATGTGTATAAATAAATACATGTATGGTGCGTGTGTATGTATATATATAATATCTGTTTATATTATACAAAGTATATTCAATTCAATGTACAGCTGCTTGCAGTTGTGCGCGACTGCCCGCTAGTATCAGTATATTGAATCGAGATAAATCGAGCGACAACTTTTCTATCCCATCTGGAAGCTTGGAGTAGTAAAGCTTTGGCAAAGCGGTCTCCTACGACTTGTGGGCCGCAGCACATTCAGGGAACCCCGATAGTGCACCACTCACTGCAAACCGTGGTTACATCATGTTACATCAAGCTACATCATGCTACATCCATCGTTTTTTCACTTTAGAGATACAGTACCATCATTGACCTGCGCCTAGCTCTGCTGTTGGGACAACCGCGCGCCACCGTGCGCATCTTCTTCCCTCATCCCTGGCTGACAGCGCGATTAAATTGTCATCTCCTCATCTCGCTGAATCAAAATCTTGGCCGTCCTGAGTCAATTTAGCGGTGCTGCTTGGATCTGAAGGAATTTTGATTGGCAGAAGAACTCAGGACAGACTTGTTGGAAAAAAGAGACGCCCACAAGACCAACGTGATTGCCAGCGGCAGTCAGTGCCTCCAACGAATCTGTGCACAACACGTCAGCAGCGGGGAGAACTAGAGCGAACAAGCGGCCCTTTGCAAATGGACAGCATTGTGCCGCAGTTTGATGCGCTCTAGCTCTTGGCAAGGAACTATGGTGAACCACATGCAAACACCACAGGCTGAGCCAAGCATCTTCAGGTCTGGCAAGACTTTCCTCACTGCTTCCAGCAGAATACCACCAGAACGAACAATGTCCTCCACACGAACACACGATGTTCACACGTCAGTCTGAGTGGCTCTGACGTACTTTGCTAATCTTTGCTTTCGACATCTTTCGACTTGGCAACAAATTCATCACAAGTGCCCCAGAACGGTCCACTGCGCAAATTGTGTGCCCATCGGGCGCTGTGACGCCATTGAAAGGCCCACACGGGGTTTGAATAACCTCCGGCAACGTCATGAACCCATCAGCCATTTTGTTATCACTTGCTTCCATGTCTGTGTTGTGACAAGCTAGCATTTCAACACTCCATGTGACTTCACATAATTTCACATTTAAATGATTTCACTATGATTTCACATGGGCTCTATTGAGCTGTCGCATACAGGCTGTATGTCCAATCTCTGGCGTGCAACACAGGCCTGTGGCTTCACGCATGGCAAACGAGCGATTCCTTCTTCTGCCAAGATAGCCATTAAACGGTCTGCTGCACGGACATAGTCTGCCTCAGAAAGTTGGTCACGTGTTGGCTCTGAATCTGATAGACCACCTATAATAAGGTAAAGCTAAAATCATCGCCCATCCACAATGTTCTCGCGATTATAGGCAAATGCTGTAAATGAGGCAGAGCCTCGACTGGCGACACCTGATGCTCTCACATGTTCTCACCATTTAGAAGACGTTGAATCTTGCTCGCCTGGCATGTCCTTTTGTCACCTCAACGCGAGCTTGCTTTGAATCCCGTGAACATGTTTGAATATGTTTGCGCACTTGTCAAGTCGTTGCTTGATTCTTATGATTCGCTTGATCTAAAGCACCTAAAGCAAGCAGGATCCTGACAATCTGAAAATGGCCCGGAAACAATTCCAAGACCTCAAATATTCATCTAGGTCCTAGGTTGTCTTCTGAATCTGCAACAGTTCTCTTCCCTTTGTAAGTGGTTCCAGATGCAAACAGAGGGGCGAATAACGGACATCAGCATAGATATCGCAGGGCTGGAAAGCACCTGTGTCAAAACAAAGCAAACCTTGCCACTTCCACCAAGCTCAGACAAACGAAAACTGACATTCTGACATATGGGTCAAAACCCTATATGCTTGAAGACTGAGCACAAGCAGACAAATACACGCACATAACTACGAGTACCTATCTATCTAGCTAGTCTAGTCTGGTCTAGCCTAAACTTACTCATGTAATCTATTCCAAATCTGATGCAAGCCAACGAAATATAATCTAACTTAACCTGAGGTTAGTCTATGTCAAATCAGGTAAAACAATCAGTTCTACTCCAACTTAGCCAAATCTAATCTATTCTTAGTCCAATGCAAACTAATCAATTCAAGATTAGCCTGTGCTGATCTAGCAAAGTTACGTAAGTTACGTACACAATTCTTATCTAACGTATATTGGCCTATATAATATATTAAAAATCTAACGCAAACTAAAGATAACTAATCAATTTCATCTTACCTAACCTATCTTAGACATATGTTACATATCTATTTTAAATCTGATGCAAACAAATCAAATTTCACGGTATCAATCCAAATCAAAACTACCTAGTCTAAAATTATCCAATGTAAATGTAAGCCATGTAAGCTATGTAAGCTATATGATTATGATTTCTATTGATTTCTTGTGTCGTGATAAGCCAAATCAGTACAAGGTCAGGAAATTCTGACCGCGCGGCAGCGGCAATATCTGAGGCAGGGAGCTTCCGCTTTGCGATTTTCCTTCAAAAAAATTCAGCGCATCTCCAAAGTTCTAAGGTTCTGTTTGTGAACATCAGGTGTTCTTTCTGATTCTGTTTTTGTGACAGGATCATCTTTCTGATTTTGTCTCTGGTGGTCAAACCGGTTTGACGGCTCAGCCAGCAATGCAAACCTTTTCCACTGTCAACTACTCATCCCATTTGTGACCGATGTCCTTGGGCTGGAATGCAGAATTGCATTGAACTGTACTTCTCTCGCTGCAGTTCACCTGAATAGGAAACGGAAACAATATGAAGCGGCGCGAAGCAGTCAACGATTGCCGGTAAACATATCCAAGGGGACACAAAGCCACTTTTGGCCACCAACAGAGTGGACTTGGTGGACCGACAAAGTAGGCACGAATGATCGCCCAAGTGGATGTAGGTCCGTTACACCCCCCCGGCCGCTCAGAAACAAGGGCAGCGAGAAGCAAGCACATGGGCACGAGGCTCACACATACTAACCCATGCTACATTCATTGGTTCGCAACATGTTGTACACAGTACATGCTCATACATAAGTGTGAATATTGACTACACACACACACGTTACACATGAATTAACTTCTGGCCCAAACACTCAAGAATTCGACGTGGCACCCTATGAGCATTCGCAATGCATCCAGCGACATGTTGGCATATTTACAAGCGAGGGCAAAGGGATGACGCAGCCTATATAAGAGACCTTTGTAAAGCAATGACCCCAAAGATTTCAACAATTCAATACAATTCTACGTGCCGAATGGTTCCGACGTGTCCCAACTCAAAAGGTTGGCCCTAGCAGGCAGAAACAGGCCCAGGTCTTCCAAACAACCAAAGATGTTTCGAAATGTTTCGAACATGCCAGAGCCATCAGAGCCCAATATGTCATGCCCGTGTACTCACCGTGTAATTACTTACGTTCGATTCAAAAGGCAAGACAAACATAGCATCAACTCCTATGTGCCAGCAAATGAAGCATTTGCTCTAGGCGTGCTGCAGCAGTACACTTGTGATCACTTTGGTTGGTGTATCTAAACAAATGCGTCAATCTTGATTCTTTCTGTTTTGAGGGGGACCTGCAAGAAAACGGTGTTGACCTGCATCACATACGACCATGATATAGCGGCAAATTATTAGTATGATTCTTCCGGAACCAAAAAAACAAATTGAGGATTGTGACGTAAGCTGCGCTTGCAGCTGCGCTTGCAGCAAGGCCGCAAATGGCCGAATTGCCTCGAACAAACAGCCCACAATGAGCGGCCATTCAGCAACTTAGTTGCAGCAACTCGATAAGATGCCAGCGATTATAGTTCCATCACCACATTATCAGAAACGTTACTAGTAGCAACAATGCGTCAAACTGTCATCAAAATGCATCAGCCTGCCATGCAAATCACAAAAGACTACGAATTTATCTTGGACTTTGGCCTTTGCCCTGTAAAGAAGCTGTGCAAGACCTGCCCGGCACAATGCCATGAGCACGTGTGGCAAACATGAAATTCAGTGGTTTCTTCACACTTCCGTACTGTCATCAAGTGAACCAAAATCAGCTTCCCCCTCTGGCACCGCGCTAGCCGCGCTGCCCAAACGCGTGCAAACCGCATGCTCCCTTCGCAGGAAGGGGCTGCAAAACAGGTGCGAAATGCGAAATGAAAAAGAATGGCACTTGATTGAAATCTGGTTCCATATCAATATTGAACTGAAGAGTGGCCATTCATTGCAATGAAAAGTGGCCCCCCTTCATTGAAATTCTTCAAAATGACTTTGAAATGTTTTGGTTCTGCTCAAACAGATGCAAACAGCAAAACAAAACAGTTTCTCCATGTCTATGAACCCTGCAATCCTCCTGACATCTCCTGACTGCATTCCAGCCTCGAGCACTCAGCAGCAATAAAAAGGGGTTGGGCTTCAAAATGGCTGCGTTCGAAGCCTCCGGAAGTTTCGCAAATCTCTTCAATTAGCGCAAAAGGATGCAAAAAAAATGTTTGAAATCCACTGATAACCCTTTGATATGGTTCGACTTGACTCGACCAGGTAGTCAGCAACTATATCAGGTTGCCAAACTCTTTGTACTCCGAAAGGTCTTTTGCCAATGTTTTTGTTTCACCCTTCCCCGTAACGCCCTTGCAGCTGCTTGAACACCACAGTGACCCGTGCGATGGCCGGCGTGCAACGGCAATTGTGAGCATGTTTTTCTTGAAAACATAAAACCATCTAAATTCTGAAAAATCATGGTCCAGGATGGTCTCCCAAAAAGAGGGAACCTGGGCACCAGGCGCAAGGATAAAATTCACAGCCTTTCCCCGCAAAAAAAATGAGACATACTGAGCGACTGCATGTTGTGAGGAAAATGGATGGATGGATGGATGGATAGAAGATAGATGGATAGATGGATAGATGGATAGATGGATGCATGGATGGATAGATAGATAGATAAATAGATAGAAGAATAGATACATAGATAGAAGAATAGATAAGATATAATGGGATAAAACAAGATAAGATTAGATTTAGATTTAGGTGTGAATTTAGAGTTGGCTTGAATTCCCGTCAAAACCCTTCACATCTCAGTAATTACTGTTGGCGGATATCGCTTTTTGGGAGGGGCCATATCGCTTTCCAGTGTTTTGTGTCACTATCGCTTGTGGAGGGAGCCCTATCGCTTTACAGTGTTTCGTGCACATCTCTGACAAAAGTGTTTCTGCAATACTATAGTGGTCTTCAACCATTTTGACCGTAACTCAAATTAGGATTTAGATTGAAGTTAGCCTAGATTAGATTAGATTAGATTGGGTTAGATTAGATTAGATTGATAGATAGATGGATAGAGAGATAAGGGAAGTAAGCTAAGATCAGGTAAGAAAAGAAAAGATAAGAAAAGAACAGACAACATAAGATAAGATAGATAAATGAGACAGGATAGGAAAGGATAGAACAGAATAGGATAAGATAAGACTATACAGATTAGATTCAATTAGATTAGACCACATCAGATTAGGTTTGATTAGATTGAGTTAGAAAGAAAGAAAAACAACTTAGACAGGCAGATATGTATATGTAGATAGATAGATAGATAGATAGATTGATTGATAGATAGATAGATAGATAGATCGATCGATAGATAGATAGATAGACAGGTAGATAGATAGATAGATAGATAGACAGACAGACAGACAGATAGATAGATGGATAGATAGATAGATAGACAGACAGACAGATAGACAGACCGACAGGCAAACAGATAGATGGATAGGTAAAGTTGAACTCTAGCAAACCCAGTGGATTCAAATCCATTCAATGTTGCGGCAGTAAGCTAATGACAAACTCCAGCTGCATTGTGAGCGTGGTTGACTGTGGGCAGCATTGGGGGTTGCAGGAATGAAACTCATACATGCCTGCGCATGGAATGGAAACATAGGGGGCTCCTGGAAAGAAAATCGTCCGTGAAGGGATGGCAGCGCATCTGCTAATTCCCATTTGTTTCCAGAACATATGGCATCCTCCAAATTCCTTCTGAGAGCCAACAAGAACAGAGATTGCTGCTATCCTTCTTAATATAAAACAGTTCCAATATTCGCCATTGAAGTAGGTGGACCACTGCAAGTGTTTTGCTGCAGTGCAACATGTTTTGGCCAGAGATGGTCTTTTGGGAATTTTGATCTTGGGTGCTATGCTACACGCGGGATGGGCCCCGATATCAACATTCCCTTGACTCAGAGGGTCACGTTTTGTTGACTGTGAGGGTACGCCAATGCATCACCGCAAAACTGCCTGTTTTTGAGGCCCTGGTTTTGGAACCTCATTTTGATCAAATACTGCGGAGGCCCATGTTTGCGCGTCTGCTTTTTCTTGCCTTTTTAGGACCAAAAACGGACCTCTTCTTTGTGATATAATATATATATATAGTTATATATATATAATATGTTTATATTTTGTTTTGCTCCAATTTCGATAGTCCCAGGCTTGTCTCGAAGCCTGCCTCAAGGTGTTTTGTTCCAAATTTCCATAGCCCCCCGACCCTGGAGGCGTGTTTCAAGGAGGCTAGCCTCATCCTTAAAGATGTTCTTTTCATTTTTAAGTTTCATGGCCCTGAGGCCCTCGAGGCTTGCCTTGAGGCCTGCCTCCGACATTCTCTCATCCTTGCAAACTTTTTGGTCTGCCGCAGTTTCCATAGCCTTGAAGCCTCGAGGCCTGCCTCAAGGCCGTCTCTTTGCGCCAGCTGCGGCCTAAAATTCTAGCAAGGCACCAAAGTTCCCAACTACTTCAAGTTCAGCCCAGCTGGGGCTCCAACAATAGTATTATATAGTTTTGGGTTCCCGTGAGCCTCGCTTTGTCCTTGTACAAATATGTTTTGCGTCCGAGGCGTGGCCTCGGGCAGCTTTCGCTGAGCCTCGAAGTGCCTCGATTGCAGGCCTTGGAAAGCTCGAATCAGCTTTCAGTACATGGAACATCTTTCATCAACATGACAACAGCAAGGGAAAGATTGTCATGATCAAGACAGGCGGGTATAAGGGGCTTGTTTTGGATTTGTTTTTGGCATCTGAAATTGGCATTATTTTTTGTGCGACGGATGTGTCCCTTGTATGGGCTTTGCACGGAAAGAGGAAAAACTGCCTGATGATTCTTCATCCTGGCTTAGGATCATATGCAGCCCGCCGGTGTTGGATAAAGCCGCAATTTCACATGTTGCATCTTCCAATTTTGGGCCCCTATAATTAAAAACAAAATCGCAGGACCCAAAATGGTGCCCAAAACCGGAACCCAGGTTTGGCAGCAAAATTGAACCCAAATCAGGCCCCAAAATGCAATCCGGGGTGCCAAATTTGTACGAAGGACGTGTAGACATGATCTTCATTCAATGGTCTTCTACCTAGCGATCTTATTCAACTGCGCGCAACAAACCAACAACATCAACAACTTCAATCAAAGAAGGGGGAAACTTAGGCCGGCAAAATTGCTTAAACAAAGAGCATTTTTACATTTACATACCAAACATGGTCAAGACATATTTTCCTTGCAGAAGATACTAAAGCAAGTAAAGTTTCATGTATGAAAAAATCAACAGCATGCTCGCTACTGCGAGGTGAAACTCGTTTGTTTTCTGTGGCGGGGCAATCACTTGGTCCGAGTGCAGCGTCTCTTTTCCTTAAATTTGTTTTGCTCTGGCGTTCGGTCAAGAATTGGAGTCTTTTGACATAAATTGCGTCAAAGGCGTCAAAGGTATTGAAAACCAAACCCGACGCTCGAGGGCTACACTTGAAAACAAAGATGGCCGAAAGGTGTCAATATTTGACTCCATTTTTCCAAGGTCCGACTTTTGACCTTAGAACTCCAGGATTCACAAACAATTGCACAGTCAGCCAGTCAGCAAAGACATGAAACGGCATTGAAACAAAATGGTTCAAATTTTGGAAGCTGAAGGCAAACTGGGCCAAATGACTTCACGAGTCTCACTGACACTTTGCCACCTCTAACCTAGGACAGCAATGCAAAACGCACTGTCAACTGTGCATGCATATTGCACATCATTTTGCAAAAGTAACCCCGTGGAAAACAAAGGGGAGAACCCTATGCAAGGAATCCTGATGACATTGCAGATCCGAATCTGAATTTTCAGGAACCAAAAAAACTTTCGGTCAAGGCGGTGAAGGGGTGCTATGTCTAACGTGGATGGTAAACTCAAGCAACTCATCACGAGCAAAAATGTGTAAAATTATTCACAATCTTATATAATCATACATAATCTTACTATATCTTACTCCTACCAGAAATCGTTGATGTCCTGGCGCACGAGTGTTGTGGGCATCTTGCCTTGTAAGTCGTCAACAATGGCTCGACCCGAGAGTAGAGCGGCGAGAGAGTCAACCTAGGATCGACGAGAAATGACGAGAATGTGTTTCAAGGGTAAAACTCCAAGACTTCAGCCGCAAAAACCCCTGACAGAATCCTGAAAGAGACGTCTCGGGAAGGAGGAAAGCAAACATGGCCGTCCATTTGCCCTCTCTGTGACAGCAACTCACGCCAAACTCAAGCCCTTCCACCCTCCAGGAACCTGTTCAGCACGACTGCTGGACTTGTCTTTGGGTAGATTTCGAGTTCAATGGTTCCCCAACTCAGCAGTGGATGTCAGCCATCTTTCACAACACAACCTGTTTCAATTCAGTTCATCCACTCATGACGAGCAATCCGTTTTCATGACCTTTCCAGCTACCCGGCCCGGTGCCTTACAGGCACCGTAACCACGCTTCAGCATCGCGGGAACCATTTTACTGTTCTGCTATTTACACGCCGCACCTGCCACGCGAGCCTGTTCTTGCTACTCCAGAAAGGCACATAAAGACATCGCGAAACGACGTTTTGGCACGTCGACGAGACGCTTCTAGTATCGCGAGGAGCCTTCTTATATTTTCATGAAGATTTTGCCCCTTTATATAAACTCGAAACGTCGTTTTGGCATGTCGACGCGACTTTTTTGGCATCGCGAAACGAGCCCTTGGCATGTTGACGGTTGTTTTGGCATGTTGACGAGACGTATCCCGCCTGTGCGAGGTCCTGGGACGAAACCCTTAAAAATTGCCAGGAAAAATAACACCAGAGTTTGTGAAAGCAAGAAATCCAATGAAATCCAAAGGGAAAAGGTGCATGTACCAAAGGCATCCCAGAGCAAAAGAAGAAGATTGACGAATACTCTAGCAGGAAGGACAGCTCAGGAAATGAGGCAATAGACCAGAAAGCTGAACGCTGCTAGGACTGCTGGGGACAGGCGAGACAACTGAGCTGCAAACTTCCATTCCACAAGAGTCTCTGGAGCCACCAAGGACACTGGAACGTCCTTTCCAACCCCAAACTCGACATCTTGCATTCTCTAATCATGAACCATTTAATAGTACATGGTGAGGCTGTTTCATCGGTATTCAACACTGCAGCTTCCGTTAGCTACACTTTAGAGGATCTTGCCTATCCTCGCATCAGCTTCTTGCTGTCCTGAATTCGAATGTCCAACGAAGTTGCTCGACACGAGACTTTGACCTGACATGCTGTTTCCAGACGGTTCTCACTATTTCATACCATTTCCTCGCTTGTCTCACATGGGCTCGTTGCCCTCACTATTTCATACCATTTCCTCGCTTGTCTCACATGGGCTCGTTGCCTTGTCACCTATAAAGCAGTGTCGTCACTCTCTTCTTCAAAATGGGATTAAAATCGCAAGAATTGGCAGCATAGAAAAGTCGAGAGAAGTCTCAGCAAGAGAAAGAAATGCCTTGGAGGCTTGAAGGGTGACTTGCAGCTCGCTGAATGTTTGCTGATGTCACGTTGATGTTCCCTACCAGTTGCCTGATTGCTCTCCTTCAGGAAGCTCGCCGCACCATCGAATAGGTCCTTCAGCGCTGCATATGCAATGGTTATCGAGGGCTTCTATATTGTGTGTCTACAATACATTGAACAGAGTTATATAATGTTATATAAACAGATTTGAACCGAGCTGTACTATTGCGCATTGGTAACAAAAACGTTCTTTCCGGAATCTAAAATCTCTCAGACTACACACTGAACATTGTACACATCTAAAGGCCAATGCGGATAAGCCTACGATACCACTACCTTGTGGTTCTAATACAAAGGTTCGGGGTTCGGAAGTTGCCCTTCACAGTCCATTCTCCACCCTACCATTAAAGATGTTCAACCATTCTAAACCTCACGAGATGTCAGAGATACCATGAGTGGACCTTTTTTAGGTCTTTGGCCACTGTGTGTCTCTGACTAAGGCACAGGACTCCACAAGTCCTGCAATCATTCTAATGTCGCATGGCTTCTTGTGCTGCTTTGAGCACTTTGAAGTCTAAAAACTTGAGGACTGCAGAAAGCTTCCCAACAATTAGAGAAAGGCTTCCAAAAGACCAACACCTTGATACAAATAGCCGCCGCCAAACAAATTGTAGTGGTTGATGATGTGGTAGGCTTCGTAGAGCTTCGCGCCTGAACCGTGATTGATTTCTTCTGAGTCACTTGCAGTCACATGGAACTTGTGGTCCATGTTCTTTGCTATTCTTAGATTTGGAGGAAAGAATTTGCAGGGCACTGGGTGGAGCGGGGCTTGGGGGGGTTTCCCACCTAGCTACATTGAACAGATATTTCTGATTAAATAGCCTTGCAAACGTTCACTGAATCTTCTACCGGAACACATTTCAAGACCCCATGTAGTTTGGTTCAACCACAACC
>Ga0126342_10016611_pt1 | contig 12816 bp, 18 predicted proteins | sample Cyp1metagenome_FD_92528 | JGI IMG/M metagenome (GOLD analysis project Ga0126342, IMG submission 92528) | Coral microbial communities from Lord Howe Island, Old Settlement Bay, Australia - Cyphastrea 1 metagenome | ecosystem: Host-associated > Invertebrates > Cnidaria > Coral ...
ATAGTTCCAAATAGTTCCGAGTTTATAAATAGTTCGGAACCGTTCCGAACCGTTCTGATCTATTTATAAAAACGAATGTATAAATAGTTCGGAACCGTTCCGAACCGTTCCGATCTGTTTATAAACAGAAGCGGTTATAAATAGTTCGGAACCGTTCCGATCTATTTTTAAAAACGGATGTATAAATAGATCGGAACCGTTCCCAACCGTTCTGATCTATCTGCAAGACTGTCTATACATTAAAAAAATATAGATAGATCGGAACCGTTCCAAACCGTTCTGATCTATTTATAAACTTGGATGGATAAATAAATCACAGCCATTCCAAGACGTTCTGATGTATTTACCAACTTGCATTTGTAAATACATACAGGATTTTAGAGATAGATTGGAACCGTTCCAAACCATCCTGATCCATATAGTTATCAAGTATGTATGTTCAACTTCTGAACTTCCAGAAGTTACTTGGTCATTAGCCATAGCTACATTTTCAACTCCCTTCAATTCAGTTCATACACGTGTAAGCAAATTCAACCGACTAGTGGTTTCTGAATTTCGTTTTTTTCTGAAAATTTGGGTTAGTGTAATGCACAAACACAGTGAAGCACATCGAACCGAACCGATGTTTGCACGAATCATCAAGTCATTTCGTGGCATGTACTGTATCTGTAGCAGAGGCATGAATGCCCAATGGACTGAAAACTTAATGTAAAAAATATCTTCAAAATATGTGCAAAACTAAAATGAACTAACCATTGTTTCTGGTGGTCTTAAACTTAGAGTATTGGAAATCATATTCAATAATAAACCACCAAAAGTCGGGGTAGCTTAAAACACTGGCCCAAAACCCATAAGCGTACTACTATTGTAGACAGATGGTTTGGTGACTGCTTTGGCCTCACTATGTTTTTCTTTTTTAAAAATAGGCCCAGGAGTTTGGAAACAAAAAAACACCAGTATCAGTATAATGCAGTAAATAGCTTCTGGGATTCTATAAATAGTTTCTGGGATTCTGTAAATAGTTCCTAGGATTCTACAAATAGATCCTGGGTAGCTATGGCCCCTAACACAGAAACAGGCCAAAGCAGTAAGTAAAGATTACCTGCGTATTTTCACGACGCATGTTTTTAAAAGATTTTAAAATGCATAGTGCCCAACAGACATATCACAAAGAGCAATGAACGTATTGGCCAACAAGAATTTGTATCTAGGTTTCGTCATTGGCCTAGAAAAGGTAGATGGGAACGAGTGGATGATTGGATGACCCGCTTACTTTGCACATCTTTGCACCAGCACCTTGTTTCGGTTATTTTGGCATCCCGGCTTAGGTCGAAATTTGAAGGCCGAAGCGCAATCCAGGCATCAGACAGATGCGGTTTTGGTATGTTTTGGTATGTTTTGGTACGGGTGTGATTTTGCAGAAGTTATGACTGCTTAGTGTTGATTGGACTTGACGGAGATTGTGTTTGAAGAAACAAACCGTTCTTGGAATGTTCATTCTGTTGCAGCACAATGTTCTTCTTGAAGATTAGGAACGCATACCGCATACCATCATAAGTTTTCAAACTACAAAATCTGTCCATAATTAGACTATAATTAGATTCTACGTCCCCTCCACCGGAGACAGAAGGCAACGCAGCACTCGGGGAGGCAAGATTCCTTGGGAGCCTTCCCTGATTCCAACTTGCGTCGAGACAACGTGGCACATCGTCAGGTTTGGCGTGTGGTGTTTGGCGTTCAGCAAATTTGAATGTCCGAGCGAAGAGCGGTGCTGAAATGTCAATCGTCTTAAGTGGGAGATCCAAAATGGCGGTGTGTGTTGAAAGGCTATTAAACTAGTCTAAAGGGAGGGTTAGCGGTTGATCCCTGATCCTTGTTTCTAAAGTCAGTCAGATTCAGTCACCGTGCAAGATGTACAAAAGTTCAAGTTGACATTGAAAGGAGATTCATTGGATTCACACACTGCTTCGTTTGTTGGGTGGAGCGGAATGCATTTGTTGACAGGTGATGCGAAAATTTCATAAAGAGATGCCCCAAAGGACATTTATGATGCTTGTCCAAAAGGCTCCAGTCATTGAAGCTAGGTCATCACTACCCCTGATATTCCTAGAAGGGGAAAGGATACTGGAAATTTGACGAGTTGAATGGTTTGTCCAGTCACATCTTCTGTATGCCTTTGGGAAGAAACGCCATGCCAAGGGTCAATGAATGGCAAACCCATTGCATCAGGGAAATGACTTCCCGCAGATCTTTTGACCTCTCAGAACACTCTCCATCTCTGGGCAGAGCAGCATGTGATTTACACACTCGAATTATCCCCAATTGGATAATTCTTGTCATGCAGAGATCCAACTTGAAGTGCATTTTAAGGATCGCGTTGGAAGACTTCTCCGTAGATCCTTGGCAATGTCTCGTCAAAGACAAAGCGGTGGTTGCTCTTGAAGGCGAAGTGCACAAGCCTTTGGGCACCTTAATGCAGCTCTTCCTACTTCATTCATGTTAGTTCCATTTCCAGATTCCACCAGGTTGTTCCTATGAATGCTCTTGGGACCCCCAAGACAATCAGATGAACTGTTGTAGTGGCTTCACATTCATAGCGGAGAAGGACGTGGCATTGGCCATTCGGTGGTAATTATCGAGAGTAGATTTTGTGTAGTAGTTTGACTCTCACCTGTAAAGCTGGCTGCAGCCAAGGACCTTTTTAATCAGATGCTTCGATTTCTTAAAGAGGACTCGCAAGGGCCTTTGCTGTTGTCGGTTCAGCTGCAAGATGAGCTCCTGCCCTTTGGGATTGGTTTGATTCGACTGAGACCATACCTGTGAACACAACCAGCGCTCACTGCAAAACGATGTATAGCAATGCAGCTTTCTCATTGCTTAGATTAGACTACCTATTTTATTACCTATGGGACGACTTCCCAGCAGTTTGCAGGATTCGTGTCAGTACACCGACATCCTGCACGACAATGCAGGTTCAGGTGGCTAGGATGGAGATGTAACGGAAATGATACCCAGCTCACAATAGGAAAAGAAATGATTTTCAGCAGCCAATGAGTCCAATGGCCCATGCTGTCTTGCAGCATTCGCCTAGAATTGTCAGCCCTTTGGCTGATAGTCCGGCAAAAACGAGCTGGAACAACTGGTTGCAGAGTGGTATGCAACACAGTCCAGCCATTGTTTGTCCCGCTCTTCGAGCTGGGCCCAAGACCGGAGAGCCACCCCCTCGGTTTGTCTCCGGGTTGCAAGGCCTGAGAGTAGCGTCACAACCAATGCTCGGCAAAGGCCTGACGGGTACTCTTTTGCACAGGCCGTTCTGAATTGTCCACTTGCTTCGTCTCTGCCTGCTAGCACTCGGTCTGGCTTTCGAACTCCAGGAAAAGCTTGCGCATGCAGTGTGGTAGCGGAGCGAGGCAAGCCCATGAGCCGCAGCAACGTAGGTTTGATGGCTGGTGCGCCATACTTCCATTGCTGTATGTGCAATCGCTGGTGTCCAGGTGCTGCGCCACAAAGTCGATGTTGGATAGGGGTTCGCCACACACTTGCGAAAGCGTCATCCTCAGGAATCTCCGGATGTTCAAGGATGGCAGCACCTCCACGCAGTACTACGACTACTTCGACGCGAAGGTTCGCAAGCATCAGTGCACTCCCTGCTGACAATTGCTGGAGTTCTCGTTGGGTGAGAAAGCCGACGCCCCATGCACGCAAAGCAGAACGGAGAGGTCTAGGCCATCTTGCTCGCAGTTCTAGAGGTGGTCGAAGGTGACGTGCAGCACTGCATGTTTCACACGGGGGTCCTGAAAGAACCCCCGCTACAATGCCAGTGGCGACAATGCGATGCAGCGACTCCAGACCAGGTCCGGTAAGAAGGTCACAATGCGCACCCCCGACAGCAGTGTCGATGGATGATATAAGGACCGCGTAGCCAGTAAAGTACTGCTCAATTAGCATCTCAGCCCAGTCGTGACAATCTCCTTGTCTGCGGCGCCCTGAGAAGAGATGGAGAATGATCAATGCTCGCCGTCCATCTGGGAAATCACAGATGGGAACTCCCTCCTGCTTTGGCCAATAACACACCTCAGGGTTGGTTACCGGGCCTAGCAATTGCTCGCTGTTGTCATAAGCACTGCTAATAGGCTCCATGCAGAGGAAGACGGGTCGATGATCATGAGCAGGCGCTGGTTCAACCGGAGGTGAAGGCTCCGGAGGTACAGCGCGCTGCAGTCGCTCCAGGCGATCCAGAAGGCCAGCAATGGGAAGCTCGTAGAGCAGTTCCAAATACTGTTCTTTATATGGAGCTTGTGATCGATCTCCTCAATTTGCTCGATGACATCACACATCGATGTTCGACCCCATAAAGCAAAAGCCCAAAGCGCTTGAGGGTAGCGCTCTGCATCAGACGCGTACTCTTCCACGATTTCACACCAGGTCCACGTCAAATCATATGTGGGCTCAGAGCTCCATGCAAGCGTTGCTGAAGAGATGTCCGTGAGAACACGATCACAAAGTTCTTCAGAAAAATCTTCTCGAAAACCTTCTTGGCGCCATTCAGTCTGCCAAATAGTCCACTCCCGGCTATGCTGCCGACTCCATCGAGCGGTGATAGTTTGAGGTTGAGGTCCGTACACTTCAACACAAGGAAGTCGATGCTGCCCTCGATGAATTGCAGGCATTTCAACTCGTTCTGGCTCAACCAAGGGATCCAAATGTTGCGAAACCCACCAATAATGTTGGCTTACGCTTGGAATATCTGAGATGCTGTTGACGATGTTGAAGACGCTGAGCAGTCCAGAAGCACTTTCGACAGCTTTCACATACCCCATTGAAGACGAAGCGTCGCTCGTCCGAGATGTGTCCATGTTGTTTCCATCGATGAGCAGTCAGCCCTTGAATCGTGGAGAACACCTTGGAACATGTAGGGGACGGAAAGAAGTCGACCAACTGCTCCTGTGTCGGTGTCAAGAGGTTCGTCAAATTGAACTCCATGCTCCTGGCACAGCATCTTAATATCACGATGCATGCGAGCAACATGATGAATGGTCTGCTCTTGGGTGAGAAAACGAGAAACAGCACGACGAATTTGATTCGGTGTCTGCGGTGATGCTTCATGCACCCATCGCAAGATTTCTTCACTGGTCCATTCCAAAGTCGGAAAGTCAGGGATCATGGTGCTCAGCCATGTCAGTGCCTGGCGAGCTGCATCAAACCAAGTCGAACGACAGTAAGTGGCTTCAGCAGTGACAAAGTCCCAAACTACTTGAGGCCCACATCGATGAAGTTGTAGTAGAAAAAGATGGCGATGCTTGGCTAGGCGCACTGCCAAAGGAGGAATGCGCCAGCGAGCACGGAATTCTGCATCCGTGATGTTGTCCTCCTTCCATAAGCCCTTCCCTGCAATCTGTCGCTGCCATTTCGTAATGGTGGACGCAAGGGATTGGAATTGGCGCGCATTCAGCAAGGGCCAGCTGCCACTTCCATAGAAAATGATTGGTAGTACAAGAGCATCAAGCAACTTCAAACGAAGTGGAACGCTAAGGCGGCGATTCAGGAATATAGTTTTGCTATGTTTTGCTCATGCTTCGATAAGCAGCGGAGGTGGCCCCCAACTTTGATCCGCAAGTCCTGTCGCAAGTCACAACTTTGCGCAACCACAATGCCCAAGTGCGTATAATGAGTCACGATGTGCAGAGAATCATGCCCAGGGACATCAAGGCGACCATAACCATCGATGAAGCGGGCTTTACGTCGTTCGGGAGCCCCAGGTCCTCTGTATTGGACAATTGCTTCTGTTTTGCCTGCCGTGCAATTCAAACGAAGACCGTATCCTCGAAATACCCGGTGAATCTCACCCATGGCAGATTCAAGCAAGGCGTCTAAATCACTTGCTTGCAGGCAAGGCAGGGGCAAAGCAATGTCATCGACCCAGGCCACTGTAGGTGATGAGCACTCCAGAAAGCAATTGGCTTGTTGAAGTAGTGGAAGTTGATGCAACGCAGTTTGAAGTTCCTTCAAAAGGAAACTCATCATCACGTTGTAAGCCAAATCGGCTATTGGAGACCCTGGCCTAGAGCCTCTTGTGGCCTCGAAGCACTTCGTAGAACCCGGGCAAGTGAACCAGGTATTGCAATGGGCGTCCTTCATCAAGCGTGCAACAGTAGGTGGAGCTTGTTCAAATGCACTGGCATGATGACCGATGTCGGCAGTGAGTTTGTCGACCTCTAATCCTTCCGCAGTGAGCACTTGCTGCAACTTCAGAGGAAACTGATCGGTGGTGGCAAATGCATGTTGCCGCAGCAAACAATGAAAAGCATTCTTCACGTCCACAAAGACGATGGCGAGGGAAACTTGTTTGGCCTCAACAACTCTAGCATAGCTGCGTAACAACAAGGATGCAAAAATCGTCTGTTGCCCTTTGAAACCTCCGAACTGGGTGTCAAGGCGGTTTTGCGCGGCCCAGGGAAGGAGTCGTCTTCGCAGGAGGCCATGGTGGAGCTTTCCAAGCACGTCCAGTAACATGATTCCCCTCATGATGCCTGCTGCCGTACGCGCTCCATGCTTTTTCGCTATGGAGCAGATAAATCCTCCCTTAAATTGAGGAGGTTCAGCTGAGGCAGTCCACATCTTAAAAAGCAACTTAGTAGAAGACATCAAAATGGGAAACCATCAAGTCTTGTAGATGCTCAGCCTGAACTCCATCAAGTCCTGGCGCTTTGCGACGTTTAGCCAGTTTGCAAACTTGCTTAATTTCGACACGTGTTGGGAGGTCGGTGAGCTTCGTTTGAAGTGGCAAGTCAGCTTGAGCCTCACGCGGACGTTGGGCACATTGAGACAGCAAATGTGCATACTCAACCTCCTGACCAGCTTCAAGCTGCGCATAGTGGGCTGTGAGGCCATCAACTTGTGGGCCTGTGCAGCGAATATTGGCTTTTCGTCGAGCAACGCTTTTGGGGAGCAGATGCTTGATCTTGCGCCACAGGTCCGATAGACCTTCATCGGCAGCAATGTCGCCTTGCTCAGCAGCCAACGCATCATAGAATGCTTTGTCATCTTGTCTAACAGCTTGGGTCACTGCAGAACAAAGACGTTGGTACTGCCAGGAGTGTAGAGCGACTGCATGGTCAGTCAAACGGAGCCAAGGTCGAAGCGGTGACTCATCTGAGGTCTGCTTCAGGCGCCACGCAACGAAAACTTCACGAAGAACTCCTTGTCGCCATGTTCGACGCAGTCGTCGAAGGCGATTCCGGTGAAAACGTTTCAACCGAATCAGGTTCCATCTCAGGTTGAAGGTGATGTTTGCGACATTGAGCTGCTGCTCTGGGAGGCTGAGTTTGGTGCATCCAATGTTGGAGCGCAGCCGCATGTGAATGAACGTCACATTGCCAAGGAGTTGCTGGCGGCGCACACGGTGCATTCTCAAAGGTGTCTGCCTGTCGGGAATGTTCAGCCACTCGACATTGAAGAGGAATAGCAACCTGAATACTGCGATGGTCTTCATGATGAAGTGCCAGATCTATGTTGGAGATGCAAGTCTGAATGCCGTTCTGCCGCAGATTCTGATCAAGGGCAACGTAGTCTAGGCGGGCAGTGGCGCCAGAACTATGAGTCCATGTCGTGTGATCACCGCAGTGAAACTCATCAAATGTTGGTGGTAGAAAAAGGTTCTGATCATGGAGCCATTGATGAAAACACTCTCCTGCAAGGTTTTCTGGTTCTTCACCAAAGGAGCCAACAGCCTGTGACTGCATGGATCCAACCCGAGCGTTCGCATCAAGCAGTCCAATGAATGGCCATGATCGAAGAGAAGCTGGTATGCTCTTGCTAATGTTGGTCCAAAATGCCGTAGCAGTCTCAAAAGTGGGGCAATTGCATCGTGCGTCAATTTGACCAGCAAAAACCGTGGGTCTGCCGCGACAATCCGCAAGTCAGCCCATCAGCGTGGGTCGTAAAGCATCGAAAGCCTCCAAAACGGTCGCCTTGTTCAGTGTGGACAATGCGAATAATGGCTGCAGATGCGCATCGTTCATCCTGAATCCATGCTGCAGAACCATCAGTAAAGAAGGAAATACTGTGGGAATTTCTCCTTGCCAGTCAGGGACGTTGTCAAAAGCGGCTTGTGTCGATGGGTGCCATTTGACAATGCTTGCACGAGGATGGATATGTCCAAGATCAAGGTGAAGGATCGTCTCACGTAAAGCGATCACAGGATGAAAATCCAATTGAATTAATGGTTGGGGCTGGAATGAGATCGTTCAAGCAAAGGTGACGAGCTGCATTGTCGGATTGCTCGACCCGCTGCACCGCTTGGGGCCACTGAGCCATCACATCAGTTGTTAGGCGCTCCCAAGGGTGTTGTACATTTGGCTCGAAGACCGGTGCATTCGGATTGAAGACAAAACGGTGCTGCGACTTCGTTTGCAAGAGCGAAACGCCGGATTGAGCACGGGCTGATACATGCACGCGTACGTTGTCACCCACTGCAGCATGAGCAAGACCTTGCAAGGGGACATCTTGTCACTTTCGGAGGCGTGGGTTCAATCACATAAATCTGCGCTTCTAAATGTGGTACCCATTGATCACACCAAAGATGTTGTAGATCTTGTAACCACATGTGCTGCTCAGTGTCAAACTGGATACGACGTGAGTCTTCACTGTACAGACGCGCATGTGCAGACAGATACCATGTCATCCATTCCACTTCTGCATGTCCCTCCTTGTCGACTGCTTGTGCATGCTGCAAACATGACATGCCAACCGGCAAAAGCCAATTGTCAGTAGGACGGGCTGGATGGCTTGGGTGCTTGTGAGACACTGGTAGCTGCACAATTGGAGGGTGTGCTCCACGTACAGAATCACTGCTATGTTGTCGAAAATGTGATCGATGTGAAGAAGGTTGACGTACAATAGCAGGATTTTGATGTAGTCAGTCCTGAAAGAGAGACGCCACATCATGATCATCAGGGTCCACATGAAGTGGAGTTTGAGCATCGCTCTCTTCAGTAGGTTCATGTCGGATGACTGTCAAAGTGATGGCAAGACCATGACGAACAATCAAATCATCATCCATGCCAATCTCCTGTTGACGACACCAAATCTGGCATTGATTGTGCGGCATGTGCGGAGGGCAGTAAAAACGATAGCCCATCAGTGCGACCAACTCTGGTCCAGAGGGATCCATGGATGAACGCAATGCCCATCTGCGCGGATGACCATTCCAAATCTGCTGCTGCGACAGTCTGCGCGAGAACGTTGAACCAGAATCAAGTGCCCTGCAACGTGTTCAACTTCATCTGTGAGATCAGGATCAACCATGTAAATCTCTGTGTCTACAAAAGGATCCAATCGATCAGGCCAAGTCAGCAGGCCAGTTGGGCGAGTCAGCAAAAAGAGAAACATCACGTGGTGTGTCACATACAGGCCAGCGAGTCATTGTACCACGTCTTCACCACAATACAGGGCTCAACATCACCTGGACCTGGTCGAACAAAAAGGTTCCATCGCTGAAGAAGATCAGCTGTGAAGTCATTGTTCAGTGGCACAAAAGGAGTGGCAATGCGTGGCAAATGCAAATCTTCGCTGGAATCAAGGTGACATCTATCAGATGAGTCATCTTCTCGATGATGTTGTCGAGGTCGTGCAGAAGTCATCAAGCGTGATCGAGTTTGTATCAAGGCATCGATGAAGATGACGTCGACGTGGAGCTGAGGTCATTTGCAGTCACCATATAGTATTGTGTTGGCATAGGATCTAGATCCTGATCGACATCAGAGACCCAGTAAAACGCTTCCAAGTCATCAGCATGCACACCCATCTGTAGCATCCGAGCGATGCAACGTGTTGGCACGTTTCGAAGAACTGTCAGAGGCGGTGGCAGCGCAATATGCACAAAATCTCCATGACAAAGTTGAACAGGTTGGCAATCATCCTGTCGGACCGAAAGATGATTCAGCCAGACCAAAGATGTGTCCTGAACAAATTGAGAGTACTGGAAGACGTCAAGAGCACGTAGTAATTAGTTGATGTCGTGTCAACATTGGGGGAACAAAAAGAGGACATCTCACCCTTTCAGTGTCCCAACTTGGTGCTGCTGGATGGAACTCAACATCCGCAAGGATGTAAACAAGATCTTATGTTGGTGGAAGATCATCTCGGTGCTGCGCCAGGTAAACATGAAAATGGGATAGATCATGTGGTAAGTTCATGTAAATTCCACTTGATGAACATCGTGAGGATCTGAAAATGCAATCTGCGCAATCCTGGCCACATTGCGTAGAAGTACATGGCGATACATACAGTTGACAACTCCTTCTGCTGGAGGATGATGGACAGAAAAGACCATGCCATCTCGCCATACCATGTCCTCCTCCTCTTCTGAAGTGGTGTCATCGGTGACATCATCTGCATGGTCGGTGTCTTGACGAACCGCAGCAGGTTGATCAAAAATGGCTGGAGGTGGAGTGGATGGATGTTGTGGCGGACCTGCAGCCATCAGCGAGTTAAAGTCAACCGCATCTTCAGTTTCATCAAAGTGATGGTCGAAATCAGGTGACCGCTTCGAGATCAACGTAGTCGGACTTGACAACGGCTCTGCAAAAAGGGCACCATGGTGAGTCTCAGAGGTATTGATTGACTTTGAGCAAAATTCCTGTTACTTCGCAACAGGGTGATAGTCAGAGTCAATAGGTTTCGCCAAATTGGAATCCAAGCTTTGGCAACCTTGTCATACTCGACATCAAAAATGCCATTGTTCAGCGCATCACAGAGAAGCAGCGCCTTACTCTGCGCATCCCACACGCTACAGAAGTCAGGTTCATCAAAAACTTAGTGCGGCTGAATGGCATCACAAAGATCTGTCCACGTAGCTGCAACTACGTAGTCATCAGACTCAGACCAAAACTGACAGTTGCCTTGGAGTGCAGGAGTTGAAGGGTCATCGAACTCAACTGTAGGTCAAAATGCAAGCTGACAGAAACGATCACGACTGCGCCTCATGGCCCTACTCTCTGTTGGAGAACACACAGAAGAGGCCTCTATGTCAGACACTCGGAGACATGAGGCTAATTGGAATCCCGAAGTACGTTTGTCTCCGGGTTCCACAATCTCGACATCTTCTTGATCTGCTGGACGCGGCGGCGTGAGACGATGTCTTTTGGAAGACTTCTCCTCGATGGTGTCCTTGACTTGCTTGACGACGCCAGTCAATTCGGCCTTGAGCTGGGCAAAGTTGCTCTCCACCTCTGATCCATCTGGTTCGTCGAACAGTTTCATAGTGGCATCCAAAGCCTCTTGAGCAGTCTCTACTTGAGCACCTTCCAAGGAGCTGCCTTCTTCCATAGTTCTCATGTGGGTCTCGTGCAATCGAGCTCGGGTTTGTTGCAGATGTTGCAGGGCTTCTTGTCTCTTCTCCGCAAACTTGCTCTCGCCGTGCTCGAAGGCCTCCACATGTGACAACCACATCTGCGAAGCTTTGTCGATGTATGTAGCCCACTGAACTCGGTAGGCCTCCCACTGCTCGTCCAAATCGGCAAGCTTCTTGCGAGCAGCTTTCAAAAGATCGACCAGCTGCCTGTGAGATTTCGCATCTTCCTTCCGCAAGGTTGCTTCGGCTGAAGCGAGAACCACCTTGATGTCCTCCGGAAGATTGGGTTTCCCTTTCAAATCCTTGTACATTTTCCGCAGTGAGTTCAACTCCGTCTCGTCCTTGTCGCCCTTGGGCTTGGGAAATGGTTGCATTGAAGGCAATGCAGTTGCACTCTGCGAACTGTGGAAGGTTCCGTTGCAGAAGGATCCATGTGCGAAGGAAGAGCTGGCGGCGCAAGCCATTGCGTAGATGGAGGCATATGTGCCAAGGGCTCTTTGCCTTTGCCCTTTCCTTTGAGCTCTTCTTGCTGTGGATGTTGTTGCCGAGATCGCGATTGGGGCCGGTGTTGTCGAGGACTCTGCGTGCGCTTTCGTGGGGTCCAGCCACTTGCATAGCCTGCTTCTTGTGCTCGTCGATGGGGCTGATGGACATAGGAATCGTCGTGGCAATGGGCCCAGTAGCGATAGCATCGACCGCATTGCCCAACCGTGCCTTTCACCATCCTCATGCAAAAGCGACAGCGCCATGGATCGGGCTTGTACTCCATGATGGCACGAACTGCTCCAATACGAGACAAAAACTTCACGTCCCTGGAGTGGTGCTGATTCAATAGCCGCCCAATGGTTCGAAGGCGAGGGATGGACAAACGACGATAGCCTCGACGATGTAGATACCAATCTGCGCGCGCCCTTGCTCGCTGTCTGCGCAAATTCCTCCTCTGTGTAGGAGTTATACTGACCAAAGATGATATAGAAGGTCACAAAAAATGTCCAAAATCGCATCAACGCCAAGCCAAAAACCAGAGATCAGCTTGCCGCCCCAGCGTGCAGAGATCAATCCAGAATATGAAGACGATGAAGAGGGAAAGGGGCAAAAAGTGACGCTGATCAAGGTGATATCACCGTCCTGCCCAGGGAGCGTGACAGAGCGAAGAAATGCCTGGTGGTGCCACGTTCAGTCAGCGCAGGAACGGGCAGAGCACGTTGCGTAGGTTCCCAAAAGATCCAAAAGCAAGAACCCGCGGGTGTCGGCAAAGGACTCGCTTAGGTTTATGGCGAAAGAGGGGATCTTTAAACGGATCCAAAACCCTCCTTAAGCATCCCCGTTGAAATTTCCACTATGATTTGGTAGGCCTTGAGGCCCTTATAAACTGGATTTCATGGGGCCATTTTATAGTGAAATTAGGTCAAATACACTACCATTTTATAGTAAACCACCTCAAACACCCCTGAAAGTTATAG
>Ga0126342_10016612_pt1 | contig 12815 bp, 7 predicted proteins | sample Cyp1metagenome_FD_92528 | JGI IMG/M metagenome (GOLD analysis project Ga0126342, IMG submission 92528) | Coral microbial communities from Lord Howe Island, Old Settlement Bay, Australia - Cyphastrea 1 metagenome | ecosystem: Host-associated > Invertebrates > Cnidaria > Coral ...
AGGTGTAGTAGGTGTAGTAGGTGTAGTAGGTGTAGTAGGTGTAGTAGGTGTAGTAGGTGTAGTAGGTGTAGTAGGTGTAGTAGGTGTAGTAGGTGTAGTAGGTGTAGTAGGTGTAGTAGGCGTAGTAGGTGTAGTAGTAGTAGTAGTAGTAGTAGTAGGAGTAGGAGTAGGAGTAGGAGTAGGAGTAGGAGTAGGAGTAGTAGTAGGAGGAGGAGGAGGAGTGCTAGTGTTAGTGTTAGTGTTAGTGTTAATGTTAGTGTTAGTGTATGTGTATGTGTAGGTGTAGGTGTAGGTGTAGGTGTAGGTGTAGCAGTCGTAGTAGCAGCAGCAGCAGCAGTAGTAGTAGTAGCAGTAGTAGCAGTAGTAGCAGTAGCAGCAGTAGTAGCAGCAGTAGTAGTAGTAGTAGCAGTAGTAGCAGTAGTAGCAGTAGTAGCAGTAGTAGTAGTAGCAGTAGTAGCAGTAGTAGCAGTAGTAGCAGTAGTAGCAGTAGTAGCAGTAGTGGCAGTAGTGGCAGTAGTAGCAGTAGTAGCAGTAGTAGCAGTAGTAGCAGTAGTAGCAGTAGTAGTCGTCGTAGTCGTCGTAGTCGTCGTAGTCGTAGTAGTAGGGGTGGTGGTGGTGATGGTGGTGGTAGTGGTAGTGGTGGGAATGTCGAATCACGGATGGCAGAGCAAATCCACTGATGGACCGACGGCAGGTGGTTGGAATGTCGAATTGTCCATTTGTCTATCTGTCTAATCATCCATCCGTCTATCTTTCTTTTCTCTCTACTGATCTATCTGTCTGTGAACCTATCCATCTGCTTAGCTCTCTATCCGTTTTTGCAGCCGTCCATCCATCATCCTATTTCTGTCTATGTGTCCATCTGTCTATCTTTCTCTCTACTTCTCTCTTTCCCAGTCTCCCAACAGTTCTTTCTGATCAACGGTTAACAAACGAAATTGGCGCACAAAAAAATCTGCGCCTGCCACCCTGCTGTGTGGCTACAGGCGAGGTTGCTCGTGAAGACATCGCTCAAGTTCTTCTCTTGCAGCTGTGCAATTTCATCTGCAAACGTTGCAAAAAAACTTGTACACAAACCAATGCTGCCGCAACGGTGCACGCTCGCTGCGTCACAGTCTGGTGCGCTCACTTCGCATATCTTTTCTTCCCGCACGGCCATGGGTTCAATTTGCTCTGCTGCCAGTTCGTCACTGTAGCGTTCAAAAAATACCCGGGCAAACGTCGACATCGGAAATTGTAGCATGTGCCGGCTTCGCAGAGCAAGCTGTAAGTACCTAACCCCTTTTTTTTTCACAGCTTCCCCTCGCTCCGTGAGAAGCGAATCAACACGCTTGAAGCATCTTTGGAGACGGGGCCGCAAAGCCACAGTCTCCTTCAATGCGACCGGATCACACAAAACAAATTCCCAGTCTTCCAACAAATCTCTTTCTTCAACAGAAACTGACTGAACTTGGCGTGTCCAAAAATTCTTGGTGTCGTTCCACGCTGCGTGGGTGTTCGCTTGATTGCTCATGACCACATCCCTCAAATTCTGCCTTTGCAGCTGCACAATTTCATCTACAAATTGCGCCAGAAAGTTGCAGACGCACAAATGCCTGCGCGCGACTCCGAGTTGCTTGTTGTTGGGCTTCTGGACTGATCTGACACAGTTCTGCTTCCCACTGCAAAATGCATTCCGTCTGTTCTTCCGTCAATCTCTCGGAATAACGCTCCAATAAAAGCACAATAAAAACGGCCGTGGGATCATCTTTGAACTGCCTGCTGCGCAACACACCCTGCAAGCTTTCAGCTCCACGCTGCTTAATAGTTTCTGCATGCTGCATTAAAAACCAGCGGCTGCGGTCGAAACAAGATTCCAGATTCCATGCGGAGCCTAAAAGCATCCGCATCCAACGGGGACAGGTCACAAAGAACGACTTCCCAATCTTCCAGCAAATCTCTCTGTTCCACAGTCAGTAGATCAAATTGGCGCAGGAAAAATTCTGCGCGTGCTTCCATGCTTCGTGGCTACGAGCCTGATTGCTCATGACCACCTCCCTCAATGTCTCTTTTTCAAGCTGAACTATTCTATGTGCATTCTCCGCAAAAACTTGTTGCAACCGAACCAATGCTGTCTCCTGACTTGAATCTGCTCTTGCTTGAACTTCTTGACTCTTCTCACACAGTTTTGCTTCCCACGTGTTTATGCGATCTTTTTGTTCTCCTGTGAATCTCTCCGGATACCGTTCCAACAGCAACAAAGTGAAAATGGCCATGGGATCATCTTTCATCTCTCTGCTACGCAACACGCTCTGTAACGTGTTGGCTCCAACTGCGTAATATATTTCTGCATGCTGCATTAAAAACCTGTGGCTGGGGTCAAAACAACGTTCCATGCAGAGCCTGAAATCATCCGCATCCAACACGGACAGGTCACAAAGAACGACTTCCCAATCTAGTGGTAGTAGTAGTAGTGGTAGTAGTAGTAGTAGTAGTAGTAGTAGTACTAGTAGTAGTAGTAGTAGTGGTAGTAGTAGTAGTAGTAGTAGCAGGAGGAGGAGGACGAGTAGTAGTAGTAGTAGTAGTAGTAGTAGTAGTAGCAGTAGTAGTAGTAGCAGTAGTAGTAGTAGCAGTAGTAGCAGCAGTAGCAGTAGCAGTAGCAGTAGCAGTAGCAGTAGCAGTAGCAGTAGCAGTAGTAGTAGTAGTAGTAGTAGTCGTGGTGGTAGTAGTAGTAGTAGTGGTAGTAGTAGTAGTAGTAGTCGTAGTAGTAGTCGTAGTAGTCGTAGTAGTAGTCGTAGTAGTAGTAGTAGCAGTAGTAGTAGTAGTCTAGACTAGTAGTAGTAGTAGTCTAGACTAGTAGTAGTAGTAGTAGTAGTAGTAGTAGTAGTAGTAGTAGTAGTAGTAGTAGTAGTAATAGTAGTAGTAGTGGTAGTAGTAGTGGTAGTAGTAGTAGTTGTTGTAGTAGTAGTAGTCGTAGTAGTCGTAGTAGTCGTGGTAGTCGTAGTAGTCGTAGTAGTAGTAGTGGTAGTAGTAGTGGTAGTAGTAGTAGTTGTTGTTGTAGTAGTAGTAGTCGTAGTAGTCGTAGTAGTCGTAGTAGTCGTAGTAGTAGTAGTAGTAGTAGCAGCAGGAGTAGTAGTAGTAGTAGCAGCAGGAGTAGTAGTAGTAGTAGTAGTAGTAGCAGCAGTAGTAGTAGTAGTAGCAGTAGTAGTAGTAGTAGTTGTTGTTGTTGTTGTTGTAGTTGTCTGTTTATATATCTACCTAATCTATTAATCTATTAATCTATGAATTTACTAACCTATCTATCTATCTATCTAACTATCTATCTATCTATCTATCTATCTGTCTATCTGCAAGCTTGAAAACGCAGCTATTTTGCAACACTTCCTCAAGTTTTGAGCTTGACAACGTCGAAAACGAAACAATTCTGCGAGACTTCCTCTCTGTTTTTGAACTTGACAACATCTTTTTGAACTTGACAACATCAAAAACAAAACAATTCTGCGAGACTTCCTCAATTTTCGAAGTTGACAAAGTCAAAAAGAAACAAATCCGCGAGACTTCCTTCAAAAATGGAAAGTTGAGTGCAGAGCTGACGGCCTCGTACCAATGCGTTTTTTGATTTTTCCACTCCACCTGTCTAACGTGCTGCACTGCCACGAAAAAGTGATGCCAGATCATACGAAGTGCTGCACCTGTCACGCAAAATCATCTTCCCACAACTGAAAATCTGATGCTCGAAAATGCAACCCCTCTCAGGAAATCATCTCCTCCCAGCTCTGATGAACATGTCTCTTGTACTGCGCCTGCACGGAAAATGCATCTTTGCAGATCCTCTTCAAATGTCCCACGCCTGCCATCGTTTTTTGCAAATGCTACAACACCCTCACGTTCTGCTCACTTTTGAGTACCCCTTCTTGTTTCCCTTTGTTGAATGGTGTGTCCGCCTTCCTCAGGGTCTTGTCTCCCTTTGTCTCCCATTGTACCCCTTTTTGTTTCCCTTTGTTGGATCCTGTGTCCGCCTTCCCGAGGGTCCGGTCTCCCCTCGTCTCCCTTCTTGTTTCCATTTGTTGGATGGTGTGTCCGCCTTCCAGACATTCTTGTCTCCCCTTGTCTCCCATTGTCTCCCTCATTGTTTCCCTTTGTTGGATGCGTCCGCCTTCCCCAGGCCTTGTCTCCCCTTGTCTCCCTTCTTGTTTCCATGTGTTGTGTTTCCCCTTTTCTCCCATGGTCTCCCGGCTTGTTTCTCTTTGTTGGATAGTGTGTGCGCCTTCCCAGCTTGTCTCCCAGCTTGTCTTCCAGATTTTCTCCCTCATTGTTTCCCTTTGTTGGATGGTGTGTCCGCCTTCCCGACATTCTTGTCTCCCCTTGTCTCCCTTCTTGTTTCCCTTTGTTGGATGGCGCGCCCGCCTTCCCCAGGCCTTGTCTCCCCTTGTCTCCCTTCTTGTTTCCATGTGTTGGATGGCGTCCACCTTCCCGGGGTTTGGTCTCCCCTGGTCTCCCCTTGTCTCCCTTCTTATTTGCTTCTCTTTGTTGGATAATGTGTCGGCCTTCCCAGCTTGTCTCCCAGCTTGTCTTCCAGCTGGCCTCCCAGCTTGTCTCCCAGCTTTTCTCCCTCATCCCTTTGTTGGATGGTGTGTCCGCCTTCCCGAGGCTTTGTCTCTCCTTGTCTCCCAGCTTCTCTCCGAGGGTCTTGCCTCCCTTTGTCTCCCATTGTGCCCCTTCTTGTTTCCCTTTGTTTGATGGTGTCACCCGAGGTCTTGTCTCCCTGTCTCTCCCTTTTTGTTTCCCTTTGTTGGATGGTGTGTCCGCCTTCTCGAGGCCTTGTCTCCCAGCTTGTCTCCCAGGTCTTCCTCCCAAGGCCTTGTCTGGCTTGTCTCCCAGCTTGTCTCCCTTCTTGTTTCCCTTTGTTGGATGGTGTGCCCGCCTTCAGGAGGCTTTTTCACCGTTGTCTCCCAGCTTGTCTCCCATCTTGTCTCCCAGCTTGTCCCCCCTCTTGTCTCCCAGCTTGTCTCCCAGTTTGTCTTCATTCTTGTTTCCCTTTGTTGGATGGCGTGTCTGTCTTCCTGAAGCCTTGTCTCCCAGCTTGTCTCCCGGTTGTCTCCCAGCTTGTCTTCCAGCTTGTCTTCCAGCTTGCCTTCCAACTTGTCTCCCAGCTTGTCTCCGAGCTTGTCTCGCAGCTTGTCTCCCAGCTTGTCTTCCAGCTTGTCTCCCAGCTTGTTTCCCATCTTGTCGTCCAGCTTGTCTCCCAGCTCGTCTTCCTTCTTGTTCTTCTTGTTTCCCTTGGTTGGATGGTGTGTCCACCTTCCCGAAACCTTGTCTCCCTTGTCTCCCAGCTTGTTTTCCTTCTTGTTTCCCTTTGTTTCTCGATACCCAGTGTTGCGACAAAGCTATGGAAACCGAAAAACAATAAACGTGAAGCGGTTGGCACTTCTTGCAGACATTATCACGATTCTTGCAGCTGCTGTTTCATGTGTTTGACCTGTTCCTCAAAGCACTTTTCCACCCACTGTTTGGGGCCTACAGTGGCGTAATTTTTGCCATGCCTTTTGCTTAGCCAACCCCACAGTCAAACTGCTGTTCCTACATAGTGGCTGTTGTTTCGAAGTTGTGGGATATGGGAAAAATATGAACATAAATGCATATCATATATAAATATACATACATATATATATATATTATACATACATATACGCACAATGATATACCAATTTTGGTCACCACAATCCTTCACTGCCAGGGCGAATATTTCATGACTGGCATGCGAGCCTCGCACCGATGTACCCGATACAAGCCACGCCACAGAATTTAAAGGGATGCCCAAAAGGGTCGAGACCAAAATGGGGGCATAAGACAAACAGCAATCGGGATAACATGGGGAATCATTGGATATTAATAGGGTTTAAATACTAGTCCCGAGTAATATAATCATGAAACTGTTTAAATATGTGGTAAACTTCTGGAACATGAGGTTTTCAACCAGTTGGGTACCGTAAAGTGTCCGACAAAACCACCTGAAATCTGCAAAATTCGATGAGCGTGATGAAGCAACTCATCCTGGAGTAATCTCAGTGGATGTGCAACAGTCCAAAGGCAGTGACTGGTTTCAAGACCTGGAATGCCACCTTCAAGGCCCCAGCATTTGCAAACGTGTTTGGATATGTTTTGGGACTGAACTATGAACACCTGTGAGTGGCTTGGAATTTGAATCGGATTTAAGTCTTTACAGCACTCCAATTGAGCTCGACTCCATGTCCAGTGGCAATATCACACCATGATTGGTTCTTTTTGCAAGAATGAAGCGGCAAAGGATTAGTGGAGTTGGACTGATTGCTTGTAGAAAACAAGCACAGAGTGTTCAAGGCACTTGGGCTCTTCTCTTTGCCACACCCTTCTCTAAAGGTTACCTTTCTTGAGACACAGCTACCCCTACTAAAAAACTATCCCGTCTCTGCAGCTATTCAGGCCGTCCGCACCATGGGATTTCTATAAATCACCAAATCTTTGAACATACCCCGCCTCCTAATATGAAACGCCATGAAATAGCCTCTCATGGTTAGTATTGGAACAAGTATGAGCTGTTCATATTGGGCTCTCAGGCATGGGGGGTATGTAAATGTGTTTTCATTGATCGAGCAAGGGACTTCGTAGAACATGTGTAGGCACGAATGGAGAGAATCTGGGAAGCACCTTGATCAACAATGGAGTCGACTCATCTGATATCGCAGTCCAGTCGCGCATGCGATCACGCGATTGCTGCGTCCAAAATTTTGGCTTGCGCCAATGGTGCAGCCGCAAGTACAAAGTGATGAACTTGTCGTAATCTTGTATATATATATATTTATATCGTGCACTCACGATAGGCTGTTGGGCACCCACAGGACTTTTCAGAGTGCGTCAAGTGGTGTATGACAGGCTTTGACATCTTTACATATTTTTGCTGACTTATCCCCCACCTGCCATGTGAGGGTCTCTAGATTTTACTCTACCTCCGTACCTCACTACCTCCCTACCTCCATATTTCCCTACCTCCCTGCTCCCTCCCTACCTACCTACCTACCTACCTCCCTGTCACGTACATGCATCCATACATCCACACACACACACGCATACATGAATACAGATGTTCTTGCAGGGTTTGCGACCACATAAAGTCCTGGGGGCCTGTCGCAAGCAGAATCGTCGGCTTCGCCCAGCATTCCCGCAGTTCAACAATTTGTGTGACGCATGAAACTACAGCAATGTTTTGATGAACCAACAGGTTGACTCGGTTCATCTATGGTTTATGATGTTTTTTTCTTTTAAGTTGAAGAGATCACTGTAACTGCTGGAGCACTTCAGGTTGTAAACCCCAGAAATTTGTGGCGATTTGTTGGAATATGACATGGAGTGTTTACTTGAAATCCTGCCACTTCTGGAGTTTCACTTTAGGTTGCCTGGCTTGTGGCACAGCACCCCACCGTATTGCTTCGGTGTCGGCACAGTCCACGCAGCTTGAAAAAATATTCTAAATATGGTGATGTTGAAGGCTTTGCAGCCTTTGCTTCGCTGAATGTTCTTACCCCTATCAGTGAAACTGAGACAGAAATCGTTCAGCCAGGCATCTCAAAGAGCACGGAGGACATTTTGTTCTTGAGCCTGTTGCATGGACATAACCATAGTCTTATTATGCATGACATTTTTTTTTGCTTATGCAGCGCACGCTGGTACTGGATGCAGGATTTAAGAATTTGAACGGTTTGGAAAAAGTCTCTCACAAGAGAATGCTGAAGTTTATACCTTGAAACTTCTGAAAAATTGACAATTTGAGAAGACACATTAATCACAACGATCAACTGCACCGTTGAAACGGTGAAGGAGAGCTGAGAATGTTTGCAGCACAAATCACTTCCCGGCAGCGGTTTCATCGTTTTACCCCAAATTGCAGCCGTGCGCCCTACACAAAATCACCAAGAAAAAAACACACGATGTCATTAAACACTAAGCTTTGATCGATGCCTGGGCAGACTTTGTCAAGTTGATTTGCATGTGACGGTGACAGCTCGACGTGCAAGAAGAAGCCATGGCGATCACGGAAACGTGATCTCCAAATGTGTTTCTTCCCACGAGCAAAGCCGCTGCCCCTGCAGCAATTTCAAGGAGGTGGGGAAGTGTTTCTGTCTCCGTGAGGTTTCATTGGATAGCAATTATTTTGTGTAGCAACCGTTGTGTAGGCGAAACTGTCAGTGCATCTTGGAAACAATGGGCTAATTCTACTTCGGCATGTGCATGTGTGAAATCTTCCATCGAACATTGTCAACCACCTGTCGAATTCAGTGCTGGCAGTTTAACATGTGGCTGGCTGTCCCCAAATTTGCTTGTGGAGCGAGATAAGATACTTCACTGCCTCACTGCCACTGGCTGCAGGCTGCAGGCTTTTCGTGCTAGGAGCATTTTTGCAAACACCACTTATGATACTTTGATATACTTTGACAATTCACAAAACACCTGGACTTTGAAGCTCAAGGCTGTCAAGGATGTGTGTGGCACTTGTTACACACTTGTTGGCTAAAGGTCTAAAGATATCTAGTCGGTGTTGCTTGTGTCGCCGTAACCAAACGTCAACACGTAAAAATGCTCGAGACCCAGCTGGATTGCCACTTTGGCAAACACATTGAATTCAACGTGAGTTTGTTATTGAGTCGACGTTAATCTCTGCACATTTGCAAAATTTAGACCAGTCAGCAACAAGGATCTGGCTTCACACTCCGCACTTCGCACTCCACGCTCCACACTTTACACTTTACACTCCAAAATTCACCAGCCTTGGGATTTCCCTGAACCCAGCATCATTTTGAATCTCTGGTCGAGCTATCCACATGCTCTACATGTGAGATTTGAACCCAATGTCATGCAACTATGCAATGCTATGCAGCTGAACCCGCATTGAATCCCGAAAGACCCCAACGTCGGCCCACCTCGGCTTGCCTGGCCATAGAGTGGCATCTTTGGAGCTGGTCTCGCCGAGAAGCTCACACGGCAACGGCCGTGAAAGATGTGAAAGACATGAAAAAGTGAGCGACTTGCAGGGAGATGTAGGGCTGTATCATTTCACGTTGTTGTTTTTTCAAACAACTTGAAAGATGTTGAAGGGTAGATTGCAGATGGACTAATTACTGAACAAACTCGCCAAGAAGAAGATTTCTATTTCTGGTGCCCTGATAAGCAGCGTGGCCTGCGATTGCGGACCTGAGTTGCGAACTGCATCCAGAACCTCACCAGAAACTTGTGCATCCACTCTTCAGTAGAGGTGCATGGCTGTTGCTGGAAGGCCTAGCGGCAATAGGGACACACAACCAATCATTGTGGTTTCAAACGTCCGTGACAAATCTGCACAAATCGCCAGCCGGATCCCACGTCCTGAGGTTAGCAGCGCAAAACAATTTCCCATGGCTCATCAGCAATGTGACTGACAAGGCGGCTTGGTGGTGGCCTTCAAACGGGCCGTTTGAAACCGCAGAACAACGGCATTTCTTCAGTTTCCGTTGATGCTGCAGGAAGAGGATTTAAAGATGATCAAAGCCAAAAAAAAAGCCGGGAAATGAGCACCCCATGAGCACCCATAAGCACCAATCAGACATTTCTGACACACCAAGTACCGTAGTATCTTTACGTGGTGGCTGAACAAATTAGTTTTAGAAGATTTATATAGAACATTTTCAAACATTTTCCATTTCCCATCCGATCGCTGGTGATCATGATGATGATGATGATGGTGATGTAATTTTGTCAATTGATAAATATTTTTTCCAGGCAGGTTCACCAACCTGTTGTATCAGATTCGCCGATGCGCCCTGGTGCTTCGCGCCAGAAAACTGGGCGACCATTGGCCAATGGCATCGTCACCCGGATGATGGATTTTCATGGCAGGAAGGCAACCCAACTTGGGCCACCGGCAGGGGCACACTGGGAATCCTGAATGCACTCCAGTCATTTGGCTTGAACATGAAAAATCATCCAGTCGCATCCATAGATTATTTTGTTTCTCTGCAATCTTTTTCCCCGACAAAAATGTAAAAAAACATGGGTATGCCAGGGTAAAGGAACCAGCTACCTGTCAGGTTGGCCTGATTGGACTCGCTTGAGTCTCAGATCAGCGAAGCATTGGAGTGAAGGTTGGCCCATTTTATGGCAATTTTCATGGGGAAAATGATGATAAACTACTCAGTTTTGACAGTACCCTATTTTCAGACAAACCCAGATGGTTTGAGAATGTTTGAGAAACACATCTAGGATTTCATCAACCCCTAAGAAGTATAGCTGCAAGAACTATAATATAATATGATGTGATATACTATAATATAATTTTGTTTAATATAAAGTAACAGTATGCGATGTTATGTTATCTTATGTTATGTTATGGTATATTACGCTATTATATTATATCATATTATATTATATCATATTATATTACATTAATTTATATCACATTATATTATCTTATAAAATCTTATATAATATTATAATGTTTGATGATATTTGGGTGTAGACTTGCAACTGAGATTAGACTCGTTTTTTCGAGGTGGAGAAGGAATGGCTGGTCACTCTGGCGACCATAGATCCGTCCGAAGTGGACTATGAGGACGCCCAACATGGCGATTTTCGGGTGGGCTAACATGTTGAAATATATCTACAAAGAAAAACCCATGGTGAAAGCCATATCTATGTTTAATTAAATTCACCCAATGATCGTGAAAATCCATAGATTGCATAGATGTGGTGATATGCGGGTTTTCCATATCTATGTTCAACGAATGAAGGAGAGTATATTGGTGTGTTTTTCATTCGAGGGAGAAAAAGAGAACACAAAATTGCCAGACATGTTTGTTGCTTGCGTCACCAATACGTTGGCTTGCTGACCATTTTCTATTTGACTCCAAGTGTATCCGATCTTATGGGGGTTTCCTAAGTCATGGGGGTACCCCCATTTATCATCCATTTATAGATCATTTTTCCATTATAAACCATCAATTTTGGGCATTTATAGATGGATTTTCCATGAAATAAACCTTTATTGGGTACCCCACTGGAAGCCCGCCATCTGAAGGATGACTTGAAATCCGCTCCAGGACTTTGTTCCCTGCGCTCGGCGCTTGGCCAAACAGCTGAAGGCAGGGTTCCTACGGGGGATCCCCAAGTCACCATAGGTTTCTACACTAAAATAGTCCAATTTGGATGATTTAGGGACCCAATTGGAAACCTCCATAGTAGACATCAATATACACTATATACTGTGTATATATATATACACATACCTCATGCTTAGAATTGCTGAAATACTTATTCTTGAATATCATGTGCAATATAAGTGTGTATGGAAAACCATGGAATGCACATATCTTTTTCGACCAAATCGGCACTGCCAGGAACAAGAACGCTTCTCGGACGAAGAAAATACGTGGCTATGGGGTCGCAACATTATATGATGTGGTAAACCCAATAGTAAACCTACTATTTGAGGATAGTGAAAATGTTAACATCACCCATTTATTTATAGCCATATTGGATGTCATGGCATTAGAATGGGATATCAAGAATCTGATCTTTGAGTTTTTCCCCAACAGCATAAGCTTGGGGTCTTCAGCCATAGTAAAGGTTCCGGAGCAGGTCGGAGCAGCCAAATCCACACGGCGCAAGGTTGGGAACCGGGTTCCCAGGAAGGGTTTCCTTTTCCAAGAGAATCCCTCGGAGCAGCCAAATCTGCACGGCGCAAGGTTGGGAACCGGGTTCCCAGGAAGAGCTTCCCAAGCAAGGTTTCCAAGCAAGGTTCCCAGGAAGGTTCCCAAGTAAGGTTCAACCCTTGCGAACCCTTGCCTGGGAACCCTTGCTTGGGAACCTGTTCCTGGCAACCTTGCTTGGAACCTCTTGGGAACCTTGCCTGGGAACCTCTTCCTGAAAACCTTCCTCTTGGTAACCTCTTCCGGGGAATCCGGCTTGGGAACCTCTTGCTGGGAACCCTTGCCTGGGAATCTGTTCCTGGTAACCTTGCCTGAGGTTTTCCTGGGAACCTTGCTTGGGAACCTTGCTTGGGAACCTTGCTTGGGAACCTTGCTTGGGAAACCTGTTCCTGGGAACCTTGCTTCGGAACCTCTTGCTGGGAACCCTTGCTTGGGAACCTGTTCCTGGGAACCTCTTGGCCCAGGAAGAGGTTCCCAAGCAAGGTTCTCAGGAAGAGGTTCCCAAGCAAGGGTTCCCAGGAAGAGGTTTCCAGGAACAGGTTCCCAAGCAAGGTTCCCAGGAACAGGTTTTGCAAGCACGGATTTCAGGAACCGTTTTTCAAGGTTTCCAGGAACCGTTTCCCAAGCAAGATTTCCAGGAAAGCAAAACAAGGTTCCCAGAACAGGTTTTCAAGCAAGTGTTTCCAGAAAGAGGTTTCCAGGAAGAGGCGTCCAAGCAAGGTTCCCAGCAAGTTTCCCAAGCAAGATCCAAGCAAAAAGAGGCTCCCGGAACAAGTTTTCAAACAAGTGTTTTCAGGAAGAGGTTTCCAGGAAGAGGTGTCCAAGCAAGGTTCCCAGTGCAAGCTGGTTCCCAAGCAATGTTTTCAGGAAGAGGTTCCCAAGCGAGGTTCCCAGCCACAGGTTCCCACGAACAGGTGCCCATACAAGGTTCCCAAGAACAGGTTCGCAAGTAAGGTTCCGAAGCACATTCCCAAGCAAGGTTCCCAGGAACAGGTTCCGAAACAAGTTTCCCAAGAACAGGTTCACAAGTAAGGTTCCCGGAAAAAGTTCCCAGGCAATGTTTCCAGGAAAAGGTTCCCAAGCAAGGTTCCCAGGAACAGCTTCTCAAGCAAGGTTGCTAGG
>Ga0126342_10016613_pt1 | contig 12815 bp, 12 predicted proteins | sample Cyp1metagenome_FD_92528 | JGI IMG/M metagenome (GOLD analysis project Ga0126342, IMG submission 92528) | Coral microbial communities from Lord Howe Island, Old Settlement Bay, Australia - Cyphastrea 1 metagenome | ecosystem: Host-associated > Invertebrates > Cnidaria > Coral ...
AATTTCAGGATCCTAAAATGGAGGTACTGTACCATATAAGGCCATATTTTCTGGGGATATTCCCTTACATAGGCCTTATATATGGTAGGTACCTCCAATCTAGGATCCTGAAATGGCCATTGACTTAATCTTCACATTTGTCATCGTAAAAAAGGGCACCAGCAGAGAGCAGTGAAGTGCTTCTGAAGCGACATTCAACAACTGGGCAATGCTCCTGACGAAAGTGTTGCAGTCACCGATGCTGACTCGTTATTTCAGGTTGCTGGTTTCAATCATTCTCTCTATATTGAGATGATCCCCTAAGAGCTACATCATCATCATCATCATCATCATCATCATCACCATCACCATCACCATCACCATCAGCATCAACATCAGCAGTCAGCATCAGCATCCGCATCCGCATCAGCATCCGCATCAGCATCATCATCATCATCATCATCATCATCATCACCACCACCAGCATCATCATCATCATCATCATCATCATCTTCATCTTCATCTTCACCTTCATCTATTGTCAAGGTCGGTTGGAACATGTTGAAACCAGCAACAGGTTTCAACAGCTGTTTCAATATCAGTTTCAATGTCGCCAGGACCACCTCCCCCACCTCAAGCACGAGGAAAGGAGCGCCGCGTGACCATTGCAGCTCCTCCCGATACCAGCGGAGGCGGCTCTTGCATGAGCCAGCGGCCTCAGAAGAATCACCGGGAGTTTGGACGGGAAACTGACGGGAGACCATGGCTTTTTTTTGGTTCCTGCGCAGCTTCCCTTCGAGAAATTCTGGGATAAGAGGAGCAGGTTGGAAGTGAATCGTCAAAATTCTGCCCTCAATTTGGCTCAGCTGATAGCCCACAAACTTGGCACTGTTACAAAGCCCAATTGCTCCCTAAGGTGCAGTAACTTTTGTGGACCTGGCCGGTCGCGAAGAACGTGAACGGTTGGGGAACCACCCTGGGGCTTTGCAGTGAAGCTCTCAGAAACTTGGAGATGCCAACATCAGCTGGTCATATTATTTGCCTCAATATCCTCCACATTGCTCCAGTTTTGCCCCCTTGTCCCTCGAAGGTACAAGGAGATGTGCTTCATCAACACTTCCCTGTTCCACTTGGCTCATCTGATCACAAAGATCTCCCAAGGCCAGGAGAACCTGGCCCTGCAAAAAATGCGTCAAACCGCACAGGTTTGTGAAAATTTGCTTCTCTTTGTCTTTGTCTTTATTGAACTCCTTTTTGAGGCGGACTTTCCAGCAACAACCTCTCAGACTTCAGGAACTCCAAGGCTTCGTCAAGGGTCCAGTTGCCCCAGTGCATCCAGTTCCCCTTACTCTTCAGCTTCAGCTGGCTTCATTGCACGCACCGGAACCATTGGGAGGTTTCAATATTCAATAATGTTTATTTCCCTGACAGGTGACGATGCTTCTTTCACAAGCCTTGCAAGGCAATTCACGGACAGCCGTAGTGGCTACGCGGCAACCTCAGTTCAGGACTACTGCTCATCACCCGAGCAACAATGTTTAGACAATCTCTACAGGAGTTGTGTCGAGATACCTTGACGCTGAGTTGTGCTGAGGCTTTCTCCGTGCCAATCAGCCTTTGAGGACTCAATGTTTGGCCGGCATATTTCCCTGCACGTTTAGTCAATCCATGCTCATTTGCTGGTTGGACCTTTGACAGATGTACTTTGAATGCTTGAATGCTTCACGTATGGCAGGTCGACTCTGCATCGCGGCTGCAACTAGCACCAAAGCTTTGAGTGCCAACAATGGCTAGATTTGCCAGACAGATATATCACTGGTCACTAGCAGTTCTTTCGTTTTCCTTCACTTGGCTTGGTATGTGCTGCCGTTTTGTTGCATGCTTCTACCTTGCAAGGAATTTCGCGGCATCAGCCAAGAAGATCCAGACCAAGCCAGTGAAAACCTCAAAGCGGTCTAATGCTGGCTTGGTACAATTGTAAGAGTGCTCAAGCACTCCACGAAAAAAGAGGCACACTGACGGTCATGTCAAATTTGCGCCTGCAGATTGTGAATTCGAAATCGGCTGTGGAGAAATTGGCGGAGCTGGAGAATGAAGCAACTTGGCATAGCTTGGCGGAAGTTTTTGTAAGCTTTCCCTGTCAGAGACCATGGCGTGGACCAACTGCCGGTAACGTAGGTGCACAGTCTGCAAGTTGAGCTGGCACAGAGCAAGACCAGCAACACAGAGAAGGCACACCGCGTCATCAAGTCATCTTTGTTTTCTTGCGGGGGTAGTGGCTACACTGACTATGTGGGCATGTCAGGAGCAAGAGCTTTTGTCAGCGCAAGCCTGGATCAACTACTACAAGCGGTCCTGGGAAGAGGCCAGATCTTGGCTCCAGAGCATGTCAATGGTGGAATGAAGTGGACTGAAACAAATACCCCTTCGGCTTGTTTCAGGCGTGCGCACGCTCCGAGCAGACCCAAAAAGCAAGGACAATGTAATTGCACGTTCTGCTTTCATGACATTATTGCACCCACAAAAACAGATCATACATGTATCACGCACACACACAGATAGATGGATGGATGGATGGATGGATGGATGGATGGATGGATGGATGGATGGATAGATGGATATATAGATGGATAGATGGATGGATATAGATAGATGGATGGATGGATGGATGGATGGATAGATAGATAAGATAAGATAAGATAACATACGATTGGCTTGGATTGGATTAGATGGATAGATAATTACATATATAGACCTACTGCATACATTACATTACATTACATTACATTACATTACATTACATTACATTACATACATATCTATAAATCTATATCCGGATCTATGTCATCTATATCTAAATCCCTGTATAAATGTCAGGCGTTGGGACAGCATGGGCCGCAGGACACGCAGTGCAAAGCGCTTAGGACTGACGCAAAGTGGCAGGTCCTGGCCCTGGCACCTCCAACTCTTCCTATCACTTTGCTATGCTGATCTATGATGTTATGCTTTGCTGTGCTCAGCTTTGCTAATCTTGTTTAAACAAAAACCTTTGATGTTATCTGCGGCCTACTGGTTGTTTGTTCGCAGGGTTTCGGCTCCATAGCAATACATCAAGACATGTCGACAATCTTTCAATTCTTGCGAGTTTCTTTCAGGCATGACCCGGATATCTCCGCAGCCTCTGAATAGTGAGCATCAACCTGTATAATCGTCATGCTTCAACATGTGGCTTGTCGATCCGACATCATATCAGCCTCACTCAACAAAAGCACCCACCTTGAACCTCTCACCTTGCAGCTTACATTTCCCCCTGACCCACCACTGTGTTACGCTTTGGTCTTGGAGTCTTTGACTCTTTGACTCAGCGGAAATGTCCAGAGGTGTTTTGCTTGAATTGAGTTACAGACCTGAGAAGACCAGGTTTTTGAACGCAGGAAGGCGGAACACATATGTTGGAAGTGGACGGTGATGATTTGAGTTTGGTCAGCTCCAACGCCATGCATAATTCGGTGGAAAAACCCTCGCTAGTCTGGCCAAGTGCAAGACACTGTGGTCTAGTAATGAAGCTTCCAAAACATTCCTAGATTTTCATCAGTCGCCAAGGCCAACTATGTTTGGCTTTGCTGGCGAATGTGCTGACTTTGCAGGCGGAAGAGTATTTCAAGTTTTGGGATGTGCAAGTTGCAAGCAGCAATTTTTCATCATTTTCTTTGTTGGAACTTTGAAAGCGGGCTGTTCCTGTAGGCCTCAGCTGCATACGCTCCCTCACCGGGGTTCATGGGCCCAGATGAATCATCAGGCCGAGGACAAAGTAGCGGTGCTGCTTTGCGATAGCTTCATGACATGTCTTTGGTTGAAGATTTCCGGCACCTTGTCTCAGGCGTCGATGTTACTCAGCTGCATTGGCCAGCCGGACCTGGTTTTGAATGTCATGGGGATGCTGCGGCCCTTGGAGTTGAGGCTCCATGGATGATGGAGCCACGCAAAAAGAGGAGGAAGAAGGAGGATGACCGAAGTGTGATGGAGGTGGGCACCAGTTGAGGTGAACAGCTGGGAAGTGTTCAACCAAGGCTTCAAATCTAAACTGATGCAGGGATTGATTTCTCAAGGTTCATCGTTCATCAAACTGGAGTCAGGTGCTGAAGCAGCTGTGGGGAACAGCCGAGTGGCCACCCAGGGGCAAAGGACCCAACCCGGCCCAGGATGACCTACAAACCACGACAGGCCAGGTTTCAGGCTGACACTACGTATCACTACGTTTTTCCAGAGTGGTTTCATCCTATTTTCACACCTGACCCTGGTGCAGAAGTTTATAGATTTTATAGACAACTCATTCAAAACGTGTCAAAGTGACACTACATTTTGTTTTCTTGTTACTGGTGTTACTGCACAGTCCCTTTGAGTCTTCGGATCAGTTTATCAACTGTTTCTCCAGGGATGCGCTTTGGGATGAGCTTAGTGGCCTTCACCATTTGCTTCGGAGTGGGCTTTGCAGTGACCATGGGTACTTCTGCACGTGACAGTCGGTCCAAGTTTCCAATGCATTTTCAGGCACCCGCGCAGAGTGTAGCATTGTAGCACGCAGTCTCATGTGAGATACCTAGATAAGTTATATATATATATATTATATTATTGTCATCTAAGTGCACGTAAGATTGGTGCTCAAAGGCACACTGAGTTTCGAGTCGTTGCTGGGCAATGCCGCTCGATTCTGTATTTAGCTTCGGAATGTGTTTTACAGATCCTCCCCCTAGTTTTACTTTGGCAACTGCAAGCACCCGGTTCCATGAAGGCACTTGTTGGAGCAATTTGTTGGCGTCACACTCACCAACGCACCCCCGCTGCATCAGCAGGGAAGGAGGGGTTGACGTGAAGGCATAGATTGACGTGCATGCATGTATGTACACACACACATAATATATATATATATATACACACTATAGGTGAACAATATGGACATCATATTTCTTGTTTACTTTTTTTTTGGCCTCCCAGGTGCCATTTTCATGCACATGATCCGCGTTGCCATTCCTACGTTGATTTTGCTCGGCCTCAGCAGGCACGATGATCCCGATGTTTGTACAGTGGCATTTACTGAAATGAATGCTACAGTGCTACAGTTTCATTCACAATGTTTTCATCTTTTTGTAGAAAGTGCTGAGATGAGACATGTATTTCTATGTATTTCTAGCATTGCGTCCTTGCTTTGAGACTTGCAGGATGCAGGCATGGCTTCTCAGGCAAGTTGGGCGCGACGAGTCCCAGACTCTTCTGGAGTCGATCTTTGACGGCAACTTTTTGACACAGACATGTGTCAATCTCTAGCTGTGCTGTGCATGCTGTGCTTTGAACATCTTTGAAAGCTGTAGCAAACTAGGTTCGATTTGATACTAAGAAGTGCTTGGAATTTATATATATATATATATGTAGCCCACGAACAGCTAAGAACTGGAATGTCGCCAAACCGCATTGTCGATGGCATCGTGGTCACGAACTGAGACAGCAAAGTCACATGGCCTATCATGGCCTCGGGCAAGGCTAAGTATGTCTAACAGCGCAGCGGCTGTGAATGCATTTGTATGGTTTGAAAGGCTTTGAAGATCTTGAAAGATATTCCAAATATTCACAATTGTCAAGCAGCACCAATGGCGCGGGCAAGGGATACTTCTTGACCTTGGCCATGGTGTACGTGGACTTGACCTTAGGCGATGTTGAGAGGTTGAGAGGTTGAGAGGTGTTGATGAGTTGCGTCACCTGTTGCAGTCTGTTGCAGTCTGCCCTGTTGCGCTGCTCGGCTCGAGCGATTTCCAGGTCATGGTTTCCATGCTCTTTTTCGTTTGGCATCTTGGCATCAATCGGCATCAATCGGCATCAATCGGCATCAATCGGCATCAATCGGCATCAATCGGCATCAAGGCCTCAAAGATACGACATACGACTGCCATGTACACTGTACACTGGTACATTACTCGTACATATCATAGTACATATCATATCAATCTCATATTGTATCCATTTCCATTTCTACCGAATTTCTACCCTTAAGATATTTCAAGATTCCTCAACTCACTCAAATCCTTGACCTTAGAACGCTGAAGCATGTGAAGCCAATCCACAGGCACGTGGCTGCTGAGAAGCAGTCCGGATTTCGACACCTTCTCCATGTCAGCGGCTTGTCCCGCTCTGCGTAGCTTGGCAGAATGTGATTGCATGTTGAGGGATATTTTCTGCGCATTTACGTAGGTTCAAAGTGGTTTCTTGCTTTGGTGGTTGTTTTTTAAATGATGCATTGCCTTTGCTGCTGGATGTTTCGGGCAAGTGATGAACTGCAGCCGATTGCTCAAAGAAGCACAGCTACAGAGAGGCCAACTTCAACATACTGCATTTAGTTAGTTCCGTGAAGAAATCCCTTGGCAATGTTGGCCAAAAGCTTCTTGTACGGATGCATCGGCGTCTGGAGCTCATTTGAAATGCTTGAAGTGCTTGCGGTCCAATCATTAATTCAACACAATCCAACCTAAGTTCTGCACTGTGGCGAAGTTGGTGAGAAGTCTTGAACTGTGGCTTTTTGGCCTTCATGAGGCCGGGATCTTGGCGACAGCTCTGGCCATCTTCATCGACAAGTCTGCCGCTCTCATGATTAAGGGCTTGGCCACCAGCTCAGAACAGCTCAGAACACCCACATCGACCATCTAAGACCTTCACATTGGCCTTCACATGACCGGAGCCTGCTGTGACAGCTGTGGTTCTTTCAATGTGACTCTGTCGGCTTGGGAAGCTTGGCTTGGGCTTCTTGCAGGTTTCAACCACATCATCTGACAGCTTGAGCAGGTTGCAGCGGACATACCTTGCAGCTGCTTGACACTATTCAGCACTGCTGTGAGAAGGGATCCATATGGTCGGTTGGCACATGCTGCAAAGAGGCAGATCCTTGATTTGAGGCCTACCTCTGTGCAATGATGGCAGATTGGCTGCAAGGGCCATTTGTGTATGCACTCTATGCATCCTACGGTTGCTTGCCTGGAATCCCTGGTGTGTTTCAGGCGATTGGCTGTGCCACAAGTTGGTGCGTGGGGCTTCCTGGCACCATGGGTTTTCCATGTGAACAGTCTAAGGATTCACGCGGGAGGAGAATGCAACTCTTTTCGTGGCTGGATTCGGCAGCAGCGCAGTCTTTGGCACTTTCGTTGGGTCGCTGGCTGACAAATATGGCCGCCGGAATTTTGCCGCCGCTTGGCATGCAGCCAGTTTGTTCCATTACAGCAGAGTTTCACTGGAGGCAACCCTGAAATTGATGATTCCAGCTAGTGCTCTGCTGCTCAGGGGCTGTACTGCCTGCTTTACCTACTGCAGCAACCTTAGAATTACCGGTTGTGCAGTGCTTCAACTGTGTTGGCCCTTTGTCCTTGAACTTCTTGAAATGCTTCAGCTCTTCTGTCTTCGTGATTGTGAGGTCCTGTCTCACCAAGCACTTCAAGGCTTACTGGATGCTGATGATAGGGCGCATCACGGGAGGTATTGCCACATCGCTTCTTTTCAGTGTGTTGCTTGGACATTTTGGTCGCTGTCCCCGAATTCAACTTATCCTCGTATTCCGGGAGTTTTTGGCATAGTTTCTGTGTTAGTGTAGAAGTCTACATGCCAGTAATTATCGACTGCAGTTTGAGGATCCCCCCAAATACGAGCACAATTACTTCCACTGAAAGATAATCTTAAGCAGAAAGACAAGGGTAAATATGACAAAGGGAGTTATACATACCCAAAAGCACATTGCAAACCCGTGTTTGCCTAAGCGCGCAGTCCTTTGAATCTGGCTCTATGGGCGACTTAACTTCATGATGGTGTCGAGCGATGATTTAAGCTGGTGTGCCCTCGGGCCTCTCATAAATGCAGCCCCGCCATTGGCCGACCTAGTGGGAACCCACCAAAGCAGGACGTAGTGGCATTGCCGGAAACTATGCCCACTCCAACATACAATCAAAGCTTGATGATCAATCCTAGAACTAAGCTGTTAACCCTTACTGGTATTCTTTTACGCGCTACTAGCTCTACTAGTCATCCGTGCATTGAGACCGGATGATACCGGCGTCTCCGCAATGGCAACTGTTGAGTGCTGCCTGGATGTGCTGTAGCTGAGAGCAGAGTCTTTGGACTCCGGGAACGACCAATGTCAGTTGAGCCAAGTTACATGTCCGAGCCCAAAGTGGTGAGCTTCCTGAAGTTGCAAGGAGAGCATGATCTAGGCGCTGAGAAACGGCCAGGTGCTCCTGGTATCACAGGATTTGATTTTCAACGTCTCTTCGCAACGTCTGCCAGCCGGGCAGACCCTCCAATGGCCCCGACACCTCCGACTCCGCCGCTTCCAGGGCTGGAAATTGGGTTTCTGCTGGGTCAGAGGAAGGTGAAGAACGAGAAGAACGAGAAGAACCTGGATCCAACTCATCCAGCTCCAAACTGCACGGATGATGCATTTGAAGCATCCAAGGGTCACCTGCCACCGGCACGAATCAACGCAGCATATGCTGCTTTGCTTGAAGCTGTCAGGGAACAGAACGACTTCAAAGTTCAGGAAGTACTGCAGCTTGTAGGATCCAAAGTCCTTGAGCGAAAGGATGGGGATGGCAACACTGTTCTACACCTTGCTGCCAAAATTTCGGCCAGTGAAACCAGCACTTCCATTTTATCCTACTTGCAGCACTGCAGGGCGGACTTGGAGGCCCGAAATGTTCTGGGAGAAACACCTTTGATTCTGGCGGTACGTGAGGCGCTGGATGGGAAAGAGCCTGCAAAACCTGGGGAGCCCGACCCTGGGTGGCTCGGAGCTGTTTCCTGCCTTTTGGAGGGTCGTGCCGATCCGAACGGTGCGGATGAGCTCAACGAGGAAACACCCTTGATGGAAGCTGCCTGCTACGGCAGCTGTGAAATGTGTCAACTCCTGCTGGACTTTCAGGCAGATGTGTTGATGAAAACAGCCAGTGGTGGTACAGCGATGGACTTCGCAAGCAGTGAGGGTCATGATCCATTGGTAAAACTGCTCCGCAGGGAGTTAACTGCCAGAGAAGCGAGGGAAGCGAGGGAAGCATCGGCTTCACAAGGCACGAGTTCAGGGAATTTTCAAGGGGGGCAAGCGCCCTTCGCAACAGCCATCGGCTTCAACACATGGTCTGGGGGACTAGCTGAAAGATGGTCTCAGCCACCGCAGGCTCCAACCCCAGACGATGCCAGGGAAGAGAAACGAAAGGAGAGCTCTTCACAGTCCAATGATTCCTATGACTTCAAACCGGGTCTGCTTTTTGGTTCTCAAGCATCTTCCTTCAATGTCCACTCGCACTTTATGGCAGATGGCGGGTACCGAAGTCACAAAGAAAGCCATTTCCCTTTCGCTGAGAGGTCTGGCCGGCAGCAAAAAGCGCACAAGGCGGCCAATCAAGACCAGCATTTCCGGACTTTGGGTCTCTCTCCGCAAGCCTGTGCAGAAGAAATCCGTGCAGCCTACCGAAAATTGGCAAGACAGTACCATCCAGACAAGAACCAGGGTAGCAAAGAAGCTGCTGAAAAGTTCCGTCAGGTGAGGCGAGCCTACGAGCAACTCTCCACCAGCTTCTAACAGGTGGGGAGGACTGGGACAATGCCAGTCAGTCACCCAATTGTTCTTCCAGACAGGCTTTGAGACATGGGCCAAGCTGCTTCCAAGAAAACCTTGTGATCAGCGGCCGGGAGAACCAAAGGTGCGAATCGAAAAGAGTGGTGGCATGGCCTGTGTCGCAATTGGAATATATTTGAGTCGATGCTTTCTCCAGGTAGGTGTTGGAACATTTTCAAAGACCATTTGTTCCACATCTGTTTATACATGTTTATACCTTTATAAATCCTCTATTTTGTTATGTATATGTATATATATAAATATATAAAATTATATATAATATATATATACATGTATATATATATATAGCCTATATATTGTTACGTTTTTTTGGGCACACCTCCGGACGTTCCAAGGAACCTCCTCCCCAGCGACCTGAGCGGAGCCAAGGTTTGATTCATGGCTGGTGTCTGAACACACCGCTCGGGGTTTCCATGGGGATCAGCCTCTCAGCTTGAGAACAGACCGATTGGGACCTGATTGGGACTCACAATAGCTGGATAGCTATTGATAGCTTGAGAACTTGGGAAGTTCTGAAATGACCCTGTGATGCCAGGTGCTGTACACCATGAATTTCACATATATAGTTCACAGATTTTCACAGTATACATTTGCTGGTGTTTGGATGGGAGATGCTGGGAGATGCTGTGAGATTATGCGAGGCTGAGTGCTTCCTTCTCCATTGCCTTCTTCGGAAACAGCCTGGTCGCCATCTTGGCAGGGGAGCTTGGGCAATACACCGCAGACATCTTGCCGCTGACGCAGCTGTCGGGCAGCCTCTTGGCGCTGGAGATTCATGGCGGTTTCTCTGTATGATCCCTGTTTTGGTTGGTTATATCTCTATGTGTGCTGGTTTCGAAATTATATGACATTATATGACATTGTATGAAATTCATTTATACATAATGGTAATTATCAACTATTGAGTAAATTCACCACCGACGGTGACTTTCCGATGGAATGTTGACACACCTCGGCAACTGCAGTTTTTCAGCAATCCTGTGATGTGGCTGATGACATCTGATGACAAAGGCTTTCACTATGGAGGCTATACCGCGCCGTTTGTGACCGCCAATATGTTTCTGGCACCGACCTCGTTGGTGACATTCGACAGCCTGCCGAATAGCGATGGCTTCGTCGGCCCAGGTCTTTTGCTTTTCCCTGTTGACATCGACTTGGTCTGAAAACTATGGGCAAAGCTCAAAGGACACAGCGGCGTCGCTGAATAGTGCTAGACTGCTAGACATTTTAGTGCCAAAATGAGGACGTTGATGGCAAGAATGATGGCCTTTTGGAGGCAGCACAGCTGACTCTTGTCTTAACTAGTCAATTAATTCGTGATCCAGATGTTCCATCGTTTTCTGTATCTATGTGATGTTTTTCATGTCCAGGTATATATAACACACACACACAAATATAACATTTAATCTTTGGTCTGTGTGTGTGTATTCACACTATTTCTTGTAGATATGTCACTGGCATAGGAGTTTGGCAGGTGAGGCGGTGCAGCACCTTTTCAGTTTCACCAGCTGAACGCCCAAGGGTCGTTGCGCAGCCCCTGGTTGGTCTTTGCGGCCTTGTGTGCTCCTTGGCTGCCCCCAAAGACCTTCCGTGGGAGAGAAGAATCTGGGCAGTGGATTTTGGAATGATGATGATGATGATGATGATGATGGTGATGATGATGATGATGATGATCATGATGATGATGATGATGAGGATGAGGATGAGGATGAGGATGAGGATGAGGATGAGGGTGATGATGATTATGGTGGTGGTGATGATGATGGTGGTGATGATGATGGTGATGATCATGAGGTGGTGACGATGATGGTGGTGGTGATGGTGATGGTGAAGATGTGCCGACACTGTGCCAATTCAGAAGCGGAATGCAACGGAACTACAATCGAGACTATATAACAGGAACTGCAGAATCAAGGAGACTCTGCAGCACAAAAAGATGCAAAAGGCACTGTGGTTTTTGCGACTATCTGATCCCAGTTGTAACGCGCAGAGAAGCTGAGGTTGTCTCTTTGAATCATCCATGTTCATCTTCGTCTTCAATTGGACACCCGTTCTGACGGAGGAGATGATTCCTGCATTTTTGCTTTGAAGTTGGTTTCGGATGTTTCGGTTCCAAGATGTACCAGGGTTGTTGACCAATCTGGAGCATGTGCGTCCAGGAGGGCGAACCAGACCCTCCATTTGGGCATATCTTTGCCGGATTCATGATCTTCTGCATGCTCGGCCGGGCTGCACAGCCTGATCTTGGGGTTGTACCATACCATGCCCTCACTAGGAAGAGGACAGGATGGGTTTCAGTCGACGGTGCATGAAGATTTGAACCATTTATTCTGTGGGTCTGCAATCTCTTGATTCCAAGTAATTCTGTGAGCCCACGCTTCCTCGAAAGTGTCCATACACAATTGTGAAGCACCACAGTGACACTGAAGCAAAGGGTCTATCTACTCAAGTAGCTCATCGCATTGCAACGGTTTTGCTCAGGCAGCCGGTGTTTTTCCCTTGCTGGGCATCAAATGTCAAACGAAAGAGTTGGTCTCTCGGCTTGGAAACAAGGTAAAGAAACTCCCAGCTGAGTCGGAGCTTCTTTCCCCCTTTCGCAACCTTCTGAATCCCATCCCCCTGATATTCAACACCCCATCTAGATGGTCCCAATCCACGTACATCCACCATGGGTTTCTGGGCGGTGTTTCATATTAGGGGGATGGGATTACTTCTAGTTGGTCAGTTGTAAGCCATGAACTATCACCATTAAAATCATTCATCTCCCGTTAGATCACCATTTTTGATGGTTAAACCCCAACAAACCACTGATTGTGAGGACTCTATACACTCTTCGCGGCGGCTGCATGCCATGCCACCGTTCTGCTGACAGAGTCCGTTTCTCTTCGCTTGCATCTTGGCAGACAGCGGCAGGAAAAGAATACAAAAAGATGGAAAGGAACAGTCACACCGGATATGCGATCTATGTGCGCATATATACAGATGGTGCTGTATACCTACGGATGCATGCATATATACACATATCTATATCCATATCCACACGCATATATATATATATATATATATATATGTAAAAACTCCTGCAGTAAAACCATGTATAATATATGTCATCGATCTACTCTGTAGCGTTGGTTCAAAACAGTGCTGACCGCTTAACGGTTTGTTGTATTTA
>Ga0126342_10016614_pt1 | contig 12814 bp, 12 predicted proteins | sample Cyp1metagenome_FD_92528 | JGI IMG/M metagenome (GOLD analysis project Ga0126342, IMG submission 92528) | Coral microbial communities from Lord Howe Island, Old Settlement Bay, Australia - Cyphastrea 1 metagenome | ecosystem: Host-associated > Invertebrates > Cnidaria > Coral ...
ATATATATATATTATGGATTCATTTATAGATATATAAATATATTATGGATTCATTTATAGATATGATATTTGAAAGTATCAACGGCATGGTTGGCTTCATGTTGGGCTGTTGGCGCTCGCCACTTTCGAGCATCCAGCAAAAGGATGCAAAAGGCATGTTCTAGTCGATAGGTACCTTGGGGAACAGTCCTTCAGTAGGTGGCATCACTCTGACACTGACACGTTTATCAAAGCGGCCACTGCAAGTGGCTGACCATGATCATGAAGGGTTGATATGTTGCTGAACATCTCTGAATTTGGTCCTGCAATGGCCAGCGCGGCGCAAAAGAATTTTTCAAAAGACTAATTATTTAGTGCACTGCGCTTACCTTCCAGTCAAGATCATTTCGAATTGTATAGTGTGATGACTGGAATGACCAATTTGAGTTTACTATTTGTGATAATTACTATACAATAGTAAGATATAGTAAGTACCCTCTGGTAATTTGTTACATAGCTATTGAAAATCACCATAGAAATCGTGAATTCTCCCATGAAAAATGGTGGATCTTTCCATAGTTATGTTAGTCATTACCAGAGGGTAAACTGATTAAACCATAGTAAGTACTATATAGTGAGACAAATTCTGATATTACTTACTATTAATTTGTGATATTACTTACTATTAGTTTACTATTTGTGATAATTACTATACAATAGTAAGATACTCAATAATTATCACTATAGTAATTACTATTTGGAAACTCACAATACTATAGTGTGTATACAATAAGTAATTTCCAGGCATTGTGAGTTTCAAAGTAAGGCGACAGGTGGATCATCCCCAGGCTGGACTGGAGCCTGGTTGGGTCCTGGACTTGGTCATTCAACTGTTGGTCCGTTGGTCCTTTGGCAAATCCCATGGTCTTGGGCTATGCATGGCTATTCCAACTAGAAGAAACACCCATTAATTTGTGTGGCTCAAAAACACAGCTCGTGGTTTTGATGTGAAGTGGTGCTTTCTGAAAATCATATTGGAAATACGGCTCAGAGAAGATTTCAGCTACGTCCAGGTGGAACGAATACGCAGCACATCTTGCAGCTGTAGGTCCACAGAAAAGCAGTATACGGTTTTGGAGTCAAATCCAAGTCGGTTTACTATTAGGCTTACTACATTAGTGACCAGATATCATGGGGACATTCCATATATTCCATAGTGGATCTATCCCCTTTTCAGAGCAGCGATCCATTTTCGTCGGAAGGCGAAACTGCCATGCGTGGCCTTTTGTTGCCACATCGCAAGAAGCTGTGCTGATTCTGCAGGCGCTCAGGCGCTCTGCGGAATCTGGCCATGGTTTTGCTGCCCATTACAGCAAAGCCCTTGGAAAACTTAGGGAAAAACATGATGACATTGGTCAAGTATTGGTATGTATTGGTTACACGTTAGCTTTGGATGAATGGACGGCCTGTGCCACACAAACAAAAAAGCATACTGAAGGCGAGGGAAAATGCAATGATAATTGTAAGACTGCGATCAAATTCCAGGGCATTGGCCCGGATCACTTTGCTTCCAGCACGACGTTCCGTGGTTGCCTGTTACTATCAAGGGAATGGGGGGCAAAAACATCCAGGCATATTCAGGATTCGTGGCAAATTTCGTGGTTTTTGTGGTCCCTATGCTTGGAGAAACCACCTATGGTTGGGACAAATTCATACAAATTCCTGGATTCAAGCCCTGAATGCTTCGGACTTGGTCTCAAGATCATCAAACTTGGATGGTTCAAACTAGAATTCCGAAACATAGCCTCTATCATCAACATTCATCAACCATGGCTGGAACATCCATCACTTAAGGATGACCTTCCACCTGGTGAAACTGGCAACGACCTAAGGCTCCTGCCCATCTGCAAAGAGTTGGATGTTCGTGGCCTTCCATGGTGGCAACAGCATGTTGGATACCCTCTGGTAATGACTAACATAGCTATTGAAAATGGCCATTAATAATGGATTTTGCCATTAAACATGGTGATTTTCCATAGCTATGTTAGTTAGCTATGGAAAGATCCACCATTTTTTCATGGGGAAAATCCACTATGTCTATGGTGATTTTCCATAGTTTTTTGTATGTTTACCAGAGGGTAGCTCAGGGGAAATCCATGAAAAATCCATGGAAATCCCAAGTGACAATGGAGAATTCTACAGGAAACATCAGGGAACCATTGGTTTTTTTATAACACGAAATCCAAGTTTGGGACACTCGGCATAGCATATCCCATCATGCAGCTCGACTCAAACAGCCGGGTGACAACCACAGATGGGCCGGGAGACCCCCTGACTCCATCTCTGAGACTTCCTGCCGTCAGTTACCCTCTGGTAACCAAACATAGCTATTAAAAATGGCCATTTATAGTGGATTTACCCGTTGAACATGGTGATTTTCCATAGTTATGTTAATTTACCAGAGGGTATATACATGATAGAGCCGATAGTGCTGCTCTGTCGAATATGTTCTGGATATCTTTGAGAGCACTGCATGTGCTGTCTGGCTTGAACAAGTTGAAAGAAATGCACAGTGGGAATGTCGGGTGATTCGTTTGCTGCTGTGTCAGTACCCCGAAAAACATCGGCTTCGTCAACCTCTCCATTTCGAGTACCACTTCTGCCTGGGTAGCCTTGATAGTCGGGTCCAAATCAAAGTACCAGCAAACAAGTGAAACATAGTGAAACTAAGTTGATACAGACTAACCCCAAAGAGATAGAACAGGAATGTCCCACTACTTTACTAGGATTGTACTTGTTGCTCTTGTTGGGTGCTATCCCACACCCCAGGCATCCCTGCGGTAATCTCCATCCGGCGTCGAAGTGCTTCGACCTTAGAAACATGGGAAACCAACCATTTTTCAGATGGCTGCAGTCGCATTCTTTCAATTTAACGTGCTTTCCGGATATATGTAGCTATCTCAAGGATTTCAACTTTGAATCTTATGAGAGGTCATTTTGTTCAAACCAGGGTGAGTTTTCCAGCCATGTTGACTGTTGAGGATGAACAACGACCAAAGGAAGTCCAATTCGGAGGACTTCACAGTACGACTCCGCGCGTGAGAAAAGTTTCATGGTTTTTACAGGGTCCGGACACTTCGCGCTTTCCCAGGGGATGCATGCTATCTCAAGGATTCACAAAAAGAAAACAGGAAAAACAAAAAAACACGAAAAACATATTTGTTGAGATGGCAACGTGGGCTGAGAAAGCGCTATACCCTGGGGGAAAACATGGGTTCCGGGGGATGTTGGAATTCAGTAGTTGAGGTGTTTTTTGGAAAAAAGGGCAGGAGTCAGATGACTACTTCGTCCGAAGCACTGTCGGAAAAACAGATGGGGGTTGAAGTGTTGGGTTGAAGTGCTTCAGACCAAAAAAGTTCAGATAGACACGTTTAATTGAGAAGGAGAGAGCTTGCGCCCACAGATCTTTGAATTTTATGGGGATTCATGGGTTTTTGTAGTGAGATTTAACATAATCCAACCATATCTAACCAATAAACATGGGAAGAAACTGATGAAAACGCCCATGTAGTTTTATAGGGCACGCAATGGGAACCATATTTCATTGTATGATTCTGGGTGCAGTATTCCACAACATATTGGTATTTATGGGGACACGATCACAAGCCATCAAATTTGGGTTGTGCTCCCAAAATGTTCAGACAAACTCATATACAGCTGTGCCAAAAAACGCAGCGTATGAGATCATAATGTGACACACATGCATAGTTTGTCACTACATGGGTATGGGTCAAAATTAGGTACCCCAAAATTATGGATGGTTAATACAAAACTAGACATTCACATCTGTGGTTTGCTAGGTCTTCCATTTTGACCCACATCCACATGTTTCAGAATCTGTCACAATCAGGTCCAAACAGCCAGGCTTGATGGCTCCAGTGGAGTTGATGCGGGATATCAGCGATCTGGGTGTTTTTCCTCTGTATCCTTCGTTTCTACTCTCTCCGCATGAAGATCCCGGAGCTGTAAGGGACGAACAGTCTTGTACCTGCAGAGCAAAATCAAAATGGCAACACTTTCCGGGACGGTGGCCAAATTGCAGTGGCAATTATTTCAGGTCTCCCAAAAAAATGCCAGTGGCTCAGTGTCAGGAGGGGAAAAAACAATGAATGTACATAACATTTTGTATCCTCCCCTCGCATCTCCGGAGGTGTTTTTTTTGAACGAAGCATAATCGATCTTAGCACTGGAAACTAATGAACTAACATATGGGGTGGCGTAGCATTACAAAAGCCACTGCTGGACGGCAGGGATGAAACCAAATTTGCGAGTGGCTGTGGCAGTTTATCTGATCATTGATCGATCAGATTCCGAATGGAATCGATAGGCGATAGGTCTGGCACTGAAAAAAATGTGTTGATGTTTATATACTGCATGCTGAAAGCTATCATAACCCATAGGATCCATGTATGCTATATATGGTAACATTTACCATCAATATACCCCAAATGTTAGCATATATACCATACATGGATCCTATAGGTAATTGAAATTGAAAAGTCTCTCAGTGAACCAACAAATATGGTGCTACCAAAAAACCATGGGCAGAATCACAGGCTCTTAAATGCCGCTCGGACATCTCAAAGGCGCACGCGACGTGGGGAATCATCACAGCCTGATCTGCTGGTACCTGCACAGCAACGTGATGTGACACTGGACATTATGTAATATGTATATAGCCTATGCAGCTCTGACCTTCTGAGCTCGTAGATGCAGAGAGACTTCTCGGCAAGGCGCAATAATATATATATATATATGTATGTATGTATGTAAGGTAATGTAATGTAAGGTAATGTAATGTAATGTTATGTAATGTATGTAATGTATGTAATGTATGTATGTATGTATGTATGTATGTATGTATGTATGTATGTATCTATGTATCTATGTATCTATGTATCTATGTATCTATGTATCTATGTATGTATGTATGTATGTATCTATGTATCTATGTATCTATGTATCTATGTATGTATGTATGTATGTATGTGTATGTGTATGTGTATGTGTATATGTATATGTATATGTATATGTATATGTATATGTATACTATATATATACGTGTATATATACATATATATATGCGTATATATATATATATATATTATATTATATTATATTATATTATATTATATATACGTATATAGTGTTTGTTTGTTTGAGGTAAAATAAAAGTTCCGGTGTCATTGGTGTCATTTGAGAATCCGCAAAATCCACAAGGTCCTTGGTTCTATACGCGCAGACAAAGAATTTCAATGTCATTTGGGGATGGGTCAAAACCTTGTACCCCTGGTGAACCTCAAAATAGCTGGTAAATGGATGTTCATCCCACTAAAAATGTATCTATAGGTATTGACCCATACCCATTTCGGACCATGAATGTTGCTCTGGATTTTTCTTGGGGGTTCTCACATCGCCTGACCTCCCAAAGTTCTGAACAACAGCTTCATTCGAGAGTTCATGATCCGGGGGGTCAAAATCCTGTGACTTAGTTCATAACTTGGATAACTTAGGTGAATACTCAACAATGATTCGATCATCTCAAGCATTCCGCAATCAAACATGTTTTTTGGGGAAGTATAACTACCCGGTATCTAAGATAAGTATGAATAAGATTTACATTCTATCTTTTCGGGATAAGTATGAATAAACAAAATCAACCAACTATCTGGGTTTCATAATTACAAAACTATACATAACCAACTAAAAATATTTAGATATTCATTAATTATGCTATAAGTATATATATATATATCATACTATGTATATGTATATGTATATTGTATGCATAAAAAAACTCATAATAAGTTTCACCCTCATTACCCTCTGGTAAACAGCCACAAAAAACTATGGTTAAAATCACCATTTTTCATGGGAACATCCACGATCCACCTTGAGGATGGGATCCTCTTTAGGGATGGGCTCCGTGGCAAAGACGTCCAGTCCTCGGTGTTTAAAAAACCGATGGGAATAGATGGCTAGATGAGGGAATAGATGCTTATTTTGATGGGTTTTTATGGTCTTTGGTAGAATCTTATCAGAATTTTTGAGATATCTTTGGATATGAGTGATTATATATGGAAAATATATGGATTATACATATATTTATAGATACAAATTGATTCTTACATTCTTAATGCAATTCTAATTGCAATTATATGAAGGCCACGGCCAAAACATCCTTTCCACCAATCCGCTATGGCGATCCATCCCATAGTGGACATCCTTTCCACCGACGGGTCGGGGTATTTTCCCCCCCATCCATGTCCATCCTAATGGGAGAAAGTGGAAATTAGAAGACTATGGGTTGAAAAACCTCCAACTTTAAAATGGGGTTCTTGTATGTTCTTGTAAAATGATGATTTTGTTCAAGTAAGTCGGGTTGATCCACTTCGAAAGTCATCAATAGTGTCAAAATCTGTGGATGAAAATCAATACCTTGGTGGAATCTCTTTGGAATTGGTGGAAAGTGAGAATATGCGAAACCACCAAACAAACAAACACACAAAAAACAAACAAACATGGATCAGCTATTCCATTGGTTTCTATGCACAGTTTGCCTTTAAGGCTGGTTCTATTCCCGAGTCAGCTTCAAATCCCTTGCATGGCCCGTGTTTTTGGCTTCATTTTGACTGGCTGTGAATCTACACTTCGCTTTCCTGGAGGGTTTATGAACAGATGCCCTGAATTGAAATTCCTATTCATATATATATATACATAATATATATATATATATAAATATCTTGGCTTTAATTGGGAAACTCATAGTTTAAATGAATCTAAATTAGGTATATATGTATGTTCCATCGCCACGTTTGTTTACTAGAGGGTACGGTGGGTACAGATTGAAAATAATAACGACTAGATTGAACACTCTATATACACTCTATTAAAGAAAGTGGAAATTGTAGGATAAACGTTTGCCCCAGCTCGTACCCCAACAGCACATATGTGCCACCTTTCGATCCTTTTGTCGCTCAAGACAATCCAAAGGAATGTGCTTTTCGGTTGCACAAATAAAAACAGCACCGAAACGGTCGCGCAGACTTCGGTGCTGAACAAAACTTGTGCTGCAGGTTCTTCCGGGCCTAAAAACTCAATGGGGATCATGATCCCAGGGATGGAAATTCTTGACATGTCAAGTCAACACAACAACTACATTGCTACATCTACTTCTTCAGTAGAGCCTACCGGTCATTGGGATGTTACAGCGGAAATGCAACGTGTCTAGCTTTCTGATTGCAGCTGCTGCATGTAAAATGGCATCTCAACGACAGATTATATGCCCTGTTTCCATCTACATACAATTGTTCCAGCCTGCCAAGTTGTTTGACTTGTGTAAAAGCCAAGAATGGGAAGTTCCTCAAAAGCTGCATCAAAGAACTCCTTCCCAACTTCCGCGGATGGTTTTGTCTTTAGAATCCTTTCACAAATTCGATCCAATTTGGTTCATAGCTTTCCCAGTTGGTTCACAATCATCAAAAACCAGGTGGTATAACTCCGCACAATAACATACAATTACCGAATTACCAATCAACTAGGCGACTTTTTAAGCCATTCCCTCCTGCACTACAAAATTCTTCGGGCTCCACCCGTGGCCAACCCGGGGCGACGCGACTTTCTCGGACTCCACCCGAGCGCAGCCGCCTCCGGTTGTGGCGCAGCAAACAGCGCCGAGTGACGTTGGTTGCAGCTCTGAGCCAAATCCACTGCTAAAGAGGTCACTGAAGGTGAGTGTTACAGTGGTAGTAGACTGGCAATAGGTAATACGATGGATTTACAATGACATGATGTTGACATTCAGAAACGTTTGAGAGCAGATGGTGATATGTTGAAGGCGGCGATAAATTTAAAATCAGCAATGGTCATGGTGATAAGGCATATGTTGAACCGGTTGATATTCATGTCCCAATGTGTCTGTTTGATAACAAAGCTACAAATCAGTGATTCACAAATGAGATCACCCAACTGACAAGTCAAGTTGACTAAAGTCAGTGGCCAGCTGCAGTGGTATGGCTTCATCTTGGTCTTTTACATATCACCAAGGGAGTCTGCAAACCTCCGCACTGCGCATCTTCTAAGCAGGCGTAAGCAGGCTTTGGCTTCATCGATTGGAGTTCAAGATGTGAAGATATGTGAAGATATGTGAAGAACTCAGCAAACCAGACAGGTACAAAGATCGTGTGTGACATCAAGCAACATTCAATCGCCATTTTAATCCCGGGGGGTTGTCAAAGTTTGAGTTGCTAGATGGTCACCTTAGGGACACGATTCTGAGGCTTGGATGAAAGATGTCACACGTTACCAGGGGTTTCTTTGGCTGATAGGATCTCCAGAATTTGATGCACAAATTTAAGTCATGCTCCCTATGACAATTTGTGCATTTGGGCAGCGGCAAGAAAGGCCATTTTCAGACCCATGTAGTTCACTGATGTTCACTGTGGATCTGATCTTGAATTTTCAACATGATGTGTGAAAGTTGTTTGAGGCTTGGGACCAGAATCATTTTTTTGAGAGGAAAAAGGATAATGAGCTGTCAAATAGATACACAATCATGGGTGCACACTGTTTAGTAGGAGTTTACTGTTCTATTTTTTTGGAGGTTACTGTAACCTGAAAAGGAGATTCCCACTCACATCGTAGAATCTGGATTTCAAATGTCATGGCTGGAAAGCTTTCTGACAGATTCTTCTTTGCATTTGATCTTGACTTTCCCGAAATCTTGAGTTCCAATCTCTTTGAGCAGCTTGCTCACACTCCAAAAACAATTAAGACAAAGGCAGAAGAGCCTTGAAGCAGCTCCAACCCCTCAAACACTAAAATTGTTCATGACGTCCACAGCCTGCTGGACCGTGATCACCATCACATGGTTTTCCTGATGCGTTGCCAAAAAACATAGGAAAGTCCTTGAGGATCATCATCCCATTTTGGGCAAGAAATAATAACACATATCCCAAACATTCCAAAACATCCTGAAATCATCATTGAGGAGTAAACAATATATTCAAACACATCTATCTGTCGATCTATCTGTCTATCTGTCTATCCATACATACATAAATACATATACATAAATACATATACATACATAAATACATATACATATACATATATATATATACATAATATATGTATATATACATAATATATATATATATATATACACATATAATACATATACACCAACATACAAATAATCCATTTAATACCATATGTAGCATAGCACCTCTTTTTTTCAACACAGAGAGTATCCAGGAGGTTGATCACATCCAGGAAGGTCAGCTCCATGTCCGACCCCAGCTCCGCCATTTTGGATGCCTGTTGTCGGGCGACGTCTGCGGCCGTGCGGCCCTGGGAGCTTTTCTGAAGTGGATCCGCACCGGCTGCCAAGAGGATTCCTGGGAACTCGGATTTCACCAACAGAATTGGTAGCGCAGCTAAGTTGGTTGATAAGTGGTTGATTTAACTATGGTTTATGGTAGATATAACCAACTAGTTAATGGATGTTAATGGGGATTATCATGGATTATAAACCGACTTAGCTATTTGATTGGGGGGCCCCATCCTGTAGGGATTTCACTGGGGGAAATGTGGATTTCGCCTGGCTTGCGATGGCTTGCGGCTTGATTTTGGGATCTAGTGGGGGTTGGACGAGCAACAATTTGGGACTTTAATGACAGTGGCCAGAATATCATATATCACTAAGTTGGCTTAAGTCTTAAGCAAAAGTCAGCAGGAAAGGGTGCGGCTCTATCATCATTCCCATGATGAATATCGCTATATAAATACAGGGTTTCCCTGAAAATGTGTCCTGAAATTTGAACCGTTTCTGGCCCCTAGCAGCCAGTGGCTGCTGGGCTTTTTTGGGCATCTTAGCCAGGTGAACCTCGCCCCATCTTTTTTTGTTCGCCCTATGGGAAATACCAAAAAAAAGATGCACAAATGTTTGGGCATCGCAGGTGGGTAATAACTATAGTATATCATAATGATATCCCAGTTTACATGGAATATGCCTCCCCCTCAGTTATTTTGTATATCTATATATAACGTACCAGCGTAGCCCAAAATGTGGGAATTGTAGCCCCCATGAGCAGAAAGAGCAACATTCCGTGGATTCTCCGCAGAAAATATGACACATGTTCCAACATGTATGTTTTTGCAGCTTAGATGGTATGGGTTTTGAAATGGATTTGATGGTGCCGAAGTGGGACTTTAAATATCCAACTAATTTGTTCGACCCTTGAACATAACTGGTTGGTGGTTTCAACCCATCTGGAAAAATATTAGTCAGTTGGGATGATGAAATTCCCAATATATGGAAAAATAAAAATCATGTTCCAAACCACCAACCAGATATAAGAGCCTCCCATTCACCCGATTGACCCTTCGGATTGCCGGCATTTTGGCCCAGCTTCGAACCATATCGCAATGGCCCAGCGATGCAGCCAGGTGCAGCGGGTAGACCATCTCCTTGCAACGGAACCAGCGCCGGCCATTGATCCCATGGGCTGCCGGGCTCTGAAGATCTGCAAAGTTGTAGCCCTCCAAAAAGTCCCTCATGCGTTCCTGTCAGGGAAACTGGCAAACATGCTGAACATATATGAAAATATATCTATATCTACTGTTTGGTGGCTGACCTACCCCTCTGAAAAATATGAAAGTCAGTTGGGATGATTATTCCCAATATAGGGGAAAATAAAATTCATGTTCCAAACCACCAATCAGTCTATTGTTTAGCTTCATATGGACCACGCATGCCATGCATTGATGACCTGGGAAATGATGGGTGGTACACAGTTTGGACCAAAGTCAGTTCAGTTGAAAGGGACAACAGGTCAAACAGGACTGGTGCTGGATCTTGTACTCAATCTTTCGATGAGGTCTAAATACTGTTCTCTGTCCGACCTACTGGAAACAATGACTGCAAAACCAAAGCAAGAAGCCATCACCACAGGAAATGAAATTGTCAGTACACACATCAGCATGAGGCTATGGATCAAGATCGAGACCCCCAGAAAGACATTGAATTAATACAACAAAATGTCTCCCGCATCTCACTTTTGACCCATACCCAAGACCTGTACATGGGTATCTTTTAGGTCCTTGGAATCATAGTTCAGTCCTCCCATGTGTGCTCTGTTTTTTTTTCCCTGGCTTATGAAATCCTTGCATTCAGGTTGGGGGCTTAAATTCCACGTGTAAATGATCAAACCAAGCCCCTTTGAGGCTCCTATCGAGATCACAAATGGGTTCCTACAAGTAACCATTTTCTTATCTTCACAGTCTACTTGGGGCTATGTTTAATTTTTTTAGTAGTTTAAAGTATGCAAACTCCTTTCGCTTTGTGACATATGGGACGCCAGCTTCTCTTTCTTCACTTTGGTTGCTGCAGCAGCTCTTTCTTTCTTCGCGGTTGCTGGACGTTTCATTGCGTAGTTGCCCAAGGTCTTTGTCCAATTCTTTGATGGTGAAAACTAGTTAAACCATGTTGGCTTATGATTAACTTATGATAATAATTGTAACCCCAGGCCGGGGGTGCCGCCCAGAGGTTTATCATGTCACCAACTCTTTAGGGTTTCTTTAGGGTTTGTTTGGAGTTTGTTTAGGGTTTAGGGGTACATTTAGGGGTTTTAGATAGTTTTTTTCACCATGGTTTTTTTTATAAGATTTTACTTTCGAGGCTTACTGAATGGGGTTTCATGTCAGATTTAGGGTTTAGGTTTAGGGTCTAGAGTTTTGCGTTTTGGAAACAAGTCTCGTCAGCTGGTAGGCCACCCGGCCGACATCCCAAAATGCATGAAACACTGCATTTTGGCGCCGCTGCGCAGTTAAAATACACTTCACCGGGCAGCACCACCGTCCTGGCCGTAATTATATTGTGATTATGTAAAGGACAGAATAACCTCCTACGAAAAATATTCAACATAATTATATCAACATATATCAACATTAATCAAGGAACAGGGGTTTGGCAGCCAGACCTCGCGGCTGCGACGCAACTTCCGCGAACGTTTCGGAGACTTGGAACCTAGGGATGGTCAGGAACCGTTTAACGAATAAAAAATTGGGAATATGATATACAGGGGATTCTCCGTTGTTGGATTTCATGAAATTCAATGGGATTTATTGCAAATCAATGGGATTTCATGGAATTCAATGGAATCTACTCGGATTTAGTCTCCCCAACAAGAACACATCTAATTTGAATCTCATCTGTGGATCAATCATGATCAATCAGCAAGAAAGTCGAACTTTGCAATCCAGCCCGACTAAAATAGGCCCTGAGAATCGCCATTTGAGGAAAGTCGTCGTTGGACCAGTTGGAGGTAACCATCGAAAAGAAAATGGTGGTTGATGACCTCGATCCAGATGGTTGATCTAAAAGCATGGCCAGATATTGGCTAAAAACTGCAGCAATCCAGCACTGGATTACAGGGTCCAGGCTGCCAGGTTTGACTCCCCGGTCTTCCACCTCACATCCAAGACGCAGATGCGCTTGGCGACCGCCTGGGTGGATTCTCCCCCCATCTGCGAATCGGCTACGTGCATATGATATATATATATACATAGATACATATACAATCATATACATATACATATATACATATACATATATACATATACATATATACATATACATATATACAAATACATATACATATACATATACATATACATACATACATATACAAATACAATCATATACAATCATATACAATCATATACAATCATATACAATCATATACAATCATATACAATCATATACAATCATATA
>Ga0126342_10016615_pt1 | contig 12814 bp, 9 predicted proteins | sample Cyp1metagenome_FD_92528 | JGI IMG/M metagenome (GOLD analysis project Ga0126342, IMG submission 92528) | Coral microbial communities from Lord Howe Island, Old Settlement Bay, Australia - Cyphastrea 1 metagenome | ecosystem: Host-associated > Invertebrates > Cnidaria > Coral ...
AAAAAAACAAAAACCTTGCTTAAATTTAAGCAAGGTTGCTTAAATAAGCTAACCTTGCTTAAAAAACATAACCTCTCTTAATAAAAGTCGTTAATTAAGGACTTTTACCTTAATTAAGAAAGGTTTTCTCTTAATTAACGTAAAAGTCGTTAATTAAGGAAGGTTAATAAGCAAGGTTACCTTAAATAAGCAAGGTTTCATTAATTAACGAAGCACGGAACTTCTGGGCATATTCTACCACATGTTATCACATGTTCATGTACTTAGTCCTTTCTAGGCTGGTGGCTGGTGCATGTTCATGCCGTATAATTAGATCATGTTCCCATAGTTTCTCCATTTTTTCCATATACGTTTCCATAAATTAATATGCCATTGTTGTTCCATACTTGTCCCATAGTTTTTCCGTAGTTTTTCCATGTTTTCCATACTTTTCCTAGTTGTTTTCCATACTTTTCCCATAGATTTCCAGCTTTTGTAGCCACTCCTGAGCCCTGCATCCCAACATCGCCAAGGTGCGGTGAACTGATTGCGCTCAGCGAACGCTGCATCATCAGCCTGGATGGTGGGGCCCATTACCAAGTGCGCTGTGCTGGGGGCGGCTCAGGATGGCTGGGGGTGCTTTTCGCTCAGTTTATATCACATATATATTCATATATTATATTTCAATATAACATATATTATAGAAATTATATTATATTATATATTTATAATTATATATGTTTCTTGCGATATATTAAATCATATTTAAAAGAACATGGAGATTTAACCATCTTATAGCCTAGCAGGGAATATCGATGGAAATTCCGATTTAATCTAAAGGGGATTATAAACCACCTACGAAGTGGGATGCGCATCGCTGCGAAGAACTCCGGAGTTTTTGTTCCCCTCCCCCCGATGTGTTTGAAGATTATCAAACCATGTTGTTTACCCGATTCTCTTGCGTTTGTTTGGCCTATCATCAAACACATAACATAATAGTACATAAGACAAACCGTGCCGGAATTCCGAAGTGTTTGGAGTGTTTGGTTGGCTGCATGAACTAGTTCCATGCAACCTCCATAACCGCTACGGTAGTTCATATTTAATGGGGATGGGTCAATACCATTCAATACCTATAATAAATTATGATAATTTATAATACCATATATTGGGAGGAATGAAAATCCATTTTACCAGCATTTACCAATTGTTTTGATCTTCCTAAGAGGTACCGGGGTCAAATGACCAGGTACGTGTAGCTCCTGGGGCGGATGCCGGCCTGGTACTGTGCAGGCCTGGAAGGATTGTGGATCTGTATGGATCTTTGGTTTTACTTCCGTGGATCTTAATGTTTCTATATTGATGTATAAATATGTATGTATATATATATAACGGTTCGATATTGAATCCATGAAAATGGTTTTTTGTTGTTGTTTTGCTGTGTCTTTTTGGTTCTATATTGATGTTTCGCTTTTTGGGAGATTAAAATGCTTGATTCGTGGCCATTGTTTTGCTGGTGTTGCTGTTATTGGAGGACCTAGCTGAGACCCCATGAATAGCATTTTTCCACGCAAAACCCCATGCAATTTTTGGGCGTTAAGGATGCTGATTTTCTTGGGAAAAGTTTGCATATACAAGGGTTAGCCGGTTAGCCCCATGTTACTTATAAGATGGAGAAGCGGTGTCAAATACAGATTTCCAGTCAAGTCCCAGTTACCAACCAGCATATCTCCATGTCTATTTGGTAGGGGCACCATCAAAAATGCTTGTCCTGCCTATTGGCTCATTCCATGGGCCACCCAGTTTGCTTGCGATGGACAAGATCGAGGGTGGCGGACGCTCAACCTCACCATAGGCCTTCATTCAGCTCGCGGCGGAGCTGATGAGGGGATGGTACCCTGAAACAGAGAAGATCTTTGGAATTTTCGCATGTTTGGGTAAATATCACATTATATCAGCAGATATTTGTGATTTTGAATTGCGATCTTGGATTGCAGAACCATTTTCATATTGCAAACTTGGTAAAGTATGAGTTATGGGGGTCAATTGGCTGCGTTCTCTCGGGCAGATTGATATCAGAGGCCGGCCAAAATGATTTGAGAAATTTTGAGATACAATAATTTCGGAATTTCTATCCTGAACCTTCACTACCCACTTCGATGCAGTGTTTGATTCAATGATGGCAGGCCCCAAAGAAAAACATGAAAAACGCCCCAAAGCTTAGAGATGACTATTGGGTCCCCAAGCCGGCTCAGAGCTGAAACTGGGTCCGTTGAAATACTATGATGGAGACACCTGATTGGCAGCAAAACATTGGACTGTCTTCCATGATGTCACTAGAGTCACTAAACTGACAAAGGATGGATTGATGATTCTTGGCCAATGAACTCGGGACATCCATAGGAAAAGAGGGAGCGTAAGACCCATCGATTCAGGGATCAACGGGGACCATCTTCAGATGAAATTTGTCAATGTCTACAGCAAATCATCAGAAACCAAAGGGTATCATTTTGGCTCTGTCCAGATATATATATATATATATAGTATAAACATGTATTTCCCTATATATATATATTATATATATATATATAAAAAAACATATGTATATTATAGTAGTTGTGGAAACCATGTATAACAACCACAATTGAAATGGTGAATCCGTGTGGCTGCTGATATTCCCGCGAGGCCTCAAGAGACCTCTTCGTGTCATCTCACATGCTACAGCTGATGGAAGAAACGCTGCATCACTGAGACTCGGAGTTGTTTTTGGGAAGATGTTGAAGAAAGATCATGCAGATGTTTGAAACTATGGATGATCATGGATGATCAGTGGCTTTCCTGCTATTCTCAGGGTCCCCATGTCCCATGCTAGAAAGAAAGGACCTGACCTGGTCAGATCTGGCTTATGAACGCCAAGTCTAAGGAATCCCCAGCCGTCCTAGCAGGGCACTCTGGTTTCCCATGACACTGGAGTTTTTGTTTAAGACCTGAAACTGACATGAACTGAAGAGAAAAGAGCCGTTCATTCATTTCATATCACATATATATATATCTATACATATATATATACATATATATATGTGTGTGTGTGTTACATATACTATCACATCTTTGGAATTATTCGGATTTCAATTAAGATCAATCAATGGATATCCCCGAAGACGGAGAGCAGTTGCATCACATCTTCGTTTTTCTCCATCAACGGCCGCACTGGGTGCACATCCGCAGAGGGGGTGAGTTGTGATGTTCAACTCCGTTGGATTTGGGAGGCGATCCATGGCCCATTCTTTTGAGACAAAGCCATGCATGTTTTTTCTGATCCAGAATGGGAACATAATACACCATGATATACCATATATCAATAGGGAATATAGAATATAACATATAACTATGAATGAATATACCATCTATATTGATGTTTTTTTGGCGACGCATTGGGAATATACAATTTGGTAGAAATTGTTTGTCTTGAAACGGGTACTTGAGGAATTGCTCCCTTCCGTCATGGCTTGGAAATTCCCGATACCCCAGGAACTGCACCTAGTTGCACAGGGAATTGGTCAAAGAAACTGTCCAGTGCATGATGGAATCAAGCTACGCACAAGAAAAACCTTTGTTTCTTTTGGGGTCAACACGGCACAAGTGTGAAAAGTTGTTAACCAAATTTAGGAAGGAACTTAACACAACATAACACAACTAATGAGCTAAACCCAATAATAAACCATGCCATTAACCAACCATTTGGGGGTCATTTTATATACTTCAAGCGGGGTGTATCACGGCATACCTAATGATAAACCTCTATTGGGGATGGTATACTATTTGGTTTACCACGTTACTAAGGGTTGATGGATTGATGTTCTGCCATCAAGAGCAACGATATCCAGCTGCAAGGGAGAGATAACCAGATAGACATATTCCATGCCACTCTGGTTCCCAGTTTGCGCTTGAACATGCAAGTTCCTCTCAAATGGCTCATGTGGATTCATATGGCAGACATAACATACGGATATACATCTTAATTGAAACTACATTAGATTCCTCCTGTTGTTGTTCGGCGAACAGGGCCAACTGCCATGAAATGTTCGCCCCTGGACAGTTGAAATCAGCATGCGCCAATTTCAAATGCCTTGGAATTCAGCCGAGCACGGGGGTTCAGGCACAAACAGCTCGCAGCCTTCGATCAAACAGTAGATGGTGTGCAGGAGAGGAATAAATAAGAATAAATATCGTCAAGTCAAGGAGGCAGAGTGCTGCATCCAAGAATTACTTTCCCAACTTTTCCCTCGACAGAACCGACCGCGCCCAATTCATGGGATGCCCATGCCCCAGCATTGCCAGCTGGCTCCCTTCGCGGTGGCCAACATGGTCCTTTCTGTGCGAAGTGAGCAGCTGGCGACTCTTGTAAAGGTCAAGGCTTTCGAATGGGCCATCCGTATAAAAATGGCCTGGCTGTAGGGTGATTTGTTCATCTGCCCATGGGAAATCCATGATTGTTCATGTGTTGCTTCTCCCCCTCTGATTGTCGGTGCAGTGATAGTTTTTTTGGTTGTTGGGCCCTGCCGTTCCCTCCTGGTTTAGTGTCAGTGCTGAGGAATCGAATTTGGTTGATGTGTTTGAGTGCAAGTTGTGGACAACTGGCTAAAGTGACCGGTGAATAGAAACTGGACGGACCAGTTTGTGACCACGAAATTAGTTTTTGGTTCTATGTTGTTTTATGTGTTTTTTGTTTAGCCATCCCTCCTAACTAGGAAAACCGTGCAGAGTATTTGATATTGACTCGATTGGACATGTTAATTCACGTGTACCGGGTTCAAGTGGAAGGTTCTCGTTTTTCCAAATTTCGGAGGCACCAAAACTCTAGGACTCGTCGGCTGCAGAGGTTTTGGTGATTGAAATGCCTCCGTAGATGTTTTTTTTCCACTAGTTGGTGGATTAATGAAAGGTTTCCTTCACCCAACAACAGGTAGATGATTGCACATATGCCAAACCGCTGATCTGTCCCAAAAGGACATGGCTGCAACATTACACTAAGTTTCTCAGCTTGGGAAGAACATCAGGAGCCTTTCTGCCAGATCCAAATTATTGCTGTACTTCCTCCGAAGAAGCCCTTGTTCACACCCCAAACGCTCAGGATTTTCCCCGACTTGACAGGGGAACTCAACTTGAAAGCTCCAAGAAATTGGCGGTAAGCACCTGTCAACACCATGAAAAACCACCAGTCAGTTTCCTCCAGACCCTGGAAAACTTGTCTCTACGCTGGATTTTGGCCCAATCAGCTGAACGTTCAGAAGCCGCCCCTCGCTGGGCGGCGACGCTTGCTCCGGTGGACTTCGATTGTCCAGATGTCCTAGCAGAGGTGCTGATGAAATGATTGGACAAGAAAGGAGCTACCCTCTGGCAACTCAACATGTGGGAAATCAATGGAAATCATCTTTCCAATAGGTAAATGAATAAGTAAATCGGTAAATCATCTAAATATTAAATATCTAAATCATGTATAAATGGCGCATTTTCCATGGCTAGTATGTCAAATTAGGGGAGGGTATTACTGTAATGGTTTGTTTGCACATGTCGGATTTTCCAGGATAAATTTCGATGATCCAAAAGCTGATGTTTCCTATTAAGAAGCCATAGATAGTCTATCGCCAAAATTGATGGACAAATCATTTTGATTATTTGATTATCTTAAATGCACCCCAGTAGAGGGCATACAAAATTCTACAACCCACCTTCCCGGAAACCTTTCGAACACCTCTTTCCTTACTCCATTCAATATAAGATATAAAATATTTATATTTATTGTATATAGACAATTCTATAGACATATCATATACATATATAACTCATTATATATATATATATATATATATATATATACGTTGGCATATTATATACACACACGTGCGGCTTATAGAAATATGTCGCGCATCCCGATCCAAAGTCAGCAGGTGATGCGAGGAAGTTGCAGCTATTTGCCACCACTTCCAGTTGGCCCACTGGAATCACTGGAAGCTGGGACGGCCGGAGGTGGATTCCCTCCAAGCTCGAGATCTCATTTTTGTTTGTTACCCTCTGGTTATGTCAAAAATAGCTATTGAAAATGGCCATTTATAGTGGATTTTCCCATTAAAAATGGTGATTTTCCATAGCTATGTTAAATTACCAGAGGGTAATCGTAAAAAGCTGATGTTGGTAGAAGGAGTCCATTTATGCTTGGTGATCATTGTCCTATCATGTCTTGCGTGGACTTTTTGGTGAACAAGATTGATATGTGTGAAGCGCATAATGTCAACTCCGGATTAATAAACCATGGTTTATTAATTGTGGGGGTACCCTCCAAATAGTCACAATATGATACATCCAAATGGTAACCCCCCAATTAAACAGCCGTTTGGGGTTTATCAAGCCAGGGTTGGTCAGTTCCCGGGCCCACCGGCAGGTGGAAGTGGCGTGGACCGAAAAGGCAAATCGGCAGATCTGAGAATAGAGGGGGTCCCAATGACGTACTCGAAATCGTTTGTTTTTGTATGTTTAATTATTCAGTATGATTCAACTGCCATTATCAGGTAAAAAGCCATAGGGTATTTCTTTCATGTGTACAATTATTGCCGTAAAAATAGCCCTTACATAGACTTTATATATGGTATGGTACCTGCAATTTAAATGCCTGAAATGGCCACTGAATTATGTCAATGTCAATGTTTGATGATCTTCGATTTCAAGAAACACAACAGCAGACTACCTCGAGATTATATTGTGGCAAATTGAATCATACGCCATCCCCAAAAAAAGGTGCTAACATTCATCCCCAGGAGTTTTATCATTGGTTTACCAGTTTACCACAGTGCACGTGTATAGATGTGATTATCCAAAGCTGTCATCCACAAGCTGTTGCTTCATTTGCTGACATAGGAGCCACAATTGGTCCTCAGCGGTTTTGAAGGTTTTGGCAACCCAGTCACGGAGGAATTTGAGAGGAACCTCCAACAAATCATAGGATAAGTAAATTAAGTAAATATAAGTATAACCATGTAAAAGCCATTAAAAGCCTATAGGTTTCCTGTTCTGCAATCCCATCCCTCTTAGCAACCTCGAAGGCTAAAACGAACAGATCCGACACGATAAAGTGATTTCTGGCTATGTGTCTGATTTGCGACGAAATCCTCTGGAAAAGAAGGACCCATTTTTTCAAAGGGTCGTTGCGGCTAGGACCGCCTCCACGAAAGACAGGGCTCCAGGCTTGGCTGGGTGTCGACCAGGCCGACTAACACACAAAGCATTTCGATGGGTATCTATAAGATTAGCAAAGCTACGGAAGTTGGATGACTGGTTATTATCTGTAAATGGGAGTGGAGAACCTACAAAGGGCATGGTGCCACACCTCTTGAATGTTTTTGAGTTGTTTAACTTAGTTTAACCATGAAAGTTTGGGTTTGCTACGTGTTGGCCAAGGGAGTAACTGAAGGAATCAGGGACGTCAAAAGGTGTGGCACCAGGTCAGATCCCCCATCGGCTACAGGAACTTGGGATGATCACGGTAGGGGTTTAATCATTGGTAGCAATAGCCTTTGGCAATTTGTTGCGCTGTTACATAGCTATGTTATAGATGGCCCATGAATAGATGATTTACCCACATATATAAAACTATATAAAAAACTGTTCAGTGACTATTCCCATCGTTATGTTAAATTACTAGAAGCTACTACCGTGTATCAATCCCAGCATCTCCCAGTTCAAAGGGGTTGTGATCCGAATTTGCCGGAAGTGGTTGCTAGTTTCAGGGGCTGTCCCAGAAGTCGAGGCAATTCCTCCGCCATGTTAGGTGCCCCATTGAGCCGGGGTCTTTTTTCTGAAGTAAATATGTATATGAATATCTAATCATATATATATATATATATACACCTACATATTTCATATATTAGATTAATATGTGTGTGTATGTACATATGTACAATGTATATATGTACCATTAGGTTTTTTTACCCTCCTGAGTTTGACCCCAAGACTTCAACAGCTGTCCCATTCCAGTGCTCATGTGTTTCTATAGGATGACTTCAAATATCCTCAAATGGCAATTTGCAATAGGGAAACTGATGATAAAACATTGGTTTTTGGGGTATGTTTATTCTCTTCCTATGATTTGTTTATTGTTTTTTTGTATGTTTTTCTCCTTCCGTTTGGAGATGTTTTTTGTGGTTTTATGTCTGGATACATTGTAATAACAATGACTTTGTTGTGATGTCTCTGGAATGATGGGCATTGCATCCAGGCAATCATCCTGAAATAGCCGCAATGACCGTATCACAAAAGCTATTTCAAGGTTGGTTAATTATTATAATCGAGCCAATCTAATTAAATAATTAACCCCCTTAATTATTATAGATATGGTAGATCTACCACAAACCATACTGTAGTCTTAAGCACGGTATTTTGATCGTCCAATAGATGAAGTTCCCATTTTTTGTCGGATTCTGTGTGGTCCAATGCCATTAAATTGAACTCACCCATTACTTTCTTTGAATTTCCAAATGTCCAATGGTAAATTTCAACTGTTTTCTTTTCCTCGTCCCGTCATATCCCATCTATTCCCAATATGGATTTTATATTTTGTCCCATGTCAATTTCACTTTATCCTGGTTATTAAGCATAGGATGTTATCATATGACTCATGTTCATATCCATATCCACTTCGTCAAATTCCATTCTTCCAAATCTTCGGTCCTAATGTTGTTTGAACTGAAAGCCCCCCACTAGACCATGTGAAAATTGTTGTCCCACTTACCCGCAGGCAATTGATTTCAACTGAATTTCTCTAATGATTTCAACGGAATTTATTTGATCAATCTGATCATTTCAACTGAATTTCTCTGACCATTTTGGAACCAATCTTTAAGCCATGGGAATCCCATCTTTGTCACGCCCAGTCGGGCACGACTTCCTCCGGGTCCGGGTCCATCAGCCTTAGCTGGAGCAGTTCGGGCGCTCAGTTGGGCAAAAGTCCGGTTAATATCCATAATATGGATTTATTTGATTTATATTCATATTATTGTCATTTAATACGTTTAATATGGGTCAATATATGAAAATATTATGGATTTATAAGTACTCATAACTACTTATAGCATTTTACAATCCATATCACGAGTGATATGGATTGATACTGCCCGGCATGGCTATGATATGAAGCATCGATAGGTTGTTTCAGATGGGATCCGATCATTTTCCAGCTAGCCTGGTTCAAGATGAAATCACCATTAGGTTACCCCGTATAGCCATGGTTGATAGTATATGATATGTATGGAATGATTGAAGATTATTCGGAAATTGGAACCAAGGTGTTTCAACTATATTGAAATATGAGAAGTCTTTAGCATATAGAAGTTTTTAGCATACATAGTAAATCGCGGTGTGACCAAACCTGGAAATGAGAGGTATTCATTTTGGGATGGGCAATAGGGAAAACCAGTTTCTGCGCTCTTCAGGCAATCTGTCTGGAGGAATGCCTCAGTCGAAAGGAATAGGAACTGAAGAAACTTGAATCTGGGAGATTTCTAGGGAATAACCATGAATAACCTGTTAAGATGAATTCATATGAATTCTACAATATTCTATACCCAAATCATAGGGGTAATTGTAGTTCCAACTGTTCAATCCCCATGGACGCGGGGCTACGGGTATCCACAATTTGTGACTTGTAACTGTGTGAATAAGCTCCTGCAATGGTTGATCATTGTAGATTTACACATGGCTCAACATGAATAGCACCTGAAGATTTGAAAACCGGTCATTGCTGAGCAAAAGTTGGGCGATACATTGGGAATATCATGGCCTAACCATGGTACATGTACCCTATGTAGACAGGTAACGCTAAAAACCAGCGCTGCAAATAGCCTCATGGAAAATCATGGAAAATCAGAAAGGTTGAAGAACCGCTTAGTAACTGGATTTGATTCCCTTTATCACTTGGTATATCTGACTCTGTCTCTCTCTCTCTAGATTTATATTTATATTTATATATATTCTGTACTGCATATAATATAAATATATTTATATGTACATAAACTATATATATATATATCACATAATATATATATATACATACAGACGCTGCATAGATAGATAGATAGATAGATAGATAGATACATATGTATGTATTATATATTATATATGCATATATATATATGTATATATATAATATATACATATGTATATATATATATAGAGCCACTTGGCATACTAACTTCGTATAAAGAATATATATATATATATATACATGTGTGTCTATTGCCTAGCTCCTTGGGTCCCAGGCATTGCGCGGATGGTCAACAAGAAGGAACTGCAGCGGCACAAAGCCGCCAAGTCCGGCTGCGCCAGTGGCTCGCAGAAACATCGGATTTAGGCTGTTAAAGAAAGCACAATTGATCCTTTTCTAGCCTTGTTGGCATATTGCTGAGGTGTTTTTTTTCTGCTGTCTATGTAGTTGTGGGATTCGCGATATTTCGCCTACAAAGACTTGCTTATATGGTATTGGCAATACTTGGCAATAGCGTTTAGTGGCGCGCAGTAGAATTGTTTACACACCTGGAATCCACAATGGCAACCGTCAAAACCAGCTCTGGCTGTGTATCTCTCGTCTTGGCCATGGCATGCTTTCCAAGGTTCCAGCCACTTCAGTGGAGTAATCCTGTAGTCAGCATCCACGAATTAGGCTGTGAAACTATATGACAAGTATGACAACAACCATGATTCAAACAGGCCTACCTTATCGCTCCAGCCAACAGAAAGTGAGATAGTTGGTGATGCCCCAACTTCCCTCAACTGTGTCCATGTTTCTGAAATTCTTTCAGATCAGATACAATAGATGCCCATGCTGCCCCTGGTTGAAATTTGTATCGTCAGGTCGATTTGTCGGCAATATATTGTTTTTGCGTGTTGTTGTATCCTTGGCATTAATTAATCAATGTTGATCCTTTCTACCTACATGGTTGCTATGTTATGCTGTGGTCAAATTCCCTAATTTCTGCAATGCAGCCATCAGCTCCCACTGTTTCCATGTTTATCCATTTTCGATAGTCAAATATGTCAAACTCCAAGTTTCGCCCGGCAGTTTTCTTGGTCAAAGCTTCAACATCCTTTAACCACCTTAAACCAGTAAATCCACAAGCCATACGCCATACCCCTGTTCATCACCCATTTTTCTTTGGGATTTTCCAAGAATTATAAAGCATCTATTGGTGTATCCCCATGACTTAGGAAACCTCCATATGGGAATATATTGGGAAACTATGGGATAATAAGATAGCCACAGAAATGGATGGTAACCATGTGTTTTCGGAAGATTTTCACCCCGCATCCCCCAAGGCATGCCCATCTTGCGTCCAAGCCTCCGCGCCGCGTCCGACACCGCCGACACCGGATCCCGTCGCAGTTCCGGCAACCACGGGGAGGAGCTGCACGTGAGACGCTGGGTGGCAATATGGAGATGGGATGTGGATTCAATAGGGTTCAGCAACAAGTACCCTCTGGTGAACTAACATAGCAATGGAAAATGGCTATTTATAGTGGATTTTCCCATTAAGAATGGTGATTTTCCATTGCTATGTTAGTTCACCAGAGGGTAACAAGTGATATAAACATGTCTAATTCTATGTGAATGTTCAGATGTTTCATGGGATATCATTCGGGTTTTCCTGATCAACAATTTGACAATGTGATGGGATAGGGTTTTATGTGCATGCTGGGTAAGTCTTGGAGATTCCTGAGGAGGGGTTCATATTTTGTTTGCTGCAAATGGGAATGTGTGTGCTACCCTAGGGGAAATCTACAGCAAACCATTGTCTTTGTTCTAATGTTTTTCCTATTGGATGCGGGGCTTGAAACGAAACCTCTCAGCAAATTCCATCAAATTCCAAGAATCTAGCCTGGCATTTTGAAAGATGGCTTTGGAGTTGTTTTGTCCTCTGGACCGAGCCTTTGTTCGCCGGTGATGTTCCGTCCCATGGGCCCTCAGATTAGTCCCGTCCACCACCTCCAGACACTGGATTCTGGGAAAAACACAGGTGTGGTTTCACGATCTCAGCAGGGTCCTGCCAAACAAATCAAGCAAATAGAAGATGACATGATAAGTTATGATAAGTTTTGATAAGTTGTGATAAATGACGATAAATGATGATGAATGATAAATGCATATAATATTAGATAATATTGTAAAATGACATATATGATTTCCATCTTGGGATTGAACCTTCAGCCAGACTCCAGGCAGTAGCACTCCCGTCCTGCCGCAGCTGGTAGAGGACCACAGATATTCTGGCAGCGAAATTCACGAGCAATAAAAACATGGTGGAAACTTCAGACCATGTGCAGTTTGAGCTAGTTATTCAAAGTATATTAATGACGGATACATTTCGCGTTTGTTTCATGATATTCACCGTTTAAAAGCCTTGTGGTATAAAACCAGTCATGATGTGGATATGTGGATACAAAGGGTTTTATGGTTTTACAACCAAACAATAATAGGCCATGATGGCCATAGTTTGTCCAGAAATGGGGGATAAAACCCTCGTTCCGTATGGCCCTGGCCATGTCGACATGGTGGTTTTGTGGGACCAGATGGGTGGATTCCTCTGAATGTTTCAGACAATTCCGAATATGGTCTGGTAAATCACAAGTGTTGCTGGGAAAATCCTCTAAACACATCAGCAACTACATATATATATATATATATAAATCATGGACACGGTATAAGCATGTTGTTTTCCAGCAGAGTATGATAGATTAATAGATTACCAGTGTTTTTCCGGTTGATTGCCCTGCAAATGAAATATCACAT
>Ga0126342_10016616_pt1 | contig 12813 bp, 12 predicted proteins | sample Cyp1metagenome_FD_92528 | JGI IMG/M metagenome (GOLD analysis project Ga0126342, IMG submission 92528) | Coral microbial communities from Lord Howe Island, Old Settlement Bay, Australia - Cyphastrea 1 metagenome | ecosystem: Host-associated > Invertebrates > Cnidaria > Coral ...
CAAGCTCTAGTTCAAACAGTTCAGAATCAAGCGGCGAGACATAAGTATGAAGACCGCCGCTTGGAAATCACATGATTTGCTTTTGGGATAAGGATTTACATACCAGTTTTTTTTTTCAGCTCATTTGCAGCTTAGGAGCTCTCCCCTGGAGGGGATGCAGGTCAGGGCCACATCTACAGTTCCCAAATTCCAGAGCAGCTTGTCGGCCTAGGGAGATCCCTCAGATCAAAAGAAAAGAGGGATTTCCTGACAATATCCTGACTCCTAGATGCCTTTCATATATTATTGGAATATCTGAAACCTGTGAGTTCCAGGACGGCAAGAGGTGTGTTGGAAAGCTGTTGATGCTGGACCAAGGCAAGGGGATTTGGTGGTCCTGGGCCGCGGAGTCTCTGCACGCTATCAGCTTTGCTCTGCTGTGGTGAAGGACCGGGCTGACTGGGTGTGCAGCTTGGACTGGTTGGAAACTCGATCCATGCCTCATCATTGCTGAAGTACTCTTCAGAGCAAAGCCAGAGAGCATGCACATAGAAATTGCTGAAGACAACATGCAGTGTCAGGCGCTGGTTACTGCGCAGGCGTAAGACACGACTCTTATAATAAGAGTCTAATTGTTTTTTTTGCGTTGAAAGAAGCGAAGAGTCATGGAGAAGGGCTCAGCAGGGACGACCCATTTCGTTCCAGCTTAGTTGAAGTATGTTGAAGTCGAGGTTGAGGTTTGGTCTATTTTTGAAAATTATGGACGGAAAGTAGCCCTTTGAAAATGGAAAACTGCCCCCATCATTGCCCATTGGATTTCTTCACAGCTGAATGTAGAACTGGTGGCAGGATGTCCACAGTGACTTCTGCAACGTGCCTTGGAATTGACGCTGACGTTTCTGTCATAAGGGTCAATAGTCAATAGTGCCATAATTGTCCATCCCGATGTTTACAAACAATATGTTCGATAACGTTTTTGATGTTATATATATATAAATATGTTAAATGTTGTTGAATGTTGTTGAATCAGTTTGAAACATAGTTGGACTTGTGGCCAGTGGCAAGTGGTATCCAGAAAGGCAGGCTGCAGCTTGCAGCTTCTGTGTCAGGTGGCTGTCCTAGATGACTCCCGCAGCTACTGCGTGGGCGAATGTGCTGTGGACTTTCGTGAGGTCATCCCAGTGCCTTGAAAAATCGTATTGGAGATCTTGGAAGAGCCCACAGTTGGCCAGGACTGGAAGGTTCGTACGTGAAAGCACTGCTCACTTCTTTTGCTTCTTGTTCTTGTTCTTGTTCCTGTTCTTGTTCTTCTTATTTTTCTTGTTATTGTTCTTGTTCTTGTTGTTGTTGTTGTTGGTTGTTGTTGTTGTTGTTGCTGATTATGATGCTGATTATGATGCTGATTATGATGCTGAATATGATGCTGATTATGATGCTGATTATGATGCTGATTATGATGCTGATTATGATGCTGATTATGATGCTGATTATGATGCTGAAGTTGATGCTGATTATGATGCTGATTATGATGCTGATTATGACGATGATGACGGTGGTGGTGGTGATGATGATGATGATGATGCTGGTGGTGGTGGTCGTCGTCGTGGTGAAGTTTTTCCCCAATTATATTTTCGCGTAGGACGCTACAGTTGCAGACATTTCGTAGATATGCATATAGGATCTTATAGGCAGTTTTATCGTTTTGCCACACCACATTGCAGCACTAGCTCATTTGTTGCCGGACGCCAAGGTACATCAAGATTGGCGAGTGGGAACGCGCCTGGTGGTGGGTGGACTTCAAAGCAGTCACATGAGGCTCCTTGCATGTGCTGCAGTTGGCCGGACACCCCCATGCATGGATTTGGCTCCATCATGGAGATCCCCCGATCATATTCAAAATGATCACAGGCGGAGCCGGAATTGACAAACTGGAAAGCATCATAAAGCATCCAAGTGCATGGCACTTAAATGGCCTGCAGGCACTTAAATGGCCTCTACGCGATCGTGTGTCCTCACAAGCGTTTTGGTCTCTTGGATGATTTGGAGGCCTCCAAATCCCTCACCTAGGGAGCAAGATTGACATAGATTGACCATTTGTTTAGTTCCATATATTTCTCAGAAGCGTCGAGTGGATTGTATATGAAAAAACACTGCTACAAACCAAGCATTTTGTAGATCCTGCCGAGGCGTTGTCAGACCCTGACCCAATTTCGACCAACTGCTGTGCTCAGGTCATCCTTGTCTCATTCAAAAGCCTAGCTCGGCGAACCAAGCAACCTTGTGGTTGACGTTATGTCTCCGTTTTGAAGATAGCTCCAAGTCCAACATCCATGGAGTGGCCTGGCCGCATGTTCAGCATGGGGTGACCGGGGTGACCGGGGTGACCCCCACCTTTCGAACACGGTTTGTATGGTATATCCATGTATATCCTATCTATCCCTATTTTACTTCAAATGGGTCCATGTCAGGTCCACGTTGGGTCCACGTTGTCCGTTATTTGGCTTCTAATTTGAGACCAGAACCTCTCCATACCTCTCCACAGTTTGGGATGTTTGATGACAATGTTTGGCTGTGTTTGGCCGCATTTATGGCAGGCTTTGTTGGAGCCGCGCTTTTTGACGCCCAGCTCAGCATCAGCTCGGCCAAGCTCAAGTGCCAGCAGCCTCAGTGGACTCAGTGGTGTGAGCCGCTTCCCACGCGCCCCATCAGATGTGACCTCAGAGACCACGGATGCCAGCGGAAGCAGCTATCAAAAGAGCAGCTTGGCCGGCTTGGAATGCTGGGAAGGGGTGGATTCTCAGATGGGGCAAGGGTCGGCCTCTCTGCCGTGGGAAGATGAAAAATTATAGGATTGTCTCAGATATGTTGTGGTTAGGAAGGCGCAATGAAACAGTGCTCCCACCCTGGACCGGGCCCTCCCCACCATCATCGCCTAGCACAGTCGCCAGGTATCTCTGTTCCAGGCACACCTGGGAGCAGCCATTCTTCCATAACTCGCAGCAGTGATGAAGAAAGTTCCTGGGCAGTTGGGGGCCTTCGGAATGTGTCAGACCTGTCACCTGCAGTGAGGAGAAAGCTCCGTTTTCATCCTTTTTCCTGTTTCGTCATGTTTCGTCCAAAGTCTCAAGAACAAGAATTCAGAATGAGCAAGAATGAACACATCCAGCTATTGTTTGTTGATGTTTGTTGCGTTTCTTGGTCGGCTGGATGTGTTGTGGATACGCGACCGCTTTCCATGATCTTCCAGCGTTTGAATCGCTGAGGGAAGAGCTCCTTGGGGATGCGTGGGACGCTGGATGTAAGTCACTTGGGTGCTGAAAGCTTCACGGGGCCACTGAGGGATGGGAAATTATGCCAAACTGTTATTGCAACTTATGGCATATGATATGTTCTGACGTGTTGTATAGTTTTCAGCATGCGGGTGACATGGAATCATGCAAACTGTGATGCAGCATTACATACTCTCGGTATTTCCATGGCAAGCTGCAGACAAAAAAACGGGTGATTATATAGAGGAAATGGAAATGGAGGCAGCTTGGATGAGCGAAAACTTGCTGTTGAAATACTTGCAGGAAGTTGGGTTCCCTATGTAGGCCGTTCAATTTCATTCAATTTTCCGCATGCAACGGACTTTAGTAATTTTGCTCATCGTCAGTGAAGGCCATGGACCTATGCCGTTACAATCTTTCACTTGCCGAGACCTCAGGTTTTCAAAAGCCACACCTTCCTCAATGTGCTACTTGGCGGCAGCAGATGTGTCCCATGTCTTTTGTATGTGCTAGCTGCTAGCACTCCCTCCTGCTGGCCTTACGTGCCAAACATGTCTATCAGGCTATTACAGGTTGATTTCGGGGCGTGATGCAGGAATGTATTTGCATTTTCCATCATTTTCCCATTCCTCAAAATCAAATTGTAGTAGGTGGCTGAATTTGTCCAGCCATGACTCTCCTTCATGCACTTGTACATGATGTACACTGTACACAATTGATGCTGACATAGCTGTGAGGCATCCAGCCCCAATGATGACGAGCAAAACGTCTACCAGACGCATGTGACACGGCGAGCAATTCTGCGCCAGTATTGTAGCTAAATGAATTCTAGCAGATGGTCCGTCTTCATTGTCCCTGGCTATATTTCTTGTGGTCGGGCCCAACATCATAGCATGATCTAAACAATCCAGCATCATGCGCCTTGTAAACGCCTTGCAGACATCGATCACGTCGTCATCATCTGGGAGCAGCTACCAGAAGCTCGCCTGATCATTGGGTGCATGTTCGTATCATTCGTATCAATAATATATCAAAATCATTTATGCATGTCACCATATGTCACCTTCCGTGCATTGAAAAATGCTTTGTCGCAACATAGCAGCGACACTCGGTGCTGAAAGCCAGAGATCCGGGATGCTGCAAAATCACATTCAGCAGCCCATAGCAGATCATAGCAGATCATAGCAGATCATAGCAGTTGCATTGTGAGTTTATGCAGGCTAGCAGGTTTGGAAACTCTTTCGGTCGTACCTGGCACTGCTAAAGTACTGGTAAGGTTTTTTCATAGACTGTAGTTGGGTGCCGGGTAGTTGGTTATCGTCATCGTCATGTAACAACCTCCCATCAGCGATGCTCTTGGCGTGGATCAGGAAGTCCTCTTCCTTGCCCTCAACCACCTCAGGAAGATCAGGAGGTGCGATAGCTGGGATGAGTCCCGAAGGATGCCTGTGATGGGCCTTGGATAGATATATATATAAGACTGATAAGCGAAAGTTCGGCCAGCTTATGGAATTTTACAGGTCTGAAGGCTCTGTTTGACAGGCGACACTGTCTTTGGTCCCGCCTTTCTCCAATTGGAAGGAATCCCGCTGGCGCGCATGGAGCAAGAAGTCAAAGTTCCTTGCTGTCGCCATGGTAATTTGGGCAAGGGCCAAGGGCCAGTGGAAGGGTATGGCATTCGTGGCCAGGAAGGCCGTTGTTGCCTTATTATCAACGAGAAACTGATGGAATGCTTTTGAAAATTTGTGCGTCTAACCTGAAATAAATGATGTGATTCCCATGTCCTCATGACATGCACTGTATACTGTACTGCATGGATAAAATATGCGAAGTATGAGCATATAATAACATATATTATAAATATACGTACGTTAATCATTATATGTGCAGCCACATACCCACATTCTTCACATTCTTCCCGTGCAGCTATAAAAGTGATAATATATAGCACGTGTCCATATAAATGATAAACCCATCCGCAGCAGCTGATCCCCAAGGACTTGCGCGCGATGCTGAAAGTCCTAGCTACCAAGGGGCCCGAGAATGGAGCCGCACCCAACTCCAGCCGCGGCGAGCACCGCTCCTAATAGAGGATTCCCGGTCAGCAGGACATGGTAGAACTAGAGGCAGGACTGGAGGTGGAATGAATCATCTTGATTTGGTTGTTGATGTTTTTATGCTTAATCCACTTGAAGGGAAGCAGAGGGGAATTTCATGCAAGCAACCAGGTGGCATCTCCTGATTTGTTTGACCGTTCCAGATAAATAATTGCAAGGAACTGGAAAAAATCCCTGTGGCCAAGTTCCGCCCAATCCTCTTTCTTGTAGCCCGCACCTTGCCAGCCAAGATGTTTGGCAATCAATTCCTGTTTGAGTATGACATGCTGTCATGGTGCTTTGGCTTTGGAATTTTCGTGTGGCAGGAAATTCAACAGGCCGTGCTACAAGTGTACGCGCCAGGAGTTCCAGTTGCATAGAAACCAAAAGCACAGAAGAAAACGTAAGACACGTAAGACAACAAATACCCTGACGTCACCGGTGTTGGAAACTTAATTTATCAGATCTGGGACTCAAAAGAATTAGAGGCTGCACGAAGTCTTTGTGACGACATCGGAAAGATCTGCGAAAGGAGAGACTTTCCAAGCCTCAGGGAGGAGACATGTGGAGACTGCTTGCCATTTGTCCCCGAATCCACGTGGCGCATGTCGAGTAGGAGTTTATCGCAGGTGACTGTCTAGACTGTCTAGGTCGACCGGGGATCGCTTGTGCAGAATCGGGAACAGCAATATTGATATATAGCATGATGGAAAACACCATCACATCAAAAGTGCCAAAATCAGATTTCGCTTTGCAGCATAGTTGTCACTTGTCACTGAGATTCATATTGATGCCGTGGCTCCGACTCTCGATTTTGAGCTCCCCTCTATCAGTCAACGGCTGACATTCCTTTGAAAACCGGCCGTTGCAAAGGATGTTGAATCGAGCCTGCTGTGCGCTCTTTCCATTGGAACCCAGGGGACCCAGGGGGGTTGGGGGCTGGACCTGGAACTGTTGACCTGGCCCTGAGATCACCGGTCTTCACCGAGTGATCTGGGGCTCGGTGGAACACACGCCAATCCCCGCTCTAAAACGGACCCACCTGGGCGCCGTCGCGGATGTAATGGCAGTGGATAACACGGATTGCTTTCAACATGTTTTTAACCCTCGGGATCTCGACGTATCATCATGAGATTGAGATATCATGAGAATACATGAGATATCACGATCGGATAGATCAAATGAACATTTAAATACATGAAATTACAGCATCTAGATTTATCGCCAGTTTCGCCTGCTCAACAATTGAACACATTTTCTTGGCATGGAGCCCAATATTACCTGTGAATGATAAAGGATTCCTGGTTGATTCATCACGAGTCGTGAATGTTGTCTATTGATTCGCTTGATCGATTATGTTTTGGGCATCCTGGTGCTGGGGAAGTCAGCAATGGACAAACTTGGCCAGTCAAGGAGATTAATACAGAAATGCTTGTAGGACAGATGTTTGTTGTTCAAAATGCATCAAAGTCCTCTATGTCTATGCCTGTAAAAACCAATTATTTGAGCCCAATTTTGTCAAGCTCAGACTATAAACTTGGACTTTGAAGCCAAGATCCAACTCTTGAAAATATAGCACCAGACTGGTTGCACATGGTTGCACCAAGCTGGCCGCCAGGTGTTGCACAGTTCTCTTGGCATGTTTTACCATATTATTGACGTGTTCGTCGCTGCCTTCAGGGAGGAGTAGGAGCTCTGACTGCGCCGAATAGGGCCTCAGTTTAGACCTACTGTACGAAGTTTCCGTCGCTGGAGATATCGGCTGAGCTAGAGATGAATCGCGCCCCATCTCAAACAGTAGTGCAAATGCAGGAGTCTGTTTTTGTTTGCAGGTCATATGGTCTCATTGAGCCAGTCAATACTGCATGAGAAGCTAGAAGAAACCTCCTGACGTACCGCGTCCATGGCGAAATGCACATAATACGCAGGACCCCTGGAGTGAACAAATCGGGAAGTCGGCCTCATGAAATCCCAGGGTCTGCCGTGGTTCGCGTTTTGGCCCCAACTCAATGTCAGCCTCGCACCTACAGCGCCACGCAATGATGGTAAGATATGGATAGATATGGTACGTATGAAATGGTAATATATGGTTTTAAAAAAAAAGTAAAAAAAACATGTAATAAACATATTTTCAGACTTAAGATTTGCATGCCCAATCTGCTTGGCGTACCTCAAGCTCATGCGGGCTTTTGGCCTTTGCACAAGTCGGGCATTGCCAAATGTCTCCAAAGCTTCAGGCCAGCTACAAGGAACGAAGCACTGACACGTCCTTTGAAGAACAAAGCATGAGAACCTGCATGTTTTTACCAGAAAACAATTGGCGGGCCATTGCTTGCATGTCATGTGTACGTAAATCTTGAATGGCGATGTTTCGCAAGAAGCTTGTTGCCTCCTCTAGCAGTGCCTGATGCTGAAGCCGTGTATAAGCAGTCTTGCATGCCCAGCATTCTCTCCGAGGGGCGTATTATAGCAAACACGCCCCCAAAGAGCTTAATAAGGGGCGTGTTTTTGGCGGTCTCAGGTTAGGCAATCTCTAGACTCGAACCGTGTCTGCCACGACACGTTGTTGATGGTTGCAGACCGGAGGCTGTCACACACGAATCCCTTTCCTTCTCTTTCTGGCAGCCAGGAATTCAGCTCAGATTTTGTCGGCAAGTGGCCAAGTCATTACCTTACCTTACCTGCCAAAGAGAGACACTCGGAGGGAGAATTTGTCTTACTCTCCAGAAGCTTTGAGGTGTCAGTCGTTCTCAAGAGAGTACAGGAAGTACAGGCTACATTGAATTTGTTGATTTATAGTTGAGTCCGACAGATGCCTAATTCCCAGCTTCACAGAGTCATCCGTCCGTTTTAGCAGGGCACACGACCAGACGGATGCACACCATCTGTCAAAGGCAGAACAGCCAATTTGAGAGCGCCACATGGGCTAATTGGTGGCAAACACAGTCGACAGTTTGACAAGCGACAATCTGACATCATGTTGCATCCCGTTGCTCGAGGACTTTCAAGATTGTGATCCATTTATAATTTATGTGCACTTCCTGATTTACTTGCCGACATTTGCCGACCTTTGCGCAGAGTTCTTCTACAGTTGCAATGGTTATACAGGTGAAGCTGCAGTCCGGACCGCAAGAAATCAACACTTTTTGTGATTGAAAGAACAAGAAATGCTAAGAAAACGGTTTGGGAATTGGTTCATGACTTGAGGTGCGGCGATTCAAGACATTGGGGTAGCCATAGTGTGACTTGGTTCGGTTTGGGTGTTAAGCATTGTTAAGCCTTTGTGTACTTTTGTGCATGGTCAAGATTTGGCGTCGCAGGGCTCAAGGCAACCGGAGTGCAGCGTTAGTAATCATTGCAGCCTTTGGCGTTTCGATCAGGCTTACAGGCTTAAGACCTTGAAGGCCAAAAACAAACTCAAGCGTCAGGATGCGAAGCAAAAAGACGGGTGGTTGCTGGCTGTGATTTGGAGAAAAGGTCTGAACCTAGTAGGCCGAAGAATCTATCACAGTATCCACGTAATTATGTATACTATTAATATATTTAATATTATGTAAACAAGTAATTACATGGGAGCATTGGTAAGCGGTGAGTCCATCCAAGCGAGATTATAGAGATCAAATTCTGTCATATCTCACTTCGGAGGTTCTGAGCCCAGAATTGGATAATTTTAAGGCCTGAAAACTGTCGTTTGGCATTGTTTCGCCACCACACCGGCCTAAACCGAATGACTCGATGAAACGCAAAAGAAGAGAAGATGAAGCTCATGAAGAAACACATGACCATAGTGTTTCCATGACCTAAAATAACAATACCCATCAATATCCTACAATCAGGCAACCATAGGCAACCACGACCAACATTCTGTGCTTCAGATCCTTGAAATCCTTGGCGGGTGAGGCTTAGCCTGGGCCGCTTTGCTGATGCACAGCACCTTGGCAGCTATAGAATCATCATTTTGTTGGTGAGGATGGCTATGATGGCTATGCGATTGTGCTGTTGTAATGTGTTGTACTGTATATCTGTATGGTGTCATTGAACTGTTATTGCTGATGAGCACCAGGACCAAGACAACTTACGACTGTACAAAACAAGCACCAGTGAAGCACCATGCTATCGACTAGCGCCCCCTTACTTCCTGCACCGCCTGAAATTCAAATATAACTTTGCCAGTGTAAACTGTGGCAGAACAAGCAGGCATGATCCTGCTTTACCATGTTTTACTATGTTTTACCTATATATCATATGTTATCAGCTGTGTGAGCTGCCAGGGCCAGCTACATTCAAGCAGTGAAAAACGATCCGGTGACAGATGGCTACCTTGTGATGAGCCCCAGTGGATGGCTGGAACAGTTCCGTCCCTCCAGTTAGCTGCTGCATGGTTTGTCCTGATGATGAGCATAGGCAGCATAGGTAGAATCAAGGCAAGGCATAGTCAAGGCTCTTCAGAATCAGGATCTGTAATTTCAAGTTGCTGGTAAGGAATGTTCAAAGCAAGTGAACTGCTGGCAAGAAAAGGTGCTGCGACTTTGGCCTTTGAAACTATGCCTCTATGTTGCTAGTTACTAGTATGACTGTAGTCATCATGGGTTGGGGTATGTTGGGGTTAAGGCTCAGGACATGCATTTCTTGTGATGTAGATTTATAGCGGTCCGGTTGGCTTGTTTATCCACTAATTTCTGTTTTGGACCCTTTTAGCCCTGGAACTATTTACAACAGGGCCGGAACTACTTGTAGCGTATTTATTGAAAAATTAACGGGGGTCAGTCCCAGCTGCAAACGTGAAGACCAAATGACCAAATGGCACACTAGTAGAGCCACACCAGATATTCATCAGCGCAATATTATCAGCTCATAGACCCATAAATCCATAGACGCAACATGACGCAACAATAATGCATTCATACATCCAGTCTGGCAGAAGAACAGGATACACCATGGGAAATCCGGCATTCACTTGTTTGTTTTCCCTTTGAAAGTGTAAACCTACCAGGTTGAAGGTTTGGATCTGTTCATGCGCTGGGTTTACCTTCAAAGGTATACCGAAGCAGTACAAGCCACCGGCTTTAACGTTTTATAAATGAGATTAAATGAGTGGATCCAAAAATGCTCGCAAACACAGTGCTCCTGACGAAACATGTTTGGGTCTCAGGAGGGTTTGAGCAAGGTCTCTTAGGTGAGCTCAGGGCTGCACGCTGCATTCCGCGGTGAGTTGTCAGTTTTTCAAAACCATAAGAAGCAGAATTTCATCATATCAATATACAGCATAAGAAATTTACTCACATGATGTCATCGCCTGTGGCAGCGGTTTGATACAACCTCATTGGCATGGCTTAGCCACCGGGAAAGTATAAAGCAAAAGAAACGTGTCAAGCCAAAGCGCAAGGTGAAAGTAAGGAAAGAACAGAAAAGGCAATGATTTGACATTGCGGCGCGGAAGTCAGCGATTCGGCTTTGGCCCCTAGCAACCGCAAGGGGGTGCAGCCTTAAGGGACATGGGACACACACACACACATGTACGTGCCTAGGGCAATGTCAATCATGTTCAAGCACCTAGTGAGGCTGCACGGGCTTTTTTTGTGACCCTCCATGCTTGTACCGAAATAGAATGAAGGGGCAGGAGCCCCTTTAAAAATAAAAAAATGAAAACAAAATGGGTCAGACCCCAGCATTTTATTTTGTGGGTGCATGTTATTTTTTGAGGTGCCCAACCCACCAAGTTAACTGACAGAGATAGCATGATAGCAAAGATGCACAGCTGTGAACGGTCTGATCATTTTGTGAAACCTTCCAGAGATTTGGAATCACTTGGACATTAACTTCGAAAATGGGTTGGCCCCCTCATTTTCTATTGCCTCCTTTGGCCAACAAAAGACAATAAAAGACGCACAGGCAGCTCACAGCAGCCAATGAGATTTCTTCAGTTTATTTATATTTATTTATATGTTTCTAGAAACCATCCAGATGTCAGACTTGGAACCAATTATATATATACTGGTCGAAATCCGCACGATTTTTCCTTCCTGTTGTCGCGTGACAAAAGATGACATTTACTTTGCAGATGCTGGGGTATGTTGGAGGTTGGGTCTTCCCATTTTGGTGGTTTTCCTTCAAAGATGGTTAAAACTTAAAACCAATCAAATAAGGAAACGAGACTAAACAAGATCAACCCAAAAGAAAATGCCGGAGCCCGAGGTCCAACAGTTGCCAGGTGGAGGGGGCCTGACGTCATATTCTTTGGTACCTGTCCATTGTATTTTGCTTGGGTTTTCCTATCTTACCTGATGCCCTTTCATTTTAATGGCATTTTGTCCTTAGGCCCCTGCATTTTATTTTATTTTTTGGGGGGTTCCACCCCCCCTGGCAAGAGACGAGGATGTTTGTGGTTGTTGTGAGATCTGCTTCACGCGCACAAGCGGTAGGAAGCGTTTCCCTGACTGATGCTTTCAAACAGCCAACCCTTCAAATACGTCCCAGAAGCCAACGCCCTGAGCCAACCCCATTCCATCAAACCCGCGCGCTTGGAAACGCGATTTTCAGGTCACTGCTCAGGTAACAGATTGCTTATAGGCCTTACGGGAGCCGCCGCGCGTTGTCGCTCGCGGAATAGGTTGGGCTCTCCCTGTAAGCGTTATTGTCTGGAACTATTTACAAACCAGCCGGATCTATTTATAAATTGGCCGGAACTATTGATAAACCAGCCGGATCTATCTATAAACTGGGCGGAGCTACCTATAAATTGGGCGGAACTATTTATAAATGGAAGGGGGGCCATTTCTCAACGCGAGAAAATTGTCATTTTACAACGCGGTATTATTTAGGTCATTTTTCAACGCACCAGGGGTCATTTCTCAACGCGCCAGGGCTGTTACTTCGTGTCTAAATTTAGTGCGTGCAGCCGCTGCGTTCATTTTGCAACGCGCCATGGTTCTAACTTTCTGTTCCCCCGGTTTCTGGGTTTCTTGGTTTCTGGGTCTCTTGGTTTCTTGGTTCCTCGGTTTCTTGGTTTCTGGGTCTCTTGGTTTCTAGGTTTCTCGCTTTCTTGCTTTCGGAGTTTCTTGTCATGGGTTTTAAATGTGACCCCGTAGTGCTTCGTTTCCGGAGGTTCTTGGTTGGGGTTGTTAAGATCATTCGTTTCTACATGTTGCATTGTGTAGCTTTGCAGAATAGACCTTAAATACGCCGGAAATGAGTTGCAAATAAATCTTCAAGAAATTCGACACCAAGCCCACAAAAATCTGACAACCCCAAACAAATCCCAAAGCAACCCTAGAACCAACGCTAAACCAGACATAGACCAACTCCAAATAACCCCAAACTAACCCTAAATAAACCCTAAACCAACACTAAATCAGACTTGAACCAATCATAAATAAACACTATACCAATCCTAAATAAGCCTTAAACCAACCCTAAGTAAACTCTAAACCAATTCAAAATAAACCCTAAATCACCACCAAATGAACCAG
>Ga0126342_10016617_pt1 | contig 12812 bp, 17 predicted proteins | sample Cyp1metagenome_FD_92528 | JGI IMG/M metagenome (GOLD analysis project Ga0126342, IMG submission 92528) | Coral microbial communities from Lord Howe Island, Old Settlement Bay, Australia - Cyphastrea 1 metagenome | ecosystem: Host-associated > Invertebrates > Cnidaria > Coral ...
AGGTTAACTAACCTTACAGGGGCACACACATCACCTCTTCCGCCACACCAGGAAAAAATGATGTTCCCCGTGTCTTCTGAGTCTCTCGCAACACCGTAGAAAACTCAGACACTAGACACTGACAATCACTTAAAACAGTCACCGCGAAAAGTTTGGAAAACATGTGCCAACCTCCCCCTCCCTTCAACAGATTTTTGGCGCTTTGCGCTTCCTTCCACGTCCCCCCGCCCTGTTCTCTTGGAGAACGTGCTCAAGCGAGGGCTTTGAATTCCAGGTGTGAAAAATGTTATGAAAAGGCACTAAAAGCAGCTTAGGTATTTGGATTTCCGAGAGCATAGCTAGTCCTGAGTTCAAATAAATCCGAGCAGTCTTTAAAGCTGTCCAGCGACCTGTCACAAGGACCCGGTCTAATGACTCGCCTTTGACAAAAAGGTGGGTGGCTCCGCCACGTCTAAGTGAGTAGGGCCCGAATTCCCATCTGTCAAGTTTGAGTTTTACCAAGCACTCTGAAAACAGGTCGCGCCACGCGTGTGGCTTTAAAGTAAGAAACGTATGCCTTGGGACGCGACGTTTCCATGCCCATAGGTGCTTGAGTACATGCTGTTCAGTCAAAGTAACACTCTCAGAGGCACCTTGCCTCTTACCCGACTTGGTAAGGCCCAAATTAAGGACTGCTGGTTGATTTGGTGAACTCATGTGGATCTGCCATGCCTGCAATGCAAGCAATTCTCCGGTACGGAGGAGGGAGTAAAATCCTACTAACAAACTAAGAGCAAATGTCTCATGACCTTTGGTCACTGCCCAACCAGCCATGGCACGTAAAACGGCCTCAGTCATCGGGGGCGCACGCGCTGGCACTTCATGCGTCGACCAGGTTTTCATTAGGCGCCAGGACCCTGGAAGTTGGTGCTTTAACTTTGGGTCATGATCTTGAAGTGCTGCCATGAATGTATTTGCAGTGGCGCGTCCCTCTCCTTGCGCCCACAAATACTCTAAGTAGTCAGACACCATATTATCCATATGCTCCCTTTTTTGAGGTAGCTGGAGTTTTTCGGTGCGGAGGTAGTCAAAGAAATCTTTGAGTGAAGCCTTGTAGCGATCTTTTGTTTTGGTTTGCACAGTCAATTCTTTCAAAGTACCAAGTTTTTTGCGGATTTGCTTTCTGTTTTCCTTGCTAAGGGCTCCTGAATGTTGAGCTACTTTTTTAACCATCGCTTGCGGGTAGCCCAGCGGGATGGTCGATCCGCCGGGTTTTCCTTGGTATTGATGTAAGCCCATATTGGCTTGAGCCCTGTTGCAAGGATGTAAGCACTTATCCGCATCATGGTACGTCTCATCTTCTTTGATGAGGATCTGCCACGGGTTAGGGCGTGGAGCACTACCAGGCTGTCCACTAGGTGCACGCATCTCAGGTTTAGTTGTCGCTTTTGGGAGACTCGCCACTTCAGTGTGGTCAACACTGCCCTGGCTTCCAAAACATTGATATGTTCTGGGTCGCCCTCCCATTTCCAGCCTGCCACGGCCTTCCACCGCCATAGTTTCCCCGGGATTCCTGAACGAAGACGATGATGCTTGATAGGCACTTCCGTAGAGCTTTGCAGCAATAAGTCTTCTCCCTTCAAAGACGTCAAACCAGCCAGTTTTTCTACGAGCTTTTGACTGGGGGAAAAAGTTTGAGTCCCTTGGCTAAAGGGAGGCCGCATGAGAAGGCTCTGCAGGCGGTCGGATCTTCCTGGGGTCAACTCATCGACGATCTGCTGCACACTCATAGCATTGGTCAGCCCTAGTGGCCCAGTAAGTTGCTGTAGGAGCCACGCAATGACACCTACCGACCAAGAGTTGCCCACCAACGAGAGCCGGCAGTCTTCATGTGCCTTACTACCATGCAAACCTTTTTTGAAACATTGGAGTGTGTAGTTGGGAGGGAATCCTAAGATTGCCTCCCTTTCTTGAACACTGGGAGTCCGGAGATTCCCTTGACGATCTTGTAGACAATGACAGGCTTTATATTGATATGGTGGGAAACGATGTGCATCAGCTCGCCACCTTTCCTTTTCTTGCTCGTCACAGTCGTGAAGTCCAGCAGGTCTTCGTAGTGGTCGCGGACTTGGCCTGGAAGTGGTGAATGTAGGGAATGGCTTCTCGGACACTCGCGTCCAGCCAGCTTCTAGGAAGGCCTTTGCATCCACTTCAGCGGTCAGGTCCACTTGCCCCAAGATCGGCAACCGCCCGTCACTCCCCCAATAAATCTCCACACCCGTTTGTTCCAGAATTTCCCAACTAATCCAGTACAAACGCGGTCGGTGGGCTAAACTGATTCCAGAGGAGTCAATGAACCATGGAGCCAGCTGATACTCCTCGTTCATGGCCTCACAATCTTCACGATCCATTGAGGCTACATTTTCAGTGAGTCCGTGGACTTGTGCCCATGGGAAAAAGCGCTTGAACAATTTTGTGATTTTAGGGATGTGTAGAAAAAGCATGCTACGCTTGTCACGCAATGCGCCCTTCCTATCCGCGTTGAGCCCTGAAACCCCTTGACAAGGGGGTCCAGATCCAATGAGCACCAACCCCACACATGTAAACCTCAAGGCCCAAGAATGCACCATCTCCTCATCAATGGCTTCAATATCTTCTACTTGGATGGATTCGGGGAAATTAGCTTCCACCACTCGCTGAGCTTCCGCATTCATCTCCACCGAAATGTGTCCCGCTACCGGGGCCTTAATGACGTCCAGCGCCATTCTAAGGGCTCCTATACCATCAAACAGACCCACACTAAGGACTTGGGTGAGCTCTTGTTCCTCAGGAATACCACCTCTAACAGTGGAAGTGCTAGCTGCTAGTCCATACGGGCTCAAACCTTGACTCGCGCAAATGCCTCCACCTGTACTTGACGCGTCACTTGCAGTCACCATTGGATCAAAACCATACCTCAAGTTCATCCCCCCTAGGGGGCATAAACCAATGAACCGCGTCAGCTCAACCATCACCTCCTTCCTCAGCCAATGACGTTGTGAAGGTTTTCCATCCTCATGATCCACAATCATCCTCCAGATTTGGTTTAAACTACTTAGTAGTGGACGACAAAACATTGCGATGTACACGAAACCACCTCCAACCACTTGTAGTTCACGTTGTGAAGCCTTTCCGCGTCCTAACAACTCCAAAGCTAGCTTGATGTATTTTGCAATTTTGGAAGGTTTCGCGAAAACTACCCCTTGTGTGCCGTCCACCCAGGCACCCTGAACCTCTGCTTCCAATGCTTGTGCAACTGATTTCTTGGGGTGTCTTGGGAGTTCGCTTTGCGCGTAAAACTCCCTTACTTGTTCCACCAACTCCGATGGGCTGCCCGAAACAAGGGCCGCTGTGCAACGATCCACTTTCTGCAACTGGTCAAAATTGTCGAAGTAGACCCGAAATAAGTTTGGAAAACGGCTAAATACACGATCTCTTCTGATCTCTTGTGCAGTGAGCCCCAAACCCTTGATCGATCCAATTGCACGTTGTATTACGCACCGACGTATATGTTGGGCAATACCTACGGAGTTTAAATATCCCATTGGGAGTACTTTCCCCGCCAAAAACCACTTTTGTCCTTCTCCCCCAGGTGGAACCAGGCTCGATGGCGCCTCCTTTCCAAAGGCCATGAACTTGACCCAGTTTGGAGGAACTCTGAACAAATAGAAGAAGCATCTCAAGTCCTCGGAAGAGGTCAGTAAAACATCTTGATCATGAAGGTGAAGGGCGCTAAGTTGGGATACAGCGGGGAGAGTGCTAACGTCACCAACCAGACTCCTACTCACCTTGTTCCACGGCTTCAAATTCATGATCAATCTGCTAACTGCCACTCCGTTTTTGACTTCATCCTTACCCACGGCAAAAAGACCATTTAGAAGTGGAAGTCCCTGAATCTTGTAGATGTTTTCCTCTGCGATTACTTCACAAAGCCCCCGGGATACCAACCCTTGTGCAACTTCTTCCCAAAGTAGATCTCTGACCATCACAGACGGAGGTTTCAAACGAACTTGATCTTCGACCGGGATAATCGTATCATCAATATGAGTAATAAAGTGATAGACCCCGCCAAAGCAGAAATCCCTGATGTCCAAACAGCCAACTTCGGGGGGTAGCGAGGGTTCAATACTGGACCATTCTACCTTTTGAGCAACACGAACTTCTTCTCCGGAATAATCCAAACTTCTGTGACAGAAAAAAGAAGCAAAGTCCAAATCAGGCAGTGGTTCCCTTAACACCCTGGACTCACTCACAACCCTGTCCAATCTTTTGACCACCTCTCGGCCGATGGGAGTAAGCTGCTCCCTTGGGCTCGCATTGCCGTAGCTGTGCAAGCTGTTGAGACCGACTACAACGGCCCGGAGAAATTGCGAGGTGGGCGTTTGGCCCTGGTGAAGTGCCGCGACAGGGATTGGGAAAAGTTCTTCCTTACCTGCCTTGGACCGTGGCCTGCAACTAGGTTGTTCTAGAACCTGCAGCACATTCACCACCAAATCGCCTAAACACCCCACCGTGAGCGGCTTGTCCACTCCGCTCAAGTGCCTTTCCACGAGCTCACGCACTCGCAAGTGAAACCTCTGGGAGCTATCCTCTCGCGATCCTTTGCTCCCTTCTTCTCTTTGCATCTTGAATTCTTGCTGCAAATGGGAGTGAGGCCGACGCCACTCAGCCTCACTCCCTTGGGCACCCAGGGCAGCCTCTCGAGCATTGTCGATGAGGTCCTCAACATCCTGGGCGGTGACACTCTCCTCTCGCCCCAATGCCACTTGCCTCAAGCCACTTTCTTCTACCTTTCGCGTCTCCTCAGCTCCACAATCCTTTCTTATACCTTTCAGACTCCTTTCGTGGGAAGATCCAATCTCTGATGCTGTCTTTCTTTTGATCCTCACTTCTTCTGCCATGGTGTCTTTTGATCATCTTTTCCTCCTTGACCTCCTCGGTTTTTTCCAGCATCCCCAGACTGGTTCTTCCCACTTCCTTTGGAGTCTTTTCCTTTTCTGCTCTTCCCTTGGGAGTAGTCTCCTCCCTTGCCGCTTGGGGGCCGAGACATCAGGCCGCGCAGGCGCTCCTCTTCACGGGCTTGTCTGGCAGCGGAAATCTTTTCCTGCTCCTCCGTCATTCCCCCTTCTTCTGTTTTGACAAGCTCGTACTGTCTGCACAAGCTCCAGTGGGAGCCTTTGCCCAGCGCTTCCAAGCTCTTCAACCGTTGGTTCAAGAGATCCATGCTAGAGGCTATGCAGCCTCGAGCCATCAGGTCCAGCGCTTGGCAATTGGTGAGCACCTCTTGCTGTAGCGATGCTCCCATGCCAGGCATCACTACCTGGCGGCCGTAGTGTGTGTAGACCGGTCCCAGGGTGGTCTTGTCCATGTCCCAGGCCGTGCCGGCTGCGGTCAGCAAGTTCTTTTTGATCTCTTGGATCGAACGAGCTGAAAGTGCACCTGGGCATCTCTTCCACACCGACCGCAGCTTCTTTTCTTCTTCGAAGAGTGCCGAGTCGCCCACTTCCAAGCTGCTTGAAGTTGAAGAGGATGAAGAAGTCTTTGATGCTTCACTTGAGCTGCCTCTTTCCTTCTTCTTTTTCCCTTTTCGACTCTTTTTGGCAACTTTCTTTGCCTTTTTTAGAACTCGTGCGCTTCTCTTCAAGTCTGGATCCATCCCTGTATCTTTGAAGACGTCCTCCAAAGGCCTCTGACCTGGCTCCAGCTCCTCAGCGCTCCTCTTGGGAGATTTTGCAACTCTCCCTTCTGCCTCGCCCTCTCTCTCTCTTTTTTCTCTTATCTGCTTTTCTCTCTTTCTTCTTATCCATCTCCTCTTTCTCAGCCTCCATCTTTGCCTGTTCTCTCCTCAGCACTGCTAGCTCATCTTCCCCGCGGATCAACGGCCTCACCTCCTTCAAATTGGTCATCCACGGAAGACAGGCCAGGTCAATTTCCTCAAACCTGTCGGCATGCACTAGGAGTTCATCGGTGAGTTGGTGTGTGCACTCCGCGCCACACAGAAGCACGCTCATCACCTTTTCTCTCCTCCCCGTCAAGACCCGTAGGATCTCTTCATCCTTTGTCCCTGCAATCTCAAGGTCCAGAAACCATTGGGTCTCCTCACATCGCAAACCTTTCACTGTACCTGCCAGCTCTACTTTGCGTCCATAGTATATGGCTTCTGGAAGCCTCAATGGTCCCAGTCTCCCCAGGTTCCTGGGATCAACCTCCTCAAAGCGCCTGATCTTCTCTTTGGTCTCGTCTTTCTCCTCAGTCCATTGCCGGCCTCCTCTGCCGGGGCTTTGCCGCTGCAGGTCTCCTGAGACCCCCTCCAGCGTGCTTGGGAGCCATTGTATGCTCCCTTATCTCCGACTGTGTCTTTTCCTGTTGAAAATTTCTTGTTTTGCGCGCTTCACCTGTCCCTTGTTCTGAGATTGGGACCACCTAGCGTGATCACTGCGGGGTAGCTCACCCCTCCAGCCAGGTCCTTGTCGATGTTGATAGTGATGGTACTCTTGATCTCTTGGGTACCAGTAGTTGTAAGCCCTTCTATCTGGTGGGGGCCCAACTGGCTCTGGAGGTTTCTCAGAGCGAGCTTTCTTCTCTCTTCCTCCTGCTTCCCTGGATCGGCGGCGGCTTTCCGACCTCTTTCTCTTCCTATCTCTATCGCGGCTCCTCTTCTCTCCTCGGCGATCCCTTTTGGAGCTGGGAGAACGGTTTTCTCCCCTCTTTCGTTCGTGAGAGCGGTCCCTCCTCTTGATACCGCTGCTAGAGGCTCTTTCCTTAGGCTTGGGCTCGGTGACTTCCTCTACTCCTTCTGAGGCTTTAGTGGCTACTTCTTCTTTGATTTCTTTCTTCTTCTCAGTGGCTGGAGCTTGTCCTTCTGGTCCACTTAGTTGAGTCGGGGGCTGTGGCGGAGCCCCTTTTGGTGTGGACCCCGGTGGCCCTTGGGAGGCTTGCTCGCCCTCCCTTGATTCTCCAGCCGCTGGTGGCGCAGCAGCGGGAGCGGGACTCGTCCCAGGAGGTGGCCCAAGTCGTTGGAGCTCGTCCCGCAGCTCGGCCTCCCCGTTCCTCAGCAGCCCAGTTGCGTAGCCACCAAAAGAAGGATGAGCCTGGCCCAAGACGATCAGGTAAAAGACCCTATGAAGGACCTTGCAAAGTGGACAGCCGCAAATTGCGGCGTGTCCCCACATCTAGCCCTTAAGCCAGAGCTGCATCGTAAATACTGGTGCATTCGTGTTTACACCCGTTAGCGTAGGTACATATATATATATATATATATATGTATGTGTGTACTATCTATAGTTATCTGTTGTTCACAGTTGTCTATATTTTATCTGGTTGGTGGTTTCAACCATCTTGAAAAATATTCGTCAATGGGAAGGATTATCCCGTATATTATGATTATTATGGAAAATAATCCAAATGTTTGAAACCACCAACCAGTTATTAATGGATTATTAATGTATTATCAATGGATTAATATATATATATTATATATATATATTATGGATTATGAATGGATTAATACGGATTATTGAAAATTATCTATATACGTTCCACCAGATGGGGATGGGTCAAAATTAGGTACCCCAAAATTATGGATGGTTAATACTAAACTAGACTAACATCTGTGGTCCCCTAGGTCTTCCATTTTGACCCACATCCAGATAGTTATCAAATTTCATCTCTCATGGCCCGCCTCCTGTCGTATGTCCTGGAAGAGGTGCTCCAGCGAGGCGGCGCAGCTGATGACCAGCCGCCTGCGCCTGTCGTACAGCAGGTCCAAAAACTTCACGAAGCGGCGCACCTGGTGGAGATGGCAATGGATGAGGCCTTTTTAAGATGTTTTAACCGTGAAAAATGCCATGAAAATCATGAAAAAAAAGGAGAAAATGCTACAAACTGGTGATCATTTCGACTTGTTCTTCGTCAAAAATGGTGTTTTTACCGGTGAAAAATGCTGGGATTTCATCATGAAAAATTAAGTGAAAAATGCTGGGATTTCACCATGCAGTAGGGGTGTAACATGCAACCATAAACTATAGTTTATAAACTTAGTAGAAAACTATAAACCATTAGTATAAACATGTATAAAAGTATAAACCATAACTATTATACTATGTATTAATATCGGATTCAATTAGATTAATTTCTTTTTCAGCAACCTTCGGTGGGAAGTCCCTGAATTGGTGGCTCGCCGAGGTCCCAGCAACATCGGTGTCCTCAAGTGAAGTAAACCTGGCGCTGCAATGGCAGCTAGAAACAAACGTCTGGCAATTGCATGCAATTGCGGAATATGTTTGGACCTATCTACAATTGTTGAATAATGTTGGGTATCCAATGGGTATCCAATGGGTATCCAAAATTGAAATGATTTGGATTTTTCATCCAGGTTGGATTCATGTGATCAACTTGAAATCAGCTAATCGGACCCATTTCTCCGCATCCTTAGGCTGCAGAACGTCGATTCTCTGCCACCTCCTTTGAGATAGCTACCTTCTACACATGGATTTCATATATTTCAGCACCGAGGTGTTCAAACCTCTCTCAAGCTAGCATTCCCAATGTTCTGTCCGGCACAGCCGAAATTGTGGCTCTTCAGCGAAAATCATGAAACTGAGCCTTTCATCTTAGTTTCAAGGACGAAGGTCTCTCTCAAATCACCTGGCAAATCACCGACTTCATTTGGCCAGTGCTTCCCGTCGCTGATGCAGAGCATCAAGGACTTCACTGTAGCTCCACGTCAGGTCCTCCGAAATTCCCCCAAGGTGGAAATGCTAAACGGTCCGACAGAAATGGTGGATGTAATTCATGAAAATCCAGGAAAATGCGTGGAAAATCCATGAAAATCCATGGAAACCAACTTAGCTAGATGGAAAATTCATGAAAATCCTTGCGAATGCTGGATTTTCCGGATCTGTATTGGTTTATCGCGTAGAGTGACATGCTTTAACCCAGCAAAAAAGTGTGAGTTTTTTGAGTTTTTGGCCAGAAAAAGAGGGGTGCAACTTTCATTCGCGTTCTCCTTTGAAAATGCAACGTGGAAAAATTACGATTCGCTCAAAACCGTTGATCAGCATAGTTTACCATAGTTTATCTTACCATAGTTTAAATAGACAAACAGTTTACCATAGTTTACCACTCTCTTGCTTTTCTATCTTGTGTCGGGTTGCTGTTTTTTATTGTTTTTTTACACCATTGTTCATCGGCGCGCTTAGCCCCGCCCAGTCCCTAGCATTGTACTGGTCCCCCGTGAGTTTGTCAATCTGTTCCTGAGCTCAGTCACGGATCACGGGAATGTCATGGACGAGATTGAAGGTATGTCTAGCCTTTTACCAGGAGGTATATCACCAATGAAACATGGGAATGCTGCAAATATAATCAAATATATGATGATAATGGGTCAAAACGAAAAAATGGAACATGGGGAGTATTGCCTTAATGCATATTGACATATATATATATAATTATAAAAAATGAACAATTGGGGTGCTCAAATAAGGAAGAATAAGAATGCTAATCTTTGTCAGATTTCTGGACCCAAAAAACCGCCCATGAATCATCCATGTTTGGGGTATTCAATTTTGAGCCACTAGTAGTCCAAATATGATCCAAGATCAGGGAAACAAAACATTTGAGGCGCGACTGTAACCTGATGCAACCTGTCATACTTACTACTCACCATTGGTGTACTTGCATTGTACATCATACCAGCTGTGTTTTTGTGCAAATCATAGCAGCTGCTGTGTAAGCTCTTATCTCGCCTCGGGCCCGGCAGGGCCCGGCCCGAAAACACTAACTCTGGAAAAATCATGGCAGACCATCTTGACCATCAACGTCGCAAGCTGGGATAGTGAGCGAGAGAACACGGATATTGGAACCAAATGGGCTATTGATGCTATTGATGCTATTGATGCTATTGATTTGGACAGTGAATTCGTTGGATCATTCTCGCACCTTGGAAAAACATGTCCCAAACAGGAGTGACAGACACCTGGACATCTGGACAGATACAGCTCGCCAGTTGCTGCCTGTGGGCCTATACAAATACCGGTTATCAAAGTTACCCTCTGGTAAACTAACATAACTATGGAAAATCACCATTTTTAATGGGAAAATCCACGAACTAAATGGTCATTTTCAATAGCTATGTTAGTTTACCAGAGGGTAATGAGGGATTGCCATGATTGCCATGGCGAAATATCCAGAAATATCCCAATCTCAGGTCCCAAGTTTCGCTCAAGTGCAGCCCATCGTTCATGTGGTGCTTGATGCGCAGCAGCACTGAATCCCCCGCGGCGACAAAATCCTTCACGGAACCGGTGAAACCGCCTGCGGCTCGCAGATTGATGTGTTTTATGACATGTACCATGTGCCATTGCTTCATAACTATGTAACCTATATTACAAAGTCATATTTGCGGTTACATACGTATATATACGCAAAAAGGTTAAAATGATATTAGCCACAGTCGAAATTTCTGGTTTCGGTCAAGTGCGTCATCAAATTAGTGTTCCTATCGTTTTACAGGGTTTCCCTGTTTTAGAACTGATCCACTACAATCATCTGCATCGGTGGTCTGTTTTGTGACTAGTTGGTCGCCCAAGGCCAGGACAGCCCGCCACATGGGCCCATACCGCCGTGATTTCAACATCAAAACGTGTGCACTTTTTGTGCGGCCACTATCGTTGGAGGGTTCATACAAAAACTAACATCCCATGTTCACTCCAATACACACTTAATCATGCAAATTTTGATGCAATCTCATGTATATTCATATATATATATTGAATTATAGACATATATATGTATAAACATGATTAAACATGTGCATGTTTGAAACGTGAAAAAACATGTCGTGGATTCAACGAATGATATGCCAAATCTTTGACTAAATTGGGAATTGAGCAGTGAAACTGGAGATGGAACCAACAAATGGAACCAACAAGCAGTTGTTGCAGGGCCTTTGGAGGAGGTCCAACTGCAATGCGGAAGAAAATAAGGGAAACTCCATTCTGAAATGCCGCAATGCCTTTAAAAAAGAAAAAAACGTGTGGAAATTCGTGTGGCAGAATCATCCGCACAATCATGATTGAATATGATTGATCATAGCCAGGAGAAAGCTCCGAACTCGCGCAGGCAACTCTTCTTAAGCTTGAAGTAGAACATATTTCCAATAGCCAGTAGCTCTATGTCTAGAGGGGAAAAATCATCCATAAACATCCATAAACATCCAACCATAACATCCAACGAGGCCTCCATTGCTGAAAGCCTTGGCCCACACAGCTGCATCCACGGCCTTGCCTTTCTTCACATCTCCCGCCGCCTCACAGCAAAAAAGTGCAAAAAGTTTGGAAAAAACATAGTAAAATGGATGGAAATTAATTTCAGGATATTTCTATCCATTAATTTCAGGATATTTCTATCCATTGACAGCCAGTTCATACATGTTGTGCCATAAAATTGTTTACCATGGCAACAGACATGACAATTCATGGAAATGGTCTTGTTAAATCAGGGGGAAATGCTATGGCAAATGGCAATGAATTGAAAGATTACTCCCGGAAGATTAGCAGAATGGCTCTATTCATGGATGAAAAAACGCGCTTGTACCTGAAAAAAAGGATGATATATATATATATAGGATGGTTTATTCCCAAAACCTTTAGATGCTTTCAGCAGGGGCCTCCACAAAAAACAACCATGGAGTGGTTTCCCAGGAGCCGAAAAAATCGGGGAACTGCGGTTGAAAAAGACCCCGGCACCCACCTGGTACAGGAGATTGGCCAAGGAGGCTGAGATCAAAACCTGAGCAAAAGTTGAGAAGTTCTCAGATTGGTGGGGAAAACTGCAGGAAACCATGGATTTAAAGCGTTTTTTACCATCACTGGGTTGACAAAGGGGCAATCCTGCAGATTTTCCATCATCCAATGCTGGTTTTTGGGTTTGGATCGCTTCCTTTAGTTTTGGGTCCATATGGAATTGCGAGTAGTCAAAAAAATGTGGAAAAAATTAGGGTGCAGCGATTGGGTGGCCAATACATGTCCTCTTATGCTTGGAATTGCGAATGAATACATATATATATATATATATATATACACATACACAGACACAGACACAGACACATTTACATATATGTGTATGAATATACAGTACATATATGACATAGCCACAAAATGTTACAAATACCGTGGTCTATACGATGGTCCATCTGAGTACAACCAAGTCACCCACGGGTTTCCTTGACTCATATGGCCATACCTGTCTTTCTCATAGCGCCCGTACAGCACACCTGGGACGCCATCCTGGGTGTCCATGTGGTTCACTGGATAGATGCCGCAAAACCTCAGGGCACGAGACCCGAGACCATAGGGTGGTTGCACATACATTGTGAATTGCGATGTGAACACTAAATTGCCTCCTGCACAAGAACGTGGCAAGTTTAAACAAATGTGTGTATACATATATATATATGTATATATATATATACGTACATGTATATATATATATATATATATGTATGTAATGTAATGTAATGTAGTGTAATGTAATGTAATGCAATGTAATGCAATGTAATGCAATGTAATGTAATGTAATGTATGTATTTAATGTATGTAATGCATGTAATGCATGTAATGTACGTAATGTACGTAATGTATGTAATGTATGTAATGTATGTAATGTATGTAATGTATGTATGTATGTCTGTATGTCTGTATGTCTGTATGTCTGTATGTCTGTATGTCTGTATGTCTGTATGTCTGTATGTCTGTATGTCTGTATGTCTGTATGTCTGTATGTCTGTATGTCTG
>Ga0126342_10016618_pt1 | contig 12812 bp, 3 predicted proteins | sample Cyp1metagenome_FD_92528 | JGI IMG/M metagenome (GOLD analysis project Ga0126342, IMG submission 92528) | Coral microbial communities from Lord Howe Island, Old Settlement Bay, Australia - Cyphastrea 1 metagenome | ecosystem: Host-associated > Invertebrates > Cnidaria > Coral ...
ATATCTAGAACCATACTTAATCAGTAAGAATTTATTTGAAGAAATAAAATAAATGCATTAAAAATAACAAAAAACAGCTAAAAATGACGTAAAAACTGGGGACCCACAACGTCCCGCACTCTAAATTATAATATTTCACTAACCTGAATTAAGGCCGTTGTTGCACGTTGGGTGTTTGCCGTCCCCCAGCAATGCGCAAGGGATAGCAGTTGTTCTGGCCGAAACCTCCCATGTTAGGAGGTGTGTTCTTGGTGAAACTTCATTGCCAACTTCGCCTTCGTTGCCTTCAGGCTTTCATTGCTTTCATTGTCATCATTGCCTTCATGGCATTCATTGCAGAAACTTCCTTGCCAAATGGCCCTGGTGGCCCTTCCTGAAGAAATGAAGTGAAGAAAAACGAGTGAAAAAGTAGCACTCCAATGCCAGAATGAGGTTAACAAAATCCTCAAGTTATTTCTTTCCGTCGTTTTCTGACCCTCAACATCGCAGCTCTTGAAGCCTTGACCCTTTCAGCAAAAGGTCCCTTCTGCATGTCCTCTATCCACATCTCTCCGTCCATTGGAATTTGAAACTTTGGTGTTTCATCCAAACCAGAATGTGCCGCCACATAGTTATGAACAAAGTTGAAAACGCAAGTTTGTTGGGAGAAAGCAGGGCGACAAGAGAGACCCGTAGTCCATGCATGATACCCTTGCAAGTATAATGACTTGCATTTGCCGAATCGGCAGTGTTGTGGCAGCACCGCCTGTAGCACAAGCCCCTGTAGTTGATTCATTAAATTGTAAACTGTAGTCGATAACTCTGAAAGTGTTGGCTGAAGATCCTTCAGGTCCTGCGGAGAGTTGGCCTGAAGGATCAGATGGTGGTCACCTCGGAGTCGCTTAACCGGCAACCATTGTCCTTGTTGAAGCATGAGACAAATTGCAATTTCTGTCCAGGAGATGCCTGGGTCACCCTGAACTTCTTCAGCAGGCCAACGACATGATTGTACCCACTCCAACAATGCAACAGCCCATTGATAACCCCACACCGAATGGACAAGCTCATGATCATTCAGCAAAGTGGGTTGTTCCCAGGCTGTATGCACAGTCCAATTGCAAAGAAGGTTTTTCACATCAACTGGTGTTGTTACAATATTCTCATCATTGGCACGTATAGAAGTTGCTTTGGCACGCGCATGTTGCAAATCCAGATTAAGATTAAAAAAATTGCGCAATTTCTCTTGTTGTTCTAGCAAATCAGTTCGTTTGTCTTCCAATTGTTGTACAACTTCCGGCAGGAGATGTACACATGCATAATTGGCGGCAGTATCTGCAACAGTATTTCCCAAAGCATGAAAACGAAGCAGTGCATCGAATACATTAACTGGGTTCTGATGTGCTTTGACCTTTCTGACTTGATGATTGGCAGTGAGAACTCTGAAAATTCTGCTCAAGAGGTCAATGTCATCATGTTCCATCAAATCTTCAACACACTGAGCTCGTCGGCATCGATTTATCAAGGAAATGGCTGTGGAACTATCAGTGTAAACTGTGGCTGTTGCAAACGTTTCAAAAACCAATGCCATTGCTGAAAGTTCTGCACGATGAATCAACTGGCGCCCCTGTGTTCTGCCAGTGGCGATAGTTTGTAATGTTGCAGGCATGATTCCTGTACTTCTGAAAACATCCGCTTGATTGCATCTTTGGACATCATCTGTGGATAAATCTGCAACTACTGCAAAAGCTGAATAGCAGGTTGAAGGACAGGTCGGATACTTACAGCTACCATCAGTGTAGAAGCAAGGACTATCACTAGTTTGCAGGATTCGAACACATGTCTCTTGTGAAATTTCAGGTATAGGCATGCGTCTCAGCAGTTCATCATAAAACTCATAATGCGGATGCATGAAAATGGCAGGAAGCTCAACAAAGTCAGGATCTGTCTCAAAAAGTTCATCAGCATAATCCTGATGTTCCAATCTGATCTGAGCAAACGCATTGCAAGTGAAAGTTCTATGCTGTCTTGTATCCCCCTCACATCCACAAAAGGCGCATATACTGTCAGTATTTTCAGTCCACCTGGCTTTTTGGTCTCCTGTCTGAAAGGCTCCAGCAATCTCTCGCAGCAAAAGCAACTGTTGTTTGGGCGTGTACTTTTGGAGAATTTTTGCCATTTGGATTTTGTCAACAGGTGGTAGATTATAAAGTTTAGCACGCTGAGTATGTTGCATCAGAAGCTGCTCTTGCCATGCCCATTGGATATATCTTTGCAAATCTTTGAGTGGCGTGGAAAGGAGATGGCATTTTTGAAATGCAGTTACTTGCAAAAATCCATCGGAGGAAAACCGCAGGCCAATTCTCTGTAGGTACTCCCGCAGTGCACTGGCTGGTCCTTGGGATATTCCAACCGTATCGACATGTTTTGACAGTATCTTGAAAAATCTCGTCTGCGTTTCATCATCTGCAAACATGAGAAATTTTCTGGCAGCCTTGACTGCAAGCCAGCAGAGAAAAGTTGAAACCCAATCCCATATTGAGCCGCGTAGCGCAAAATTTCTTCGTAATCCATATCCAAATAGATATTTCTTCCGAATCGTATGGCGGCCAACATTTCTGACGAAAAGCCCTCATCTTCTTCATTTGGGAAATCACTCACGGGTTTGGACAGAAGATGCCAATAACGCCCCCACATTGTTCGCCCAGTAGGCCTTCTGTAACGAACTTTCCCAATCAGTGCTGTCGGAAGTTCATAGGGAGCTTTGTACTTTTTGCCGTCGATCTCAGTCACTTCTCTTTGAGCTTTTAAAGAATCAGATAGCGTTTTTTCAAAACCCGCGTCAACATCCACGTTCATAGTAGACCCATTGATACGAATAGCCCATTCAGCAACAGTTGATTCATAAATACGGAGGAAATTCCTGATCTGAAATTCTGATTGGGGCCGTTCAGTTTCTCCCATTGAATGAATTCTGAAGAAAAGATCAGACAGATACCTTTCGGTTGTAGGCAAAAGTGGAAGCATAGAACATAGTTCCATCTGTCTATAAGCTGAAAGACCTTCCAGTATTTTTTCAAATTTGGATGCGAATTCAGGAGCTTTGATTGTGGCATTCGTTGACACAGCTTCACTTCTCTTCAAAGCGATCCTGCTGAGTGCCTGAATTGTTTTCAGCTTAGCTTCGTTCATGATGATTTTCATTGACTCGAGGTGAGAAGCTGATTCATAAGCACCCAAGAAAACTGAGGTGTATTTGTTTTTCATGTAACTGGCAATGTCGTAAAATTCTTTTGGATTTTTCCACCCATCCAATATGAGTTCCAAAGCAGCATCGATCCTCTGAGAAAATAATCTGTTGGCATAGTCTGGCATAGCAAAAAAACTCCTTGAAATCGAAGATAGCCTGATAGTCCCTGCTATGATGTTACACAAATCTACGAGCTGATCTGAAGATATGAGCACAGCTGAAATAGGAACTGAGGCTTCAAATTCATAGGAGCCTACTTTCCGTTTCCTTGTTGGATCTTCTTTTCGAGTGTCAGACTCGGCAGATTTCATACTCACTTTGTGACCTCTGATTCTGACGACAAAGACATTGTTCATTGCATGTATTGTCTCAGCAGAAAATAGGGATTTGGCAGCATCAGAAACAAACGGGAATCTGTCCTCTATTGGCATGTCGCGAATCATTCCCACTGTCTTGGCCAGGACATGGTCTGATTTTGCAGACATGGCTACCCGCTGGTTAAAACTTCGACCTTTGACATCTCCCACAGGATCCCAGGCTCGGAAAGGAGCTTGTTCATAAAGGTTCTTGTTTTCTGCGACATCTCTAGCAAAATCCACAGCCAAATTGACCTTTGACAAAAGGTCTGCATTGTCCTCTTGCCATTGTTTTCCAATCTCAATGCCTTTTGACATTTGACCTGACAGGAAGCAACATCCAAGACCGCAAGCCAAAGCCAGAAGGCCTCTCCGGAACATCCTACTTCTCTTGAAAGTCCTGCTAGAAGATTTTTCGAAAACTCTTTGGGCTAGAGCAGATATGCCCCTGGATCCGAACACAATTTCTCCTTCCGAAGCCATGACTTCTTTCACAAATTCAGTTGAAGCAAGGCCAAGCAGATTGTTTCGGACTTCTCTTTTGTGATCAGTAGGGGTCGTAGTAGGCTTGTTCTTTGATTCTTCACTCCACTCACAAGACGTAATAGCTGATACTATAGCCAAAGAATCGATCTCTTTCTTCCAATCTTCGACTCTTGTCTTGTCATCAGAGAAAGGCCTAGCTTCATAACCAGAAGGTTCATGTACTGCGAAATTTTGTGCAAAGCCATGATCACTCCATTTTGCATGAGCAGTTTCCACTGAGTCGTTGGTTACAGGATAACCTGAAAGTGCAATGATCTTCTTGTACAAATTCGGGCACCGCGATGCTAATGCTACTCCAGCGAATGTTTCTGCAGCGGGGCATCCATAAATTGGAGCCACGGCAGGCACTTTGGCAGCTGACATAGCGGAGTTGTTGGTATTGAAACTTTGATCTACTATCTGGCCATTTGGGGATGATTTCCCTTATTAACCATGTTTCCAGTGAGGTCGCAGTGAGGTCGTTATAATTTACCCAGGTATATGTATATATAATATGAATACATATATATATATATATGTTCATTGTCGATATACTAGAATATGTGCAAACATGATATTGGATCTGTGTACTATTGATGTCAATTGTCAGTTGTCTATGACGATCCCTGGGACCCATATCCAGCCTGTGTGCCAGATCTGCGCCATGCTTTCCCCCAGAAGCCACTTGAACTGGCGGAAAATCTGGGGATTTAACCAACAAGAATCGAATGGGATAGATCGAATGGGATTGGGAATGGGGACATACTGGGGATCTTCTTGGATATCTAAGCGATACATTTGGATGATACCATACTAGGGATTGGGAATGGGGACATACTGGACTATCATACATTGTCTGAAAATGCTGTGCGCCAAAATCTCATGCTTTATCATCATGTGCCCTATTATCATTGCAATTGTTTGGGTACACTATGTTCAGATAAACCCACGTGTCAATGGGTTGGTGGGAGGGTTGGGTTTTCCTGCAACTTTTCCTTTCTGAAATTTCTGTGAACATGGACATGGGTGTGATGTATGGTGGGTATTAAAATGGTCATGTTGGGGGCATCCCCATAAATGCCACATCATGGATACTCGTACTGTGGGAACTACAAATTTGACGCGGTATACCCAATTTGTGCCTTGAACTGACGGCAATTTCCCATGGCCTATCCTATCATCATCTTCATCCAATTTCCATCAATTTCAAGCTATGAAACACGTATAGATCTGGTAATTTCTGCCCAATTCCCGTGGGAATTATGGCAAATTTCACTCCAAACATCAGCATCCCACGGTTCTCACCACGTTGCGACGGGGTCGCAGACCTGGCCCCCAGAGCCACGCGAGAGGTCATAGAGATGCAACTTCACCTGGAAAGGACTTGAAGACTTGGGCCATCTTGGGAGAGTGAGATGTATGTTATGTGTATATATATATATATATATATATCAATAGATATCTCAATATATATATATATATATCATTAGTCAATGGGAACCATTATCAATCATTATCACTGGTTGGTGGTTGACCTACCCCTCTGAAAAATCTGAGTTCGTCAGTTGGGATGATGACATTCCCAATATATGGAAGAATAATCAAATGTTCCAAACCACCAATCACATATGATAATAATAATGAATAACTAAAAATAGGCAAGTCATCTTGGGGGTTCCATAAATGGGGGTACCACTGAATCATCCATTAATGGAAGGATTTTCCCTCATAAACCATCCATTTTGGGACAGCCCCATTTATGGAAACCCCCATATGTATGTATATATATATAATAAATAACTGAAAAGACATACTGTAGATATTGTCATCCTGGGGAAGATAGAATCTGGATATTTTCAAAACACCTTAAAATGGGATACGATTTTGACAATGCCATATTATATTTCCATCTACTTCGGGATGACTACAGGTCTATAAACAACTCTACCTGTGCTTAACAAGGGCATATATCATTGAGGGAAATTCGGGCGTGTGGATACACAACTTGTTTACATAACAAGAGATGGACGATATTAGTTGGACTGTGTACAATGTACATAATATTACATAATTATATATATATAGAGGTCTGATTTCATATTAACCAATAGATCAAAGGATATCATTGCCGGATCTAAATATCTAATATGATCCAATATCTAAATAATGGCATTGCATATTCAAATTGGTTGAAGAATGTTGAAGATACCTAAAGTCTGGTGGGTACAACACCACCATGGTTTACAAACAAAAAGCTGTCGGGTCGATGGGTCGAGGTTTTGGGACATCGGGAATACAAGATGAATAAAACCACATCAACGCATGTATGCTATGGTCAAAACATGGAATGAATGGGGTATGGACATGCCACCATCATACATGGGACTTTCTTATCATGGGTATATATTGAAACCAATAAACGGACTAGTGACCATCACCTTTTATGGGAAAATAAACCCCGCTCTTGAGCTATAACATGTTGCTATGCCGATCCTAGCAAAACATTGAGTAAGAGACAGCTACTGGTCATCATCCCTATGTCAAGCTGCGATAAAAAAAACTTGTCTTGGGATGTCTTGGGTAAGCATAATCCTGTACTGGCACGCTGGAGTCGACAAGCTGTGCAACCAAATCAATTTGGGGATCTAAAGGAAGTCGGAATGTATAAAACACCACCGCCAGTTTACTGGTGTGAGAGTATCTCATGACACTTGGTAGAACAACTTCCCATCAGGTTCACTATGATCCTCAAGATCGGCTTCCAGTCACCAAACTTGGCGAAAAAGAGGGCTGCGGCGCACCTCCTTTTTACGTCTCCCCACGCAGAAAGCCACGAACCTTGGTCCAGAACGGTGCGATGAAGAAAACTTTTAGAAGAGTTGAGAAAACATTGGACCTTTAGGGCGAAGTGGGCTTTCCCGGTTTTTGGACACAGCCACATTCAGCCTGTAATTAAATCTGCAACGTGCTATCTCTTTGAACAGAAAACCATGCATTTTCGGCAGTGAAATCATGTTAAATCATCATTTTTCATGGATTTCATAGTAAATCCCACCATGCCATGCCAGCAGCTCGCTCTTGCGAAGCCCAAGCGCCCCCGGCTCTGAATAACTCACCATGCCATCCAAGTCGATGTCCATGGCCTTTTTTGGGGGTTCGCTGGGTGATCCATTTTTTACTGACCCGAAAATGTCCAAGAACTCCAATAAATCCAATTTAGGTCTTATCAAAAAAAACATTAAACATCATTAAACCACAATAAATCCCCACAGAATCCCCCCCAAAAAAGGCCATTTGAACATGCAACGAACCTCAACCAGCTGCCGGGCCAAATCCTCGGGGTCCTGGCGTTTTTCAGAAATCTGCTACGCAAGCGATACTTGGAGAAGATTGGATAAGTATGTATTCTATATGGCAGTGTGTCAAAACCTTGTACCCCTGTAGTTCACATCAAAATAGCTGGTAAATGGATGTTCATCCCCCTAAAAATGGTATTAATAGGTATTGATCCATACCCATATATCTATTGCAATTAAAATTGATAAATCCAATATATCTATAGTACATGATCTATTGTAAAATATGATCTATTGGATAAGTAAAGATTTATCTATATTAATTGGATACTTATCCAATCAGATAAGTAATGATTTATCTATATAAGTACAATATCTGGTATTACAATTGGATAATCTATATATCTATTGTAATAAATCAGATACAGTACATGATCAGATTTTGATCAGGCTCCCAAAAACAATCAAGAACAGATCATTTACCAGCAAGGCTAACACAATCTTTAGTGCTGAACAGTGAATCCAGCCATTGATCGCCATTTCCAAGGGACGCTTCCCAGCACTCCAACTATCAGAGGACGTCCTTGTCACCCCAGGATACTGACACAAACATGTAATTCTTTGCATATTTTGTACCCTCTGGACATCTGACAGTTTGCCAAATTGCTGATTTTTCAATATTTTTCATAGCTATGTTAAATTGCCAGAGGGTCAGTACTGCTGCCAACTACTAATACCCGTGGTGCTCCGGCATCTAAGCTTCAGAATTTGACCCCCACTTATCCATAGGAACATTCTTTTTACAATCTGAAACCCAGCTGTACTTGTTGAATCTCCATGGTTCTTGCATACATCCCTGCTTATGTTGGACAAGTTCCAATTTTCATGCGACAATATCGCATTTTCGTGGCGGCTTTCTTGGAGACTTGCCCTTCTGGTGGAACAGTTCTAATTTTTCACATTCTACAAAATTCCATGAATCCCTTTTGGTTGGAAAATATTCTAATCATTCTACTAATCTTGAATAATCTACAAGTCCCAATTTTTCATAATAATCCAGCAGTTCCCAACAGTTCTACTAATCATCATTCTACCAATCGTTTCATGATAATCTACTAATCATCATTAATCTATCATCACATCATTAAGATTCATTATGTATCATGAACAATAATGTTGGAACAATAATAATTGGAACCATAATCATCCTACTTACCAAACAGTTCCACGGCAGTCACATCCACATCGCTTGCGCGCCTCTAACTCCTCGTCCGTCAAGGGTCGTCCATCCATGCAGCTGGGGTGCAAGCGCCACGATCTTTTCGGCAGGCGCTCGGTGGAGGATGGTGTTTTCGGAGACATGTCCGAAGCTTGGAAGTGATTGCGTTCACCCAACTGCATATATACAGTATATGTATATAATGTGTATGTATATATATATATATATGTACTATATGTACATCATAATATATATACGAGAAACCCTATTTAGAACAAAGTTAGAAACTATCCTAGCTATCTCACGGGGTCCACCTTGCATCCCTCCGACTTTTTTCCAGCTAGGGTTTAGGAACCAGGGTTTGTAGTGATAGTGGGTCTAGGTCCCCACTGGATCCCCACTATATAGATTCCCAAAATATCCTAATGGTGTTGATGGTAGCAAACCCTTGTGGTGTTTCTGGTGGATGACATCTTCGAATGGTTCGAGAACCCAGGTAGATAAAGGTGGACGCTGGAGAACATATAACCGGAACACGACTGCTGATTAAGAAGATATTAAGAAGTTTGACGGGGTCCTTCTAAAATGATCAACCTCTCCAATGCAGTGTGGCACGCCTATCATAACGACACATATCCAAATTTGTCATTTGAAGCTTCTGGTAGACCTGATCCAAGGGCTTTATGGGTTTGTTATTTGGGTTACCACCTTAGTTTCTTGAGTTGTGACCAATCCTCCGACATCATCTGGTCATGTTTTTCACCACGCCTGTGACGGTACATGCGAGCCACATCTGCTCGGGAGAGAAAGGCACAGCCCCGCGAGTCCGCGCCTCGCTATGCTGAGGATATGAGGATGTCCATCTGAGCATCTGGATATACATGTACCAGTACGATATCATGTATGTTTATATTGCTCATTATATGTATTTATTGCATAATATATATATATATATCATATATCTATCTATGTATATATAGTTATATATACATATATACACATACACACAAATAGTATATAGCTAGAGTAGGGCAATCCCATCTTAATACAACCCACCCAGCCTATCATACAATCAAATTCTAAGGGGATAATAAATACAGATGGGATTGTCCAACTCATAGAAAACAATAAAACCAATAATATAAATCATAACAAACAAATAAAAACAAATAAAAACAAAACAACCTAAACAATACAATAGATTGTAAAATAGTCTATACCAAAAACTCTGACAGAAGAATAAATACTTAACCTCATTCATATTTTTCACCTTCTCACCCGCGGAGGTTGGGAAACCCAGATGGTGTTGCTGGTCATCAACCTCTCATAATGGGAGGTGCGCAAGTGGGGGGAGGGTGATGGCAGGGTTTTAATCAGAGCTGGAACAGCGTGATATTGCCCAGAAGCTTTCAATGTTTGATTTTTGGCATATCAAGTTGGCACTTCATCATTTAATGTTGATGTTCAAAAACATCAATGACCCTTGCTGATGATTTGTAGCATTCACTGCCCAAACATTTTGTGATTGCCTCACATCCTCAGTTCAACCTGTGTGTCTGATGGCTTTTGTCATTATGGTTGAGAATGGTGAAGCCCAGCCTTGCTGGGTTGAAAATGGCGACATCCTCTATGTCAAGACAGACGAAACCTCAGCATTTACCTTGACTGATGGTGTCCTGCGAGGAAATCTTGGAAACTTGAGCAAACAACAGCTTTTTGACTTGATTGAGAGGATTGACTGCTCTATTGCCAAGCGTTCTGACAAGACCGCACTTGTGGATTTCATCATTTCCAAGATGGACAACATCAGGGACAGAGCCCTTGAGAAAGAGAGGGTGCGCAATGGTGCTGCCGTTCCTCCCAGTCCAAGGGCTGTTCGAGTGGTGGCATCTTCCACTTCCGCTGGTGGCTATGCTGGTTCATCAACTGACCAGATGAAGCAGGTTGGCAGTGATGAAGTTGTCATCACCCAAGAGGACATTGATATGGATGGAATGCGAACCATTGCCTACTCTGAGAAATACCAGTCCCCAACCAAAACCACTGGCTACATCATTGTCTATGAGCAGGGCATCCCACACGTCCAGACCGCAGAAGGCATCTACCAAGTGGATGAGGAGTTCTTAGCTTCCAACAACTGCTTCTACCCCAACAAGGACTTCAAGGAAGATGACGGCAGTTCCAGTGTTGCCACAGAGAGTTCTGAAGATGACAAGACAGAGATTGAGAAGAACCACCAAAAGGTTGATTGGGCTTTGTTTGATGTCAAGCCGAATGAAAGTGGCATTTTGGAACTCAATGCCAAGACCGGTGAGAAGTTCTTGGACATCAAGGTCAGTGCTGTTGATGGAGACTACACCCTTCGCTACTTCTACGGCATCCACGACAAGATTTCTGATGTGAAGACCTGCCTGATGGAAAAGTTCGGCTGGTCAAAGGATGCCATCAGCCTTTACTACCCCAGTGGCAAATCCTACTTTGGTGATTGGGAGCCGATTGATGCTTCGGTTGCCAAGAACAGGGACTTTGTGCTTCTTTGCGTCAAGTTGCTGGGTGGTGGCAAGAGAGCCAAGAAAGCGATGGATGAGCCCAAGGATGAGGTCAAGACACCCAAGGACATCAAGACCATCTTGGGTGAGAACCTCACACAGTTGAAATCTATGCCTGACCCCAATGGAGCAATCCGTGCTGTGGTCATTGAGGTGGAGAAGATTATGGCTGATGTGAAGGCAAACCCCGATACACCGGTGTCTTCACTCTTTGATGCTGTGCCGGTTGCCAAAAGGGCAAACATCCTTTCATCAACTATGACTGTCTCTCCAAGAGCTGAAGACCGCATTGCCTTCATCACAGAGCAGGTCTTGGGTGAAAAGGTTGAAAATTTGGATGATGCCTTGCGTATGACATCCTTGGCAAAGACCACACTTTGCCTCACCATCCAGTTCGCAATTCATTCAGAGTTTCAGGACAACAAAGGGGGTATTGGATGGCAACGAATGCTTAAAGCATTGGCTGACAAAATGTCAGCCCCCCCACCCAATGCCAGTGATGGCAGGTGTGCTGTGATGTAAGCACAGGTTCAATTGCGAGACCTCCAGCAAAAGGCTTTTTACCAAATCCTGTAAAAGCTATTACAAAATCCTGTAAAAGCTATTACAAAATCCTGTAAAAGCTATTACAAAAGCCTGTAAAAGCTATTACAAAATCCTGTAAAAGCCACTAAAAATGAAGAGAAATGGGCTATTTCAGAAATCCGTAATAGCTGTTTCAAAATCTTGTAAAAGCTTTTTGCTGTGGAGTGCGATTTGTGGGGAACTCCCTATCTTTTGGGATGGAGTGGCACCACAACAGGGCGAAGGGGGGAACTGAAAAAAAGTGTGGAATTGACAGCGTGTTTTACCAGAGTTTGACTGGTGTTTTTGTGGCACTCTGCCCCAGCATCCCATAACCCCCACCCCCTCTCATCCTTCAGAACCTCATTCACTCCCTTGGCAGGTTGATGACCAGCACTACAAGGGGGCTGTGGGCACTCGGGTTCAGACAGGTGATGATGAAAAGGATTGATAATAATGAAGATGAAGATGATGATGATTTCAACTTTTCTTGGGGGGTAGGATTTCCTGACCCTTGGGGATATAAATACATATATTACACACCCACATACCCCCATACACACATAATATATTTATCCCTTATTCATTCACCCCCCTGACCTGTTCAGAAGGTTCGGCAACAGTCTGGCACTGGTCTGGCACTGGGTGGATAGATTTAAAAAATAAATATAAATATTGATAGGTATATATTTATATTTATCTATTTATCTTTGACGAAGGCAACGCCACAACTGCTGACCCCATAGTGGCAGGAACAGTATTTGATGTGGCAAGGCGCAACTACCTAAAGCATACAACATTTACAGCAGTCATAATTTCTTCAACCAAGGCTTGAGGTATTCTATACAAATCCCTCTGTTTGAACAAGATGTAGCCTTCTTTCCAAAATTCCTTCTTCCCACTGGGTGCCCTTTGTGCTGTTTCTTTATGCCTATTCCCATCCATACTCTCACAATCTTTTTTACAAAGAGGTCTAGGTGTCCAAGTATCCAGATTAGTCCATAACCTCGTTCTTTTTCTGTATGGCATACCATATTTACAGTAGTCAATGTCAAAGTATGGCAAACCCTCCATAAA
>Ga0126342_10016619_pt1 | contig 12812 bp, 11 predicted proteins | sample Cyp1metagenome_FD_92528 | JGI IMG/M metagenome (GOLD analysis project Ga0126342, IMG submission 92528) | Coral microbial communities from Lord Howe Island, Old Settlement Bay, Australia - Cyphastrea 1 metagenome | ecosystem: Host-associated > Invertebrates > Cnidaria > Coral ...
ATATCATGTTATTTTGACATATACTAATAATAATAATAATAATAATAATAATAATAATAATAAATATATAATAAATATATAATAATAATAATATATAATAATAATAATAATATATATATAAATTATATACTATGATATACTATGATATACTATGTGTATTGAACTATGTATATTATACTGTGTATATATATATATATATTATATGAGATAGATATATATATATACATTATATGATATATATATCATATGTATCCCATTTTTTCACCGTCTGCAGAGTCCCACCTACCACGGCTGCAAAGCACCCAGCACCGGCCAGAAAGGAGATGAAGAACTCCTGATGCCATGGGCGAAATACCAGGGAAACATGGTGATTCAACCAACAAACATCAGGATTCAATCAATAGAAATCTGAGAAGCCCGCGACATGCGAGCCAGATGCTCGGTTCAAGCGTCCTCGGTCACGCCCGTTGGGCATTCTCCCAAAGTCACGCGTGATTTTTCTCAAAGATAACCAAAAGGTGTACCCAAAAAGGAAGCCAAACTTGGCTGGTGGCCAATCTTGAAACATTGACCAGCCAAGTCTCGACTCAAGTGCTGATACTCTTCCAGCACAGCGGCCGTGTTGATGGGGGCCTCGGTTCGTCGATGCCCAGAGGAAGGGAGGCTGAGTTTTTGGATGGAAACGTTGACAACCGGTCTAGATGCTTAGTTCTGTATGTACGCACGCACGTACGTACGTATTTACGTATGTATGCAGCCCACAATGTATGCATGGATACATTTATATTATACAGAGTTTTACATGCATATATATGTATATATATATATACATTATGTATGTATACAGTGACGATATTTATGCACACGTGTGTGTACATCTGTATATAATATTGTTTATATAGTATACTTGACGTATAATACATGTGTAATTACATATACGTATGGACGTGTGTGTAAATGGTTACACCTACCATATATATATATATATATGAAAGTCTGTTGTGTATATATATATATATACACATACATATGTAACATCTATGTCTATAATGATATATATACATACCTAAAAGTCCGTTGAGAAGAAAAACATCCGGGTTTTAGACATGGAAACTGAAAATAGGAAGACATACCTGAAAGCACCAACCAATTTCATGAAAAGAGTTGGAAAGACAATTAAAACCACCAGAAAAAAAAAAAAACGATGAAAGTGCTAGCAGGAGGCCTATCTGCCGATGAAATGATGATCTTTGCGCTCGGCAAAGGTTCAACACCCACCAGGTTCAAATTAAGGACACATATATATATATAAGGGAAAAGGCGTAAGATTTGCCACAACAAAACAGATCAAAAATCAAAATACACATTTCCGGCCATTCAAAGTGACCTCTTTATGATGCAGTGCCATGGAATCCCTGTCTCCATGAAGGCAAGTCTCCCGCCCACCCCAACTCCACTCAGTGCGGTATTTTCAACACAAGATTGGGAGTTAAGCAACCAATTTAGGATTGAAGCGTCAATACATGGGGAAATCAGTGGCAAGGTTTATGTATGCAACTTACCGCATGTCGTTCACTTTGAAAATAGAAAATAGGGCCCCTCTTTTCCTCCGGTGAATCATCATAAAAGCATCATATTCTGTTTGTTTTTCCATCAAATGGCAGTGTGTCAAAACCTTGTACCCCTGTAGTTCACATCAAAATAGCTGGTAAATGGATGTTCATCCCCCTAAAAATGGTATTAATAGGTATTGATCCATACCCAAATGGCAGTGACATCTTGCGGCTCGGCAGGAAAAACCTGGTGACGGAAAATATGGCATCCTCTCTGAGTCGCCGGGCCAGCCCAGTCACTCCAGTCACGCCTCAGGACACAGGTTTAAGTGTCGATGGTCCCTCCTAATCCCATCCTAATGAAATTAAGATTACTGTAAATGGTGATTTCACATGGTTTCATCAGTTTAATCATCAAAATTGGCTTAGCCTTGGTGTCAAAATTGTTTTAGCCTTGTGGGTATGAAAATTAAGATCGGGGGATGGCATTAGCAGCATTCATTACTCAGCTGTGTGCTCTTCCTTGGCGAAACCATGGGCACCAGTTGAAGCACTGAAACTTCTGAAACCTCTATCAACATCTTCTACCAAGAATGAACCAATCACAGCACTCCGATTGTATATTGATTGCATGTCCAGTTATTCTTGCTATCTGTCTATCTGTTAGATATCTGTAAAGAACGTTAAACACATATGTAGAGGTATCAACAAGACTCAGTAAAGTAGCATGAAGAGTAAGCATCGTTATGGTTTTCTATCGAGGGGTTCCCTCCGGTAAATTCATATGGACACAGAAAACCCAAAAAACGTGTTCCGCTCGAAAATTATCTACATTCCACGTAGAATCCGATCATCTCGTTCATTGGTGAATCTCCATTACACTATCATACTTTGTCTATGTTATATAGTTTGCTGGGTTATCCATGATGCTAGATGGCTGAATGGTATATCCCACAAATTATCCATTCATATTCCATTCACGATTCAATTCTCCCATTAATTCAGTAGGAATCTCAGGACCCCAAAACGGATGTATTATTTACTATACTACATAAAGCCATATTTTGTGGGAATATTCCCTTACATAGGCCTTATATGTTAGGTACCTCCAATTTAGGTGCCTGAATTGGCGACCCTCACTGCTGGGCGCACCTTCAGCCGTAGTCTCACCCGTGGCGCCAGCTGCAGGCGTGGCAGCAGGTGATTTCTGGCGCGTGGCGGTTCATCCTTGGGCACTAGTGGTGGTTTAATGGTGGTTTAATGGTGATTTAATGCTTTATTAATGGATGGTGAAAAGGGGCTATTCATGGAATCTACCCTGGGAGTTTAACATAATTCAAAAATAAGTCGCTAACCGGATAATGATTGGATACTGATGGGATATAAAAGATATATACTGGAATAATTCAATGGAATGTAACCTCTGGAAATTTAATCTATTAGTGGGCCAGTTTTCATAGCTATGTTGGATTACCAGATAGTTAAGTCGTTTGTGTGGTGATTCTGAGGGGTTCCCGACTTCTGGCGAGTCAATGATGGGGAAAATGATGATACATAAAAATCCCGGCGGACGGGAAACCGTGTTCGGAAAATCATATGTTTCTTATTGTTGTTAAATTGTTTCTTTGTTTTATGACTTTAGCACTGTGATGAAACGCGGATTGTTGTTTTCAAAACCACTTTAAAAATGGCTTCTAAATCTTGGGTATTTTCGCGTTTTACCAAAGTAACAGCTCAAATTTTCATCGGATCCTTTGGGCCCATGATTAAAGCATGGAAGTTCTTAGGGAGTTAATAACGTAGCATCAAGAACGTACATGCAAGTTGTTGGAAGAGTCAATCACGTAGCATCCAAAACGTACTTGGAAGTTGTTAGAAGAGTTAATAACCTAGCATCAAGAACGTATTTGAAAGCTGTTAGAAGAGTTATAACGTAGCATGAAGAACGTGCTTGGAAATTGTTATAAGAGTTCAGAACGTAGCATCAAGACTTTACTTGGAAGTTGTTAGAAGACTAAACAACGTAGCATCCAGAACGTACTTGGAATTTGTTAGAAGAGAAAATAAAGCAGCATAGCATCCAGAACGTACTTGGAAGCTGTTAGAACTTGGAAGTTGTTGGAAGAGTTAGTAACGAAGCATCAAGAACGTACTTGGAAGGTGTTGGAAGAGCTAGATACGTAGCATCAAGAATGTACTTGGAAGTTCTTCGGGCAAGAGGCGTTAATAGCCCCCCCACCCCACCCCATCCAAACAAAAACGTTGATTTTACGAGCACGGTTTTCGGTCCGCTGGCATAAACATACATAGACTGTTTAATCCCATCCGCCAATTCATGTGACAAAACAACAGATCCTGTGTCTGAGCTAGATACATTGGATACATTCACGTTTGGGTCCCACTTGTATTTTTTGTATGGGGACAGGATTGCAACATCCTTGGACAACCAAACTCTAATTTACAACCGTAAAATTAATGATGTTCATTCAAGAAAAATGAATCTCATCCACATGGGGGATTCCTAAAATAGGGGTACCCTCTGGTAATTTAACATAGCTATTGAAAATGGTGATTTATAGTGAGTTTTCCCATTAAAAATGGTGGATCTTTCCATAGTTATGTTAGTTTACCAGAGGGTACCCCCAAATCATCCATCTATAAATAGGATTGCCCATTGTACACCATCCATTTTGAGGTACCCAAAGTAGTGGGTTTCTTTGACTCCCAACCTACCCGCCTCCGTCAAGGACAGCCCGCGGCTACGATGCCGCCGCCCTTACCACATTTGATGCGCATGATTGTGTAATGTATAATATATATATATATATAATATATTACTAAAGAAGTAGTTTCAGTAGGTATCAACATTGTATGTCCTGTAGATTATTGGATGATTGAATTATATATATAATTATATATATATATTGATGGTTATACATCCCCAATATATCCCAATTTATGATGGTTAAATCACCATCTATGACGGTTAAATCGCCATCTATGTTGGCTAAATGAAGTTTAGATCATCTGTGATGGTTGAATCACCACTTATGATGGTTGAATCACCACTTGCGATGGTTAAATCACCATCTATATCAGTTTGCCATTGGGAATAGCAACCTCAAAAAAGATAGGTAAAATCCTGCATTGAACCTTCCCCCAATAAACCCTAAAAAAATGCACGTTTTAGCAGAAACTCATCTTCCAGCCCTCAACTTATGGCAGGGTCGTCATGTTCATTTACCCAAGGGTAAATCAGATAGTAGCATGCATCAGAATCCATATTGTTGGCTATATTATCCCCAATATATTTCCATTATATTCCCATTGCCACCATTTGTTATGATTAAATCCGCATTTATGATGGTTACTCTTTGGTGAACTAACATTACGATTGAAAATCACCACTTTTAATAGGTAAATCAACTATAACTGGGCCATTTTCCATAGTTATATTGAATTATCAGAGGGTAATTCCATCAATATCCCCATTGTTGTTGGTAAAATCCCTATATCAATCACCATGAAAATCCCTATGCATTCCCATGAAATCCCTACGAAATCCCATTAAATCACCATAAAGTCAAGTATGATGGTTAGTTTACTTTCTCACCATCATAATAACCATTGTACTTCACCAATATGTCACCTATTGGAATGAGTAGTTTACCAATAGTACCACAATAGGTGAAAACAAGATTGATGATAAGTACCATTAGTTTACCCTCTGGTAATTTGTGACATAGCTATTGAAAAAATGGCCCAGTCGAAATAGTGGATTTTCCCATTAATAGCATGGTGGATCTGTCCATAGTTATGTTAAATTACCATTAGTTTACCTATTGGTAAATGTACTACCCTCTGGTAAACTAACATAGCTATGGAAAATCACCATGTCTAATGGGAAAATCCACTATAAATGGTGATTTTCAATAGCTATGTTAAATTACCAGAGGGTAGTCACCTATTATTGTACCATTCTACTTTTCCACCCAAACCAAGCTCCCTCCGCGGCCTCGAGTCCCACAGCTCTCCGAACAGGCGGACCACGATTCCCAGCTGGCCCTCGTTTCACGAGGGAAGATCTGGTGGAACTTTCATAGTGGGGTAGATGAATGTCCGATTATCAATGGATTGGTTTCAGGGAAAATCTACAGGAAACCTATGGGTTTTTACCATTAAATATGGGGCTTTCCTGCAAATTTTCCCTTAAACCAATCAATTGATTATGGTGTATTCATCTACCCCACTATGAAATAATAAGATAAGATCCTGGGATAATTCTATGGGATGATGATCCTGGGATAAGAATTATCATCCCATTCTTATCGGAATCCAAATGGGATATCATTATATAATAGCATCCCCAAAACGATGCTGACTTTTGCCCCCGCCCAAATGGCCAGCAAACCCATGGTTTTTAGCAGCGTTAAACCCACATCGCGAGTTTCAAGCAGCTGTTATTTGCATATGTCTCATATAAAATCAAAATCTCATGTACAAATGCCAGCGTGTCCTGCAGCGCCAAAGCCAATCAATCATTTCTTTCTTCAAGCCAAACAACTGCGCATCATGACTTAGGAATTGCCCAACGCCTTTGATTCTGGAAAAACTTGTTTGAAAATAACATGATTTCTCTGTTTTTCTGTGATGACATAGGACTAATGGACCCAGGCCACCAAGGGGATGTTTGCTCATGACATAGGACTGGGCGTTTTGAGGGTATGTCCGACAGTGACCAAGTCATTGGTCAGTAGTATAATCATCATATAAGGGATATGATTAATGGTATATATATATATATATGATACAACCAACAAATCGAAACATAATGAGGATATAATGGTACATGTTCTGCATTAATATTGCCTACCATTTTCAGACTCATCTAAATGGGGACTCCAAAGAAGCAACAAATATCCAATTGAGCAAACTATTAAAATATCTATAAATCATACAAACCAGAAATCAAGCACGTTCGGGATGATTACCCTAACCATCATCTACAGTGAGCCAGCCATCTTGTTGCAAAACTGTCTATTCTATCTATTCTCAACTAGCAAAAGCCAAAAAAAATGGCGTGTGTGTGCGGATTTTCGAGAACCAGAAAATGCATTTTTTACCAACCCGGATTGATCAGAGACTTCAATGCATTTTCACGGAATTCCCTCTATTATATTGGCTGTATTGGCTGGCGAATCTTCCAGGTAGTAAGAGCCCCATATCTCGGAGCACCTGATGCCCAAATGATCAATGAGAAGTATCATGTGTGTGATTCTTGTGTGTGTCCCTGTATAATCCTGAAAAAACACTTCTGGAAAATATGGGTACATGATGGTACATGCGCATGTTGCAGTCTGCAAAGCCATCATAAAGTGATCATCTGGAATATAGGCATTTAAGTTGTTTAAAGTTGCTGTTTAAAGTTTAAAGTGTACCACTTGGTATGACAGACTCTGTTGGACATCTGGGGTGTCCAGCCAGGCACAGGAGTAGGTCTTGTCCTGGCACTGTGAATGTCTGCTCAGCTTTTGTACTGGATGGTACACATCGTACTAAACTAATTATACACTTGTGTATGAATGTGTATATACCGTATATATATATATATATGTTGATAATAATTGATTATATATATATGTATATATACATATATACGCATTGATAATATATATATTTATTTATTTATTGATGATTCCATATATAATTGATAATAGTTGATACCATTGATAACCTCCACCTCTACCTCACCACAAACTGAACTGAGATATGTTCAACTCATCTAGCGTTTTCAAGTCACTGTTCAACAGGTTCGCGGTGTTGTTGAACTTAGAAGGGTTGCGGTTGCAGTGGGGAAACATCTGAGCACCCATACCCAGCAGGATCATTTTTCGGGACTAAACCTGAAACTTTCAGGGGCACCTTCTCTCTAACCTACCCTCCAATGTACCCTCTGGTAATTTAACATAGCTATTGAAAATGGTGATTTATAGTGGATTTTCCCATTAAAAATGGTGATTTTCAATAGCTATGTTAAATTACTAGAGGGTACACAGTTACTGTCTCCCTCTTGATGACTCATTCTACCAGTTTGTCTGAAAACAACTCATAAACTCCCCTGGTTGGTCATCATTTTACCCACCGTTTTCTCATCTTAAAATGCCCCTGTTTTGGTACCGGCTACATCGACGCATCTCCAGAATGGAGGGCTCCTGGCATTCCCTGGAACATTTCTCCGTTTCAGACAGCTTGCCTCGCGTTTCCCAGGTTTCCCAGGCTCCAACTCAGGGATCATATAGGATTGACAGCAAGGGATTTCTGAAACATGAATAGCATTACTACCCTCCGGTAAACGCTTACATAACCATGGAAAGATCCACCATTTTTAATGGGTAAATCCACTATTTCGACTGGGCCATTTTCAATAGCAAACTGTAAACGTTTACCAGAGGCTATCTGGTTGGTGGTTGGTCAGATTGGAGAAAATCATCCCAACGACTTTGGGGAAAAGAACAGCCATGTTCCAAAGCACCAACCAGCTACTAGTAATCCCTAGTTATCCAATACTATGGATAATTAAAACCTATTAAAATTAATACTACTAGTAATTGGCAACTGATTTGCAGCTGATCCTCATGACTAGATCCCATCACTGAATCACCTTGGTGATGGTCGTCGAGGCCTAAGCATGACTCATCAATCCTCATAGGGCGACTCATAAGGATGACTGCTAAAAAACTACCAACGTAAAAAAGACATGTCATGTCCTAAAATCTTTGCCAATGTGGAATTTAAGAAATCAAAAATCAAGGCTTCGGCACAGGTATGTCTTTTCCATTTGTCGGAATACGAGTGATTATCTTGTAGAAAGTCACTGAATATCTCCCATATCTACACATTACATACTGTATACGAGCCGCGGACAGCATGTGGTACAGCACATCACGTACCCTCTGGTTATTTAACATAGCCATGGGAAATGACCCATAGAAAATAGATGGTTTACCTATTAAAAATGGTGGATCTTTCCATGGCTATTTAACAAATAACCAGATGGTAATTAATAGGGCGTTCGTTTCACTTCGTTCTCCATTCCACCGTTTTTTCAGGGCCTGACCTCATTGACAAATTTTCCGACACACGAAATGAAGCACCCGGAACCACTCTTCACTTCCCCGGATGAAGCTGTCACTTTTATACGTTATATATATATATATATATTGCATTATACTATATATATAATATATATATATATCATTATATTTATATATCATATACTGTATAATATTACATTACATATAGTATATTATAGTATCATATAGTATCATATAGTAGTATATTGGTTCCAGATCCTCAAGACCCCAGAACGGCCAGATCTGTCGCCTTCACAGGCCTTGCCAGCACCCACCTGACTGCGTCTCTCGCGTCTCTCGGTTCAAATCTCCGTGGATCCAAATGGTAACATATTTTCTACATATATTGTATATAAATCATGAAAATATGTTTTATCTTGTCATATATGATCATATAAAATACAATTAACATCCATTAACTACATTGAAATACTCTATATGATTTATATCGTAACTTAACTATTTGGGAGTTGCTTTACAATCTTGATGACATATAACATGATGTATAGGGCTAGGTCCTTCTCAGACCGCTTTATATAAAATATAGAGATCAATGTCACCTGTTGGTTGAATGTGTCAAATTGCACTCTTGTTGTTTGAATGTCAAACTTTAAACAGCCATTAGTTTTTTTGTTTGACTGGTCCCTTCTTATGTCTCCCGCTTCGGCTGGTCAAATCATGTTAGTCAACATGCCCAACCGTTGCTGATGAAATGGTTATGGGTCAAAATCATCTTACCCTAAAATGTTCTGGTTTTTACGATCCTAAATACAAATCTGTGGCCCGCGCTGTATCTTATATGGTTTGACCATTTGTTGAGCATTTTTGACCCATACCCAAATCCATAGACCATGGCTGTGGTGCTGTAGTGGGTCTAATCCCTTCCCCCTAATATGAAACCAACCCCCAGAAACCATGGTTTAGTATGGTTTGGGGGATTTACACATAGTTGTGACCATAGAAATCCATAGAATGGTGGTGTTGAATCATGTTTAATATGAATGGGGCATGGGATTAGTGACTCTGCCAGCGCCTGCGCGTACTTGACTTGCCGCCGTCGAAAGCGCTGCGCAGTGAAGGGATCGCAGTGAGTCCATTCCTGGTCCAACAGTAGCGGCAGAAAACTGCCATGCTATGCGAAAATGGGAGCAACAAGATTGAACCTATCACATGTTTAAAGTGTATACGAGAAGTCATGTATCCAACTTAAAAATGCAAAAATGTAACTCTTATGACCAACATTGGCCTATCACTACCAGAGAATCAATGGAAATGAAGACAATGGATATGGCATAGTAGAATCTTTGGTTCAAGGATGGAACCACTCAAATCGTTTCCCTGAATATAAATTCAGTTAAATCTATAGTTCATCGTGGCTGCCATTGTTCACCAGTACATGTGTTTCCACTAGCCCTGCAACAGCAACATCATGGAGATGTGCAGCAGCGTCATCCGCCAGGATGTGTGGGGCTCACCATGTTCGGTGGGCCAAAATGTCGGACCCGCAAAATGGGCGATCTGTTTGATGACCGGAGAGGAACTTAGTAAATACTCAACAGACATCACAAGACATATAACATGCTATGTTTTGCGTGTCTTGAATCTTGATGCATCTTCAATTGAAACTTGCCCAACGGCGTTGAAACGCCCCATTCTCCCAACCCAACCACTTGTCCTGCCAGTCAGTGAGCACGCAGTCCCTGGCACTTATCAAACATGGCCAAACTTACTCAGGATCCACCTTCACTTTGGGTGAGAAAAGAGGAGAAAACTATTGGAAATCCTGAGGGATTATACAACTCAGTGAATTGTGAACATGAACCTTCTAGGTGGACCTCTCACATTCTCTGGGCAACAGTTTCGGTTTATATAATGCAAAGGGCAGTTTAGGTTCACGCGTTAGCCAGTGATGTCCCACTAAAGACTAAAGAAACCACAAAAACCATGGACAAGCAATTTACCACTATTTTAGTAGGATGTTACTTTATATCTTTAAAGATAATTTTAAAGGATAACAAGAAAGGATTCCAACCAAACATGCTTCAAACATACCGAGCCTTTCTTCAATGACACACTCTTGGAGAGCTTGGCATTCGCGCGTCTCCTGTCAGCCCCCAAACGTCACTTGATCCACGGGCTTGGAGTTCATCAATGGAGTGTCAGGCACCGGTGGTCCAAAAAAACCCATCGCTTGGAAGAGGGACGAAAACCCCAATGCCATTCCCACAATGGGAACATCTCCCCATAGAGTTGAACCCATCGACCTCCCGGACACATATCCCATGAATCTACATGAATGATTCCATAATATCACCATTCTCCAAACCCTCCGCGACTCCGCAATGGGATCTGAAGGTTTCCTAAAGTGGGGGTACCCGGGGTACCCCTAAACCATCCATTTTTTGAAATCGTCCCCTGTAAACCATCCAGCTATTGGGGTGGGCCCCAGGATCCTCCAAGGGATGGGAACAGCTCTTGCCACCGAAGGCTGGCTGCACCGCCACTTCGTAACGTCGTGTCTGGGGCGCTGCTGGAAGTGATGGCCAAAGTGAAGCTTTCAGGATAGCTGGTTGGTGGTTGAGGTGGTTGAGCCTACCCTCTGAAAAATATGAGTTGGTCAATTGGGATGATGACATTCCCGATATATGGAAAAATAATCCAAATGTTCCAAACCACCAACCAGATAGGAGAAGAATCTTGAGCCATAGCCATTCCCAAAAAAGAGACCCTTTTCGGAAGGGTTTTTGGGATACCTAAGCCCGGAGCATAGACTTGCCCTTTTAGGAATACTGTCCACTCAACATGGAGCTACACATATGTATTGGTCAATTCATTGCGGTACCAATTTTAGGACGATAGCTTTGACCCAAAGGCTAATCCGCGAAAAATCGAATTCACAAACCATGATTTTGTGTGTACGTATATATATATATATATACATACATAGTGAATTGATGTCTAATATCAAAATCAAAATCTAAAGTATAAAGAATACTGTATATTTAACTATATTTTCGTGTGTGTGTATATATATATTTATAGGCAGCTAATATGAACCTCACCCCATGCCTGGTGGCCGGTGCCACAGCTCGCAGTGCACGGTGACCTGGGATAAAAACTGCAAAGCAAAAAGATCTCTCCGGACATACCGAGAATTTAAAAACTTGTTATGTTTCTGAAGATGTTGCATTTTTTTTAGATGTTTCTGAACATCGCAGAAATTTATGTTGATGATGTCAGACATGTTTATTGAGTTTATTGATGATTTGTGAGTATTTCTTGAGTCATTTAAGATTTGGCAGTGTGTCAAAACCTTGTACCCCTGTAGTTCACATCAAAATAGCTGGTAAATGGATGTTCATCCCCCTAAAAATGGTATGTATAGGTATTGATCCATACCCATTTAAACAGACAATGGTGCCACACCAATCGACGTCAGAGGCCACGGCCAATCCGTTGCTGGCCACTGAACGCAATGGACTGGAGCCTCCCAGCCCAGTTCCAAGCGGGGCAAATGGGGTAAATACCGAGGTCAAATCACTCACTTCCCACACTTGTGGTAAGCGATCAGATGATGATTAATGGTTGAATATTTATGTATTGATATATATATACATATATATATATATTTATGTCATGGTTTATACCTATTTATCCGTCATTGGTTGAAGCAGCTTCAGAATGAGACTTGGGAAAGGGTCGGAACGCTGGAAATCTCTGACAAGGAGTGGCTGTAAACACCCACATAGCTATGGACAATCCGCGGTCTCCAGCTAGCAGCTAGAATCCAATTATCTACAAAAGCTTGGGTGTTCCCCTTCCAACACTTGTATGTCAATTGCATGGAAGCTGTAAAGTGATAACTGCACGTTCCAACCAACCTTAGGGGCAAGGTTGGTGAGACCCTTAAATCATCATTTCTACAAATGGCGGATTTACCATATTACTATATGCAGTGGTCTCAATATGTCCCATTCTGGAAGGTCACATATAACAACATATGCATATACTTGAGGCCGGGGGTGGATGACGAAAGCTAGCGGGGTAGGAGAAAGAAGGAAGGGAAGAGGTGAGTTGCGGAGGGACTGTCATCATCGTGTCGCGGCATTGTTCGTCCCAACGAGGA
>Ga0126342_10016620_pt1 | contig 12811 bp, 7 predicted proteins | sample Cyp1metagenome_FD_92528 | JGI IMG/M metagenome (GOLD analysis project Ga0126342, IMG submission 92528) | Coral microbial communities from Lord Howe Island, Old Settlement Bay, Australia - Cyphastrea 1 metagenome | ecosystem: Host-associated > Invertebrates > Cnidaria > Coral ...
CTCGCAGGTTGAGGTCCAGCGGTGCACACTGAGCTGGGCAGCTCGCAGGTTGACGTCCAGCAGTGCGCACTGAGCTGGGAAGTTGGCGAAGAGCTTGGCGACGAGTTGGCAAGGTTGGCAAAGAGGAAGTGGAGGTGGAAGAGGCGGAGGCGAGGAGGAGGGCGAGGAGGACAGCTAGTCGAGGAGGAGGCGGCGGAGGAGGAAGAGGCGGGCATGCGCTCGGATAAAATCTAACAACCCTCACCTGGCAGGTGGCGTGGGGAACAAATGAGGATCGCAGAAAGGAAAACGCTCTGTTGTCGTGCGCGTTTCGCGTGGGCTGGCTCACACGAAATTCGAAAGTTCCTCTGTGAACTGTCTACGTCCAAATCGACAGCGCAGGCTCGCGCAAAGTGCGTGGGCGACTTGCCTCTGTTACAGCGCGGCGCTCTCGCTCAGGCGCAGCTAATACTTTACGTGACAGGCGCCAGGGAAAGGGAACCTAAGTGCCTCCAAGGGCCGTATAGGAAGGTTCTGTAGCAGAGATCTTGCCCAGATGCCGTAGAGAGTCCCAAATATCCTAGACAAGGTCCTGCAGCAAAGATCTTTCTGAGGCCTTGTTGGGAGATTCCCTTTTCTCGTGCACAAGTCGCCTTAAAGAAATTTTGCCAATAGATCCGATAGGTAGCAGACATCTGTCCATGGGTTTTGTAGAAGAGCGACAGAAACACAAGAAAGAAAGACACGCTACAGGAGGAAATACATCTGGAAGATTTTGACAGTAAGACAAAAGAAAGCAGCAAAATACACCTTCGTAAAATTAAAGTTGGCCGACGTATCAGATTTACTGTTCCAGACAGGCTGGCAAATGCCAAAGCTAGCGAAGCATGCAGAATCCACGCGCTCTGTTTTTTTTTTTCGGCAGCCGAAGGATCTAGTCGGCCCGGTACTCACCTTGCAAGACAGGACACAACGGACATCTCAACCATATCCCCCGAACCCGCGAGGTGTTCTGAGCATGTGACTCAACGGCTTTGGCAACAAAGAAGAAGCAGCAAGACGTTGGTAAGATGCCTCCTCGGACGCAGACAGGACAAGCAAAGATTTGACCAAGCGCAGTTGCCACATACACGATTCTAAACGTGTAAGTGAGATACTCGGTCGCTTGGCGTGGCAGGCTTTGGCGCCTCAGCGGTCCGGATGAATGTCAGCCGGCTTGAACATGAAAGACGACAGGACCATCGAAGAACTGAGGGCCTGGTCCATGGGCAGCGCAAGAAGACACGGCACTTGAAGCAAAGCGACAGGCTTACAAACTTACACTGAGGCAAGGGCGGCCTCGGCGGATTTCTGCGCCTATATGGTGACAAAACGCAAGAAAATGTCGGAAAGAGGCAGCATTGCGACTTGAAAATCCCAATGTTGCAGCCAAGTAACTGGTAGAGGAGCAGATGATCGCACGGTCACATCTGCATCACAATCTGCGTCCTGGACGCACAGACAACGGGACGCTGGGATTGAAGAACAGAAACGTAACAAGTAACACACTCCAACTGCCCAAACTGAACTAAGAGCTGAGCAGAAAGGGCAACTCTGGGCAAGTCCGCCTTGGATAGGCCAGCCAGAGCAGGTATTCAACATTTGCTTCAGCGGAGCAGCCTTCCACAAGAAGCACAAGGTTCACGAACCAACGCTGAGAAAACAACGATTGAAGCTCTCTTCGCCTTTGCCGGGGGCAACAGTTGCATGATCGAAAAAGCAACACCCGGTCCAAGCACCACGTAACAAAGCGCAGTGCTGACATTGAAGCAACATGACAGGGATGGAAGCATGCTGAAAGCGCTAGCACGACAACGAAGCACGAGCCGCAAAAGACCCTTGGACCAGGACATCAATGGCTTCCTCGGCTGGAACCTGCTGCACAGCGAGCCAAGACACGCAAAGGAACACTATGCATAAGCTTGAATGCGACTAACAACAAAGGACCGAAGAGCAGGGCAAAGAGAAACAAAAGCAAAGAAATAAATTCTTAGCTTTGGACGTGTATGTCACCTTTGGGGCGAGCTGTAGTTGGCGCCTCGGGTTTCAAGAAGTCTGAAGCACAAATTGCACATTCATCGAATCATGTGGGACAGGATCAAGTAGCAGCATGAAAGTAGCCGCGCAGAGCCAAACCTCTGGCAAGTCATCTTGAGCTGGGACCTGCAAAGCACGCAATAGGCACTCATATGAAGAAATGAGGCGACGTGTGAAGCGCCCGCCTAACGCTGCAGCCACGATCTTGCGGCAGCTTGCATCTCGAAAAGGATTCCAGCGGGAAGACTTGGTAAAGCGAGGTGCAAGTCTGCAAAACTGAGCATGGATAGCTGAGGAACAGTGAGGCGCTGCTGTTGTATAGGGGAATTCCAAAAAGTCTAATGGTGAGAGCGCAGAAATTCAACAAGCGCGGCGTTCTCTTGTGGGAGCGCCAACGGGTCAGGTCGGGTCTGGCAGCGGCCAGAGTGTTGAGTTAAAGCAGGCGGCAGCACAACTTCAACGGGGGGCTGCTCAAACAATGGAACAGGCTGGCTCCGTTTGGGAAAGGTTGGCTGTTGCACGGACAACTGGCCTAAGGCTAGGAAAGCGGCGTGCATGTGCTCACAAGTTGCGTGAAGACAGAACTCATTGCAAAATGCGCAGAAGCCTTGTGTATGATGGTTCTTGCCTCCTGCCGCTGACTCCCTCCGCCAGAACGCGGAAGCAAAAGGGCCCACAGCAACGACGACGTAAGAATCCAGGAGCTTCAACAGTTTTTCCAAATCCAAAAGAGGTTGGGATAAACCAAGGGCAAGGAGAGCTCAAATCAAAGAGTCCTCCGATTTCGCCCGCAGAAGATCAGCAAAAGCTCGGGCAAAACCCGGGGAAGGACTGCGCACCGAATTGTCAGGGGCTTTCGACCAAGCATTGGAATCATGATCATACGTGGCCAAGGTGCCGCGCATGCAAAAGAAGACAGTTCCATCATCGTCGCCACACCGGTCCCATGCTTGCAACCGGAAGTATTGATCAGCAGAAGGCCGCCCTTGCCGGGTCAAACAATCTGAATCCAGCAACACGGTTTTGTCAGGGAACGGTTCGGAAGGCATGTCTGCCAAGCAGGAGCCCTGACCGCGAAGGTCAACAAGACGTGATTTAGTGAAATCTGACAAGGACTTGGCAAAAGTGGACAAACTGGAGCGAAGGCCGAGGTATTTCTTGAGCTTCCAGCGGTGCCACGACTCTTGCGCTTGGGTGCCAGAAGCCGAACCAGGCTGGATCCGTTGCAAGCCGCACCACCACTCAGCTGTGTAGAATTTGTTTGGTTCGCCCGACCAATCCAAGAGACCAAAAGCAGCTTGAGCCTGTTGGCGAGAATGCTTAACAAAATAATGCCGCTGTCCCTATTTCTTTTTTTTGTGATCCTTATTTGTTGTTTTTTGATCCTTATTTGTTTTTTTTTGATCCCTCCCGAATTTCATGGGATTTTATAAGGATTTCATGGTTTAGTTTTTTTGGATTTAAAGGAAGTTCAGAGGGTTTTTTTACGGGATTCCAACGAGGTGTAATTGGATGTATAGTAGATATTACCCTCCCGGAATCGTGGCTGGAAAAGCCTCCTTTGTTCGATGATGTTTGCCGAGCTTTTTCAACCTCCAGGATGGTCCCAACTATCTATGTTTGATTATCGCTTGTCAAGGTCATTCTCAGTAGGGATTCTGGAAAAAACCAGATGACTCTAAGCAAATATATCAATTGATCCTGCCGAAATCCTTCAATGCAATGTGTGTATATATATATATAATATACGAATACGTATATATATATACACTGGATTATTGATACTATCTATATATATATATATAAGTCGATTAAGGACAATTGATAATGCTGCAGGATAATAATTCTTCATCAATTGATACCTGATCATTATATAATTTGGGGATGGATCAATTACTAGTAACTAGTATTCACCCACTGTCAATGATCAACTATCCTTTATCCAGCCCTAAATTTCAGGAACTGTCAAGTATCCATTAATGTCCGGACGTTTGGGATATATGAATCCGGCTGACGGTTCGGGGTTAAGCCACAAAATGGAACAATCATGTTCACGATATTTCACTACACATTATCAAATACCTATATAATCCTATATAGGTGGTTGTGGGTCAAATAGGGTACCAATAGAATCACAATTGCTGTGGGTCACAAAATGAGTCGCAAGTCGCATCCGTTTCGGATGAGGACTTGACCGATCAGAAGCTTGATCCAATGTCAGATATTGGTGGTCTTGCCTGGTAACCAAACGTGGCAAGATTTCGAACGAAATGGACGGTTTTTCTGGGAAAATCCCGTGTCAATGGATCTTTTGTTGGGAGAATACTCGATTGGGGATAATCCAGCCATTGATGACAGCGGAGGGTATCTCTAAAAATGACCCAAAGTCATCCACAATCAGGGTCTGGAAGTCCAGCCCAAAGTGTATATAGATAACCTATGGGTCAAGTCGAATATTTTTGGGTAACCTATGGAATATTCAAAATTCGAAAGAAAACACCAGGCCGAACTGCGGCTTTTCTGGGGCGCCCAGGCCATCGGGGCGTGTTTGCAGTTGATGATTCGCACACTGACAGCCACCTCCCAGCGGTTGATCTGTCGTGTGGAACACCTCTGTCGATGTGAATCTATGGCGGAAATGATGAGTAGCCTCTGGTAATTTGTTACATAGCTATGGAAAGATCCACCATGCTATTAATGGGTAAATCAACTATACATGGCCATGTTCAATAGCTATGTTTGTTTTTAACATAGCTATGGAAAATCACCATTTTTAATGGGTCAATCAACCATTTCGACTGGGCCATGGCTTCAAGTTCGCAAACTGTTAGTTTACCAGAGGATCAGATTTTTCTAATTTATTCAAATTTAGGGTACCTTACTTTCAAACAAACCCAAATCTGATCATGGTGACTTTAAGCCACAGAAATGGCAGGCATCTGATCATGTCTCAGCAACAAAGATGTTGCAAATGCTGTGCAGGAAACACTCAAGGGTAGCAATTGCCAGTCCGCCATCCCCATTGGTGATTTAGGATTGTTTAGGTGTGTTTTAACATGGGCTATGCTTTTCCTCCCAAGTTGTGACCAATAAAAATGGTGGGGAAATCTCAGTAATTGAAGCATTGGAGGAAGCCTAACACGCTTCCAAAAGAAGTTTGAGAAGGGTTCAAGTCGCCTTTTTTCTGGTTGGGGTCCAACTTAGAGAGCATCCAGTGACCAACTTCTGGCTTCGCAAGGCCTTTTGGTCAACTCCTAGTCTTGAAACTGAAAGTAAAATAGACTCCTTACATCTCATTGCTAACAAAAAAAACAAGTTTCTTTGCAAGGAATGTGTCTATATATTGTCCTAGCTTAAAAAGACTCGATTACTATTGATTCGCATCAGCCATGCAATTTCTCTGGATATCAGGAATTAGATACTAGCGAGGCAAATCTTAGATATGTTGCAAAAGCTATCCCGGATTAGCCATGCAAAGTTTGGCAGGTCACCCCGGCTTTTTGCTCGGCAGAGGACATCCCACAAATGCTCAGCAGGTCTGGGGAAAAAAGGCTGCTGGAAACAGTGCATATAGTGCATACTCATTCAAAGGGGCACTGAAATGCGCGCAGTTTGACCAGGAGGACTGCAACTCTGGAACTGTGACAACTGTGACAACCGGTCTTCAAAAATCTGAATATTTATTAATGGATTGATTTCCAAAAAATATTCATTGGTTTCCAAAAAAAATACTGCATGGTTTTCATCTACAACCGTATGATTTTTTATACAGAGAAAATTATGGGGATTTTTGATATCCCAAAAATCAAGGGATTTTTGAAGGCGAATCCCTTGCGGCCCTTGATGGTTCATATTACATCCATTACAATCATAGCCATCATAGCCATCATTACATCCCAAATCAAGATGGCTATGAATAACATTATCAATTGATCTTTGTCCAACATTCCAGGAAAATATCACATCTTTGGACACTTAACCATGGTTAACCATGGTTCCACTAGTCCCGGTCAAAAATTTCAGCTTCGTCCTCCGGGTCGAAGGTCGCTGTCCAAAGCGTGTCCCTTCGAGCCTAGATCTTTTTTCCGGTAGATGGATGACCCGGTGCAAAACTCGAAGCGTTCGATTTTGGAGTGTGCTGTATGAACTAAGTGTGCCTATGATCTGCCAATTTTCGCTGGTTGGAAATCTCAGTTGTGTCGTTAGCAGCCATGGTGGCTATGGTGGTTCATATCTCCAGAATTCTTGGTGGCGTTTCACCGGGTTTCACCGGGGCATCAACCCGGAGTTTAGGGTACCCGAAGCCGCCAAAGCCTTTCAAACAGTGTAATGTCAACAGATTTATGGTGAAAATTTCAATGATGAAATCAATTCCAACCCCGGATTAATAAACCATAGTTTATTGGTTGGGGGGTACTCCTCCAATAGTCATTTCATCTGATACTTAAATGGTACCCTCCCAATTAAACAGCCGTTTGGGGTTTATTAATCCAGGGTTGACATTACTAGCCTCACTACATCTAATTTACCTTCTTGCAGGGTAACTTCCAGCACACCAAATAAAAAAAAAAACATACTCTCACCCTCCAGTGGTTATATCCAAAGGGATAATGGTCAAGTGGCATATCCAAATGAGATGGTTCTGGTTTCATTCTTTCATAATTCACTCACCTGAAAATAACTGTTATACCATACAGCCACTCGGGGTCCACTCCAGATTTCTACCCATCATTCCGTCGAATTCCGTCACAAAACGTACGGCGTTTACGGTGAGGTCGTTCATCCAGATATATCCAGATATAGAATCAATAGAATCACCATACTGTGGATGGTTGCGAAATCCTGCACCACCAAAAGGATGGTTGAAACCATTGAAACCCGAACTGAATTTCATGGGATGTTTACCACCTATTCATTGGTGCAGGATTTCGCAACCATCCACAGTATGTCTTGGTTGAGTCCTATTTTAAATCCCATGGAAATTCCCCATCGATCGTTGCGACATGGAGAGACATAGCAAATCTGCGGCCCCGGTTTCACCCGAAAATTACGACCCAAATCATCAGCCAAGGACCTCAGTGAATCGTTTCTGTTGATGAAAACTACGTGATATTTTTGGTGACATACAAGTACTTGCTACAGAAAAAAAAATAAACACATATATATAATATATATATGTAATATATATATATAATCCACAAGAATCCTCAATGACAGGTCATATCATCTTCAAGCGATTTTAGACCAACGCTCTTGAAACTTCCCCCAAGAGGAAGCAATCCGAGGGGCAATGCAGCATCCGACACCAACCACAACCTGGTTGCTGGTCGACAATGGCTGGGTCCAAGTTCTCTAATTTTCCCGGAGTGCAAAAGGACAAAGAATCTCATCCCCCGAATATAAAGCACCCGGGTGTTTACACCTTTTTGGGACCATTTAAGGGGTGTTTCATATTACCCGCAGATCCTAACGTTCGCCCAACACCTGATAATCTACAAGTTGCCACAGTTTTTGACCTCTCCAGCCATCAATTGCCACCATGAATTCCCACGGGTTGCTGCATGAATAATTTAAAATCACAATGGTATAAATCTGCCACCCCCTAAACCAATAAGTCGCAAGGAAAAAGAATGAGTTTGCTGTGTACAATAACATAAATACAGGGCATAAATCTGCCAACCCCCCTCAAACGTCCGGTTCTGTGCGTCATCTCAGGGGGATGGGATTAATATCAAGTCATGCTGTGTGGTTTGGGTTGGTGGTTTGGGGGGCCTGGAAATTATGACTTTTTGATATTCTTTGTACCAACAAGTGTACCAGAAAAAAAATCTATTTGGCTGGACTTGAATCATTAAAGACCTGGTCCCTGCTGGATTATTGCATGATGTGATTTTGTTTTTTCATCCTCGCTACAGTCCAAAGGCAGTCGGTGGGTGCTGGACGCACATCGTCCTTTCACTTTCAATTAAATTAATGTAAGTTTTTTTAATATAACTTAGATGCTTAATTACTTATGATGAAGTTAAAGTCTCAATTAATGCAATTCACAAATAAGTAAATAGATTTAGATCATTTTAAATCAATACAAAATAACATGTATACCTTGCCTTTTTTGCGATAAAAAAGGGGACAAACGGCATTCGAAGGCCACAATTAATGCACATGTTACAAATGTTTGCTGTTGCAAAGTGTTCTTGTGATATCTTGATTCGGTAGCGTATGTATAGATATTTGTACAATGCATGCGTTTACGAACTGGTTGGGTATATGGTTTAGGTTCATGCCTCCCGGGTCAGGGATGAGGATGGGGCAATGAGGTCGAAGCCAAGTTGCGTCCATCGTTGGTGATGGTCTGGGTCTCTGACTGTTTTCAGTCCCGGATTGTTTGCTGTTAAAGGGCAGAAACTGTATCGAAAACTGTGTGTCCTTATAAGTGACTTGGCCGTCTGAAGTTTTACATATAATTTGATCTGTTCTAAGTTTGCCTGTTTATACCATGTTATAGAATAGATATTGATTGTCTGTATTATGTATTATTTTGTTTCAGTTTGTTGTCTTTAAATGCATGATACACCGGAACCCCCTCACCCCCATGTTTGCTGGTTAAAAACCAACCGACATCCGTTGACATCCGTTGACATCCGTTGTTCCAAACAGGGAGCCGCTTCAAACACTTGGCGCCATCGAAGGAGAAGAGCTGCAACTGGAATTGCCTGCCAGGCGATGTGTCAGAACCCCAATTTGGAAACTGGCTTGATATAGCCGATATATGATGGGCATACGTATGTATACAGTAATTGTAATATGTGTATACGTGTACTTATCATACATATGTATATATATATGTATACTGTATATATACTACATACCTAATGTGTTTAAATATGTGTATATCATTGTATATCTATAGTATATATGATATCGATTCCCGGCGTACCCGGAAACATTGGATCTGCCAGCCAGGTGCCCATTGTTCAGCCGGTTGGTCTAGTTTACCATCGATATCATATGTCGTGTAGCCACTGTAGCGGCCTCAAATCTATCAAACCAAGACATAGGAAATCTACCCTAAACCAACATAACTATGGAAAATCACCATTTTCAATGGGCAAATCAACCATAAATAGCCATTTTCAACAGCAAACTGTTAGTTTACCAGAGGGTAATGAAACCCAAGGTTTGTAGCCTCCAATCACCCACGGAAAAAATCTGCCAATAGAAAATCTCCCATGGCCCATACCATTTCTCCTGTGGCAGGAAGAAACACGAAAAACCAGTGCTAAACGCTCTTAAAAAAATCACCATCCCAAAAAAAACACCATTCTGAAGTGGGATTGAAACCATCCCCCAAAATTAGGTAGGTTTAAATCTATATACCCTCTGGTAATTTAACATAGCTATTGAAAATGGCCATTTATAGTGAATTTTCCCATTGAAAATTGTGATTTTCAATAGCTATTATGTTAAGAGGGTATATCTATCATTATTCATCCAGGACTTGTTGGTCAACAAATCCCCCATGACGATCAGCCTTGCTTAGTCACTAAGTACGATAAAAACCATAGATGAATGATCAGCAAAACCACAATGAAAACCAGCATGAAAATTTTGTTTAATATTGGTTCAATTACAAAGCACCAAGGTCGTCTAACATTTTCTAACCACCATTAATCACTATTGTTAACCACTATTAACCAAGATTAATGATTATCAACCATGAAAAAAAAAACTTCAAAACACCAAACCACCAAAGTTTGGGTTGCCTTTGGCGGCTTCGAATTTGGTCTTCAGCACATCCACGCGCTTCTGCGCCACTAGGGAAGCCTTCGCAGAATCCAATCCTCAGTGGAAACTTGGCGAAAAAAAATCAACCGTCTCAAGTCATGAAAAATGGAGGTCATCCTACCGGGTTAGACATAATCTTATATAGCCTATGGATAATGGTTATCTTTATAAAGATTATATATAAATCATCCAGGGGTCTCCAGGGATAATCTTTATATATCCCAAGTCTTATATAAGACTTATATCATCTTATATCACTATAGACCTTTAAACACCGACCAAATCATCCAAGTCTCCAAGTCCCATGAAGACCTTGGACGCAAAGCTCTCTGGATCCCTCGGCGACGTGATCAGCATCTGAGGCGTCTCGCTGTGGCGTCGAAGCGATGTCCGCTCCGCACCAAAGCGGCCGCCGTCGTCGCCGTCGCCCAGGCTGCCGGTGCTGCCACGGCGCGCGAGCTCTGCGAAGTCGGAGCTCAAGGACGCCGTGCTGCTGTCGCCGCTGAGCTGAAGTTTGCCTTGTGCCGCAACGCCCACGTGTTGTGAGTTGTGATCTGAAAAACATGGAGTGAATGGCAGCCAAATTACACGTTATAACACGTTATAACCACTTATGAATGGAAACCGTACCTCAACCCATTGATGACATGTATAATCTTCCCCAATGTTTGATATCTATGACTGAGGGGTTGCCATCCCCCTGCGTAGACACACCTTCTATCACATAAACAACTTAAATGATGGAGGATTTAACATTATTGAACCATCAAACATATTCAAAAAGTGCGATGAAATGTGTCCTTGGCAAAAATGGAGGTGTGACATGGTTTTGGGACTGGAAAATTTGCACCAAGGGGCCCAACACGAACAAACCTGAGCACAAAGTGGCTGGTAACACGTAAACTCCCCGAACAGGTTGGAGAGCTCTATCAACGCTTCCCAACCAGTGTCTACTCTCGTCGAATTTTGGGCAAGTCAGATCTTCACAGACCTAAACTCAGCTAATACGACATAGCTATGGACAATGGCCCCTTTTCGACAATTTACCCCGCACCATGGCGATTTTCCGTAGCTGCCCGTCTGTTTGACTGACCAAGTGGCTAGGAGACGGGCAGCTGTTGGCGCGATTGATCTTCAGCGTTGGAATTTGAGGATTCCTTGGTGACTTAGGCACCAAATCACTATGGGATACCCTCTGGTAAACGCTCACAAAAAACTATGGAAAAACACCATGCTATTAATGGGTAAATCCACGAACTAAATGAATATAAATCACCATTTTCAATAGCAAACTGAGAATGTTTACCAGAGGGTACCCTCTTGTAAACATTCTCAGTTTGCGAACTGGGAAATCACCATTTTTCGGTAAATCAACGAACTAAATAAGTCATGTGAAAAATATCTATGTTAGTTTACTGGATGGTATACGAGTAAAATCCTCACGTCACTTGGAAAACGAACAAGCGTCACGGGTCGCCACGGGAACATCCCGTGCCGAAAAGGGTCAAGCCATTGGGTTTGTTTCCCCGCAGGTCGAAGCCAATCCTAACTCATGGCCCCATCAGTTTGATCGATCATACCATGGCCCCATAGGATGAAACAGATGCAATACCATGTAATACCCACTGTCTCACATTGATGTTTCTTTTTCGCACTGTCTTTGCTTTTTATATGATTTTATTCTTCCATGATCTTTCATGTTTCTATCACCTAAGCACATGACTAGGCCATTTCAAGTAGTCATGGCATGTCATGGCCCATGAAATTCCACCAGCCCATGGCGTCGGAATGGCATGGCGCTTCGGCATCTCAGCTTGCAACGAGCTCTCAGAGCTCTCGCGTGGAATCGTCAGGGGCGCCACCGGGGGTGGTGCCAGCGCAGGGGCCTTGAAGGACGGCACGGGGAGCCTGGCGTTTTTTCAGGTACCCACTGGGAAAAGCAACAAAAAACCAGGAGAAAATCCATAGGAAACCATATATAGGGGAAAAAAAAATGTGCATAGGAAAATGTTAAACAAGGGTTCCTGGTACTGAGAAAATCATAGGAACATATTTAAAAAAATATTGGAAATCCCATGAGTTAAATAGAGGTTTTAACGGCAAAATCCATGGGAAACATGTGGGAAAAGCCCCGAAGCGTTTTAGGTAAATCATCGAACTACAGTTCCGCTGAAAAAACGGTTTTTCCAGCTTGCTGTTTGGTGCGAATTGATGATAAATGGAGCACTGTTCTGAATGATTCTATTTAAGCTCCTCCAGCTGGTGCACTAGAAGGGAGTTTCATCCCTAGCAAACGGCTGCGGCTGGCGAGATGACGGTGGCTTGTCCAAGGGGTTTATGTCTGATGGCCATAAATGGATTAGATATGCTTCGATTGGATTAGACATTCAGATTTTGATTGGATTAGATCAGAAAGATATAGTAAACATTTAGATTTGTTTGGTATATGATATAGATCTGATATACCAAACAAATCATATATCTTGGAACAATCTAATTATGTTTTGGCAACAATCTAATCATATATGATTTGTTTGGTATAAACATTGTTAATTATGGATAGATGGATTCAAGGGAAAAAATGGTAAAACAGGGATGCTGGGACATCCCAGCTTTCATTGTTGGTTGTTATGGTTTTTATGTTATTGTTCAATGTTTTTTCCTTATCTTTGATGTTTTATGTGGTGGGGGTTTTGGGACAATTTTACCCCGAACTTTCGCTGTTGATGTTTGGATTGAATGGGGGTAGGATTTGTTTAGACTGTTGGGGTTTTGTGTTTGTGTTTGGGCGGGTGATTACTTCATAATATATTTTATTAAGATATTACGAACTAATCGTTGGGTTTAGTGTCTCCACTTTTCATCACCACTACCTATGCCATCCCAACATTGAGAAACAATCGTTTTGATGTTGTAGAACACTAAAATGATTGTGTCTCTATCAAGTCCTCGTTGGTCAATCAAGTATCCC
>Ga0126342_10016621_pt1 | contig 12811 bp, 11 predicted proteins | sample Cyp1metagenome_FD_92528 | JGI IMG/M metagenome (GOLD analysis project Ga0126342, IMG submission 92528) | Coral microbial communities from Lord Howe Island, Old Settlement Bay, Australia - Cyphastrea 1 metagenome | ecosystem: Host-associated > Invertebrates > Cnidaria > Coral ...
TAACCATTTCATTAACCATTTCATTAACCATTTCATTAACCATTTCATTAACCATTTCATTAACCATTTCATTAACCATTTCATTAACCATTTCATTAACCATTTCATTAACCATTTCATTAATTAACCATTTCATTAACCATTTCATTAACCATTTCATTAACCATTTCATTAACCATTTCATTAACCATTTCATTAACCATTTCATTAACCATTTCATTAACCATTTCATTAACCATTAATGGATAATTAAGCATTTCATGGTGGCACCCCAGAAATTCCAAGGCACCAACCCTCGTCCCGAGGTGAAGATCTTTCAGGTGATCCACGATGGCCCTGGCCGTGGACATCGCCGAGGACGCCTTCCTGGCCTTGACGATGCTGGCGCCTCGCGTCTGCATCTCCTTACGGAAGAGGTCGTTCAGGCGGTTTCCTGCGGGATTTTGCAGAACACCTGGGGAAAACCCTGGGGAAAACATGGGAAAACCGAGAAACACCTGGGGGGATTTCATGGATTTCTTGATGGCAATTCACCAGCAAACATTTTTGGATTTGCCCAGCAAAACCCGGGATTTTGCGAACAAAAAATGCTTGCTTTAAGATGTACAGTGTATGATCCAAAGGGGATATTCTACTCGTGTGGATCCCGCAGCTGGGGAACCAACTACGCTGGATTCTGGATCATCAATCTATGTTTTTTTTATTGCCTATGTAAATGGGTACTTAAGCAACACTTAAATGGTGCTGCAAAGCCAACCATACTTGGAATGAAATGTAAGTAGGCTAGAAACAATATATAAATGGTCTTGAAACACATCTTGATGGCTTTTTCTGTTTTAGGATCTAAGATTTACATCGAAAAAAACTCCCCACATTTCCACGTCGAAAAACCTCCCGGGATCTCGGAAAAAGGTTTGCCCTTGATGACCGCATGGTCCACATCTGGAAACTTGGCGTGGCAACCCCAGACCACCACATTTCTCACGTCATTCACCTGATGCGACCGACCACAGCCTGGTGACCCAACCAACTTTCCCCATGGCAAGGGCAAAACAAAACACTTTGTTTAACGTCTATGTGGCAAATCATTGAAATATACCCTCTGGTAAACTAAGGTAACTATATGGAGAATCACCATGTTCAATGGGTAAATCCACTATAAATGGTCATGTTCAATAGCTATGTTAAATAACCAGAGGGTATATTGAAGTCCATGGTCCAAAGATGTTCAAAGTTCACCACGTTTGAAGTCCAGTGACTGTAGCAAGCGTTCTACTCGAACAGCTGGAATCCATGAAGAAACTTGTTGGCGAATCCCAATCTCTTGAGCGGATACTGTAATATATATCGAAACAATAGTTCCTATATCCCTACAGTGGGACATATATACCGCTTATAACGAACACTTGGGGGAATTCATCATCATCTTTTGGAACACTTCACCCATGTGGTCTCCTCCCCTCAAACCCCACATGGCAACTGTTCGATACTGCAATCAAAATAGAGTTGGGTAGCAATGATATATCGGCCATTGATGGCAAAACAACCAACATCAATAAAACATCAAGAAACATGAATAAACATTGAACTACCCCTCACTGTCAGTGTCGTTTCACTTTCCCCACGAACATCACGGGTTTTCAGGTCCATGTTTTCACGCGTCAAGCTACCGACAGGCCAAAGTGATGGGCGATTTGCCCGGTGGCGCGATTTTGGTCCAGGCGAGTGAGGGCAAAGATGTTGTGCTTCGGCAGGGAGGGCGCATATTGCGCACCTTGTCGATCGGTTTTTATATATGGCTGGTGGAACAAATGTGAGTTTGAAAGTATCATATTAGATATAACATGATATAACTGCTCTTGTTAAGGGATTCTGATATTTGTTTCAACATAAAACAAACTGTTGTTTGGGGCAAAACAAACTTGACCAATACCATCCAATACCCAATATAGATAAGGGATCTTGCAGGTGTCGCACAATAGCTATCAACTGCATGTTGCGTATACTGTATACCATTGTCATTTTTGTCAGCCTCTCGTTTGCCCAGCAAAAGTTTGCTCTTTTGAGCTGGGTATGAGGTGTTGCTGTATAGACATTAGATGACATTAGCAAACAAGGGATCTATACCCAACCAATCCCAACCAAGGTTGAGCCAGTTAGGTGTTGCAGCCGGGATCTTGTAGCAAGAAGACCCGGACCAAATGGCATGAGACAGGGGTCCAGCCCTAAAAACAAACATTTCTAGCCATTTCTACAAGAGACTAAACACACTAAGGACACATCAACAGAAGGATCAACGTTGATTCTGTAACTGGTTGGTGGTTTCAACCCCTCTGAAAAATATTAGTCAGTTTGGATGATTCTTCCGACACATGGAAAAACACAAAATGTTTGAAACCACCAACCAGTTAATATCGATGTCAACAAAACAACTCCGAGACCTTTCTGTTCATGTCACGGATTCAGGGCTATCACGGTACCATTTGTGCACCATTCCCCAGCTGGATTCAAAGGATATCAGACGGGTCGCCCTTAAAAAACCTAAATGGGATATATCATCAAACAATATTATAGGCCAGTTGAACTGGTAAGGGATATGGCTACAACTGATAGGAATCTACAAGTCTGCTTGAAACCATTGATGCCATCACTCGCGGAATCTCACTCTCTGAGAACTCTGAGATCTTGATTTTCACCCATGTCGAGGCACAAATCCATGCGTTGGTATGTGACGGATTGCCCACTACCAGAACTTTGCACTCTGGCTTCACATGTCTCTCCAAAGCCTTCCCCATTGTGCGAAAAATCATCACATTCTTCTCCATGACGTCGCGCTTATCGATACCATCTTGTTTTGGGAAGGCTCCCAGCCTGATATTTGCGCCAAAGATGCTCCAGCAAAATGACCCTTAAACGGTGGATATTTACCCATGGGAAATCACCAAATCACTGGCAAATCACCAAATCAAAGCAACAGGATGGCATAATCCGCCCCTTTGAAGGCTTGCGCATCATCCGTGGTGAACATCATCTTTTGAAGCAGAGGAAAGTTGCCATCGTACATCTCCATTTCGATACCGCGCATGCCTGAAGTGAAACAAGGGAAGCTTGTGGAAACAAACAATAATATACAATGAAACAACTGAAACCAGTTTGCGCAGACCGGTTTGATCTCCTCATTTTCATTGGTGACCATCCATATGTGTGATGATAAACCGAATGTTTGGATATCGGTGGGTTTGATCCTTCAACACGGATATTGGGAGAAAGATCCGACCCGGGAACTGAAAGCAGCCTGTTGGTGGCCAGAATGAAACTGGCAACTGAACACATCTCCACTGACAATTGCAGGGTGGTCTAAAGAGATGTGAGTCAGAGCCATGATTTCTCTTAATAGTTTTTTATACATATACATTGCGATACTTTGTGTCAAGGGTCTAAAAAATATCATTGTGCGTTGAATTGCAGAATTATTGCTTTTTTACCCTGAAGTCAATGGATTTGCTCCGTTTGGTCCTCATTCATAGATATGCATAGATACATATTGTATACATGCACAAACATATTTACGTCTTATAGACGTAATATGTTGTCTTATTATTGCGTACTGCACATGCTTACGGAGATAGACTGCGGTGTACGCACAATTTTCATATTCCTAACTATGAACTTAACTTATAGAACTATACAACGTGATCCAGTACCCGAGCTTTTGTCCCAGCAAGATACTGTCCATGACTTCCGGCAGGTTGAGGTCTAAACATTGCAGGCACACCCGCCGAGAGGGTCCGAAGATGGCCCCAGATGCAATCATTGGCAGTAAGGAATATCCTGAGATCATCACGGCGCTTGGAGTTCAACAAAATGGATCTCATATATTATAACCATATATAACCATGCCGTTGGTTTTTACCTGGTTTGGGGGACAATGATCATCCCCGATCTCTCGGAAGATAAACCCCAAAAATCATCAACCAACACGGTTTCTGCACTGGTTTGGGTATGTTTGGGGCAATAAACATGAGGATTAATCATCTAAAACTGGAGTTTGGATACCCCATCACTAGGCCTATCGACCACTTAGATGGGGCAAAGTATGGCAAGTGGTATCCTTGGACGTACCAGCTATATCCATATATATATATACATATATATATATGTACATCCTAACATCATCCAACATACCACCTATGATAGCTATATGGTAATGATTGCTTGGAAAATAGCTGTGGGTTTCTTCCACCAACAATGGAGCGGTTTGTTGAAGAACAAGCACATTCATGGAAGTTCTCGACACATAAGATATCAAATCCTGTTGGGGGAAACTAAAGAAGCATCAAAGTGGTATCTCAAGCCAGCACTCGCACATGCTCAGTTGCTTGCCTCAGAATCACCCTGGTTCATGGTTCATGTACTAGACTAGAAGTGAATATCTACCCCAAGTCTTGTCGGGCATCTGCCACTTGTGCAGACTGTACAGTACCTCCAACATTGCCAGATACACCCATATATATATATATATTATATGATATAATATGTTTCCACCATATGTTTCCACCCCAGAGAAGCCATCGAATGTAAGTTTTCCATAGCTTTCCGATTTTCTTTACATCCTATCCCGTTTTGAAAACCACTGGCCCCAACGTCAGTTCCTCCCCGACATCGACGGATTGTGTCCTGAAAATATGATAATCCAAATTCACATCAAAAACAAAGACATCCCAACATCAACGATTCTCCATGACTCTCCCAACATCAGATCCTATTGCTTTATTGACATTAAGCCATTATCCCATAATATGAATTATCACTAACCCCATCATTGAATCATTCACCCATTATTTTTCAATTACTAATCATCAGTAATCCCCCATGAATCCTCATTAATCACCCATACATTCACCAATTATTCACTATAATACGTAGTAATAGGGGGAAGGGATTATTCACCAATTATTCATCAATGACTCATCAATTTTTCACCATGAAGCCCCATTATTCATCATCAATTCCTCATTATTTACTGTTATTGACAATCTATGAACCAATGATTCACCAATTATTATCCACCGTTGTTCACCCATTCTTGACCCTTAATCCACCACTATTCACCAATTGTTCACCAATGATTCAGCCATTATTCATCAATTACTCATCATCAGTAATCCCCCCATTATTCGCCAATTCCATTAATCAAAAAAAAAAATCACCCTTAATGCCCATGAATTACAATTCACCAATTCTTGGTCGAAGCCTTATCAAATCAGGCACCAAGTTTTCTCAAAAAATATTCACCATGCAGACCATTCACCAATCCTTGAATTCACGAATTAATCCCCATGAATTACCCTCTGGTAAATTAACATAACTATGAAAATTCACCATTTTTAATGGGAAAATCCACTATCTATATGGCCATTTTCAATAGCTATGTTAGTTTACCAGAGGGTAACCAACCCAGAATGTGTGGATTTGATCACCATAGTTGTAGGGGCCATCTCTATCCCAATTGATGGAGTACCATAAACCATATAGTTATTGGAGTTATAAACCAACTTAGCTATCTTGGGGGCCTCACATTGTACCATATATTCACCATCTTCGTCCAAGGCTCCGATGTGTCCCGCCGCCCCGCAGACCGTCACCGTCACCGGCTCCATGGCGCTGATCGGAGCCTCCGAGCGCCGCTGCAGGGCGCCAGCAGCGCCGGCGAAGCAGGCGCTGTCGCGGCTGGCAGAGGCGCCCATGGTGGGTAAAGGTGGGAAATCTGATGGAAATCCCATGGAAATAGCTTTTAAAATGGAAAAAAGATGGGAAGAACGTGGAACAACTGAGATTTTGGGGGTGTTTGAGGGGGACATCCGAAGTTTCGGTGGTGGGTTGAGGGTTTTGCAATTGACGTGAACTTGGCGGAAGATCTGCCTGCTAGATTCACCCGTGATGGTTCAAATACAGACTGAAGGCCATGAGAGGTTTATGGAATGAAACCAGAGGAGTGTTCTGCTTTGGTGTTACTGAGCAATACTGATTCTGAGTGTTTCCTTCATTTCAGGTTGGTGGTCCAAGCACTTCAAATCGGCTCTGGAACACATTCCAAAATTTTCTAGTGATCCGGCTGAATCATGAGAATTCACCTACCTGAAGAAACCATCTACCGTATCAGCAAACCACCTACCCTTCGGAGCAAGCGATCCGGCTGCGGGCCATCACGATATCCTGGGGATGCTAAGGCCAGGTCCACACAAGTCAGTCATGGATTACCATCCCAGGATGGACACATAACAAACAATGATCAAATATATTCAAATATCTTAAACTTAAACCAACAAGTATTCGAATACCCATATTATTCTCTAGGCATGCTATATTTACCTGCACTTTGATCACTTCCTTGAGTAATTTGTAAACACATGTCATACATCGACCATTTTGGATGTGTCAATTGGCTGAAACATGAAACAACATCGTCGCTCAGTCGATCTCGTTCTATAGACCTTTGTTCAACAACCGATCTCATGTTGTTGGGTTTGTCTGAAGATGGCGCATGCCGCATAGCCATGTATAGCCGGTGCCAACAATTGCCATTTTTCATGGGGGCAATGATGATCCTTTAGCGCCTTGATCTGCCCACTGGCCGGTTGGGGTGAAGCTTGCAACATCTAGATCAAGTACAATATGTTACCACCTGAAATGTTGGGCATTGTTGGGGCTATTTGTCACTGGCATTCACTGGCCATCTCAGGATCCTAAAAATGGAGGTACCGATTCCATATATAAGGCCTGTTTTTTAGGCCTATGTAAGGGAATATCCCCACAAAATATGGCCAGAAATATGGTACGTTTACGTACCTCCAATCTGTTGGATCCTGAAATTTCCATTGAATTTGGGGATAGTTAGCCAGTTCGCAACCATGATTCCAGCGGAGATCGTTTTATACTTTCTCCCGACTTCTCCAGATCTATGGTCGAAACTTGGAGTCAAGTGCCATGGCCCACTGATGCCCACTGGCACCGCATCTTGCGCGGAGATGTTGCTCAAGTGTGGCAAAAGGCTTAGTACCTGCTGATTTGGATCCCCTGGATCTACAAACTACCAGTGGTTGTCAAATATAGCAGGTACCATGGTGGTTACCCTCTGGTAAACATACAAAAAGTTATTGAAAATGGTCATTTATAGTGAGTTTTCCCATTAAAATGGGGATTTTCCATAGCTATGTTAGTTTACCAGAGGGTAGATTGGTCTTTATCTGGCTTTCCCGCACCCAATCATATATATTCCTAGCATTTCCTAGGCCTATGAATCTTCATGACCGTTTGTTGCAGGGATTGCCCATTGATTGTGATCCTTTCAAGATGTTGGCCGGTTCTGCCGATTGGTTTTATTTAGTGACATGTGTTTTATTGTTGAAACAAGATGCAGGACCGCCCCCTTTTTTTCATACCTTTCACTTTCACTATGTTTTGACCATCAAATGTAGGAGCAACAGACACGTCCTTCAGGGTAAATGCTAAAATTGGAAGGGTACACGTATAATCTCACCAAGAAAATATGATCATCAGTAACCATTAATTGATATTAATCTCAAAAAAACATGATATTAGATCTGGGTAAGTTGCAATAGTCAGTTACCACTACAGTACTAACCATGATTCCAGGGTTCGGTCGCGACGTGAGGTCATTATTATAATTCACCCAGAAATTTTATGCTATTAGATAATTATACATAATAAATAGTATTCATGTTATAATTATCATTATTCTAGAATATATCCCCTATTCTCCCATATTCCATCCCACATATTGGATGACATTAGTTCCCTAATCCCTAATCATTATGCGCCATTATTGACAGTTAATAACTATTATAATATCCCATGAATATACCATGCTATCATTATATATATATATATATAGATAATCATTAAACATAATCAATGGGATATTACTGTACCATACTATACACCATTTATGATGGATATTATTAATAATCAATGGGCAATTACAAAAAAAAAAACATATATTCATATATCACCTATATATAATATAAATTATCATTGGATCGTATTAATATACCATGGTAAAGCAATTCCCAGGGATGATTCCCCCCGTAAGGCCTTCTCTACATCTCCGGTCAGCATGGCCAAGCGCAGGTGCTTCGGATGACGCGATGCCTAAATGGCTTCGGGGGGTGCCATAAATGGCTGGTAGCCTCAATAGCTGGGATGGATTAGTGCATGGAAAATCCACCAAAAAACAGAGGATTTTCCTGGGGGTAGGCCTATGACTTTGGAAACCTCCATAGATGTTACAGTCTTCTGGATAGAATTTTGTAGATGTTTTCCGATATACGGGACATGATTTGGACAGATCAATAGATGCAGCCGCGACACCGCTCGCTGCAGCAACGAATCAAGGACTCCCTGCGGCCAACTGCACAACTGGAGCATTCTGGACAACCATCATGAGAATTTATAACATTACATATATACACATTAATTTATATTATATATACTACTGTATATACAGTATATATATATACTATACTATGGTATACTGTACTCTACTCTACTATAATATACTATACTATACTCGACTCGACTCTACTCGGCTCTACTCTACTCTACTCTACTATATATTATACTATACTATACTATACTATAGTAAACTATACTATACTATACTATCCTATCGTATACTATACTATACTATCCTATCCTATACTATACTATACTATACTATACTGTACTATACTATACTATACTATACTATACTATACTATACTATACTATTATATATAATATAATATGATATGATATCATATCATATTATATTACTATATATAATATATTATATATTATATCATTATATATATTATATATACTGTGTACTTTATTAGTATATAACTATATTCATACAAGTAGCCACTGGTTGGAGGATCATCCCGCTCAGTGGCTGGTGGGAAAACCTTGTCAAGTTACCGTCCTGGAAAATCTTCTATCTTTTGAGGGACCCAAAAAAGAACCAAATTGATAGCACTGAAGCAAGCCACTTGTGGATATTTTTGGGATTTTTTATTTCTGTTAATGCCTACTATACCAAAACTTTCTATATGATCCTGGTCATGGTGATAGTTTATAAATAATTCCAAGAACAAATTCATCCTACACCGGATTCAGAATTTCATGATGGTAATGATTTCCTTATTTACAAGACCACGATTTCCAGTCAAGTATCCGTGCGATGACTACAAAGTAGCGTGTCCAGATCATCAATGTATCCGAAGAAATGCTGAGCTGATGGACCCAGTTATTTTCCCTACTCTAACACCTTCTGAGCAGGCAAGTCTGTGCGGGCCAGCCACCTTCTCAGAATCGGTATTTGAAGCGCTAGCGTCTAGACGGAATTCCCTTCTCGTCCCCTTTCTCACATGTCTATCCCGTATTCATATCTATTGAATTCCATCAACGTCTATGAAGTTCCATCAAAGCATTTGCGCACTCTGTTCGAAAGCAGATCTGATGCAAACAAGTCCCAAACCACGTTTCAGGCCATATCTTAAAATGGTTTTGATGTTAACTCATAAATTGGGGCCTTTGCTTCATGAGGTCGCCACAGGCCAACCCCAAAGATCAGTCCCTACAGCTGCCACCTTCGCTTGCCGTGCGCTTGAAGCTGACAATTCCTGGCGGGTCCCAGCTGTGGGTCACCTTCCAGGGCCCCATGAAACTTGTACCGGGGACAAATGACCTACTTATTTTGACACACCTTTAGAAACTTTAGATTTCATATCTAATATATTGAATATATATATATATGCAAAATATATTTTAATATTACTTCTACATACTTCTACCATCTACGGTTCGGCCAGTGAAGGTCGTATCCCTTGGTTTTGAATAGTGTGGTATCAATTTCCCCATCATCTCATGTCCAAAACATGGAACCCAAATCGCTGGATGTTGGAAAACACATGATCAATTGTTTTTAAATTTTCCATTTTATATCAGTTGATATCAATATATCAGTTGTCCATGATGGCCCATGGAAAAACAAATCCCGAAATTGCTGGATGTTGGGCGAAAATCCTCCCGGATTCCGAACGTCCTGCAAGATGATCAGGGCCATGGCTGGATCTGCTGCCGCAGCATCGGCTTGTGCCTGTCAGCTGGGAGCCATAAAAATGCTGACCTACGGGATGGTTTATCATTAGGTTTACCACATTGGAGTGTATTGCTAACATTATTAACTTATTAACATGCCATATCATTGCTAACATTGGAGTTAATAAGTTATTACATGTTATTACATGTTATTACATGTTATTACATGTTATTACATGTTATTACATGTTATTACATGTTTTTACATGTTATTACATGTTTTTACATGTTATTACATGTTATTACATGTTATCACATGTTATTACATGTTATTACGTGATATTGCCTAATCTAAGACTAACGTTAAGGATTGATACACCACCACTTGATTTCCAGGGGACGTACCATTTTTGTGCAAGCAATTTATCATTGCATTGGGGGGTAACCACGCAATTAACAGTCAGGATCGACAGTTGAATTCTCGAATCATGAAAAAAAGACGATTTCCACTATTAGATCATGTACAATACCATACAATACCCTTCACTATCCAGAGTTAGATAGTTTGTGGAATGTAGCCGCTTAGCCTAAATTTATTGTATTAGCGGAATCGGATTGTATCCATTCACATGTGGCATATAATTTATATGGCTTAACACCTTTTTGGCATGTTAATTCAACCCACTCTTATTGAAGACGAACCCGTGTTCCATGGGAAAATATCGCACCTTGCACACTCGACTTAAATATATTTCTTTGTGGTTGGTTAATTGGACAAATTTTTGGTAGATAACCTCGCATTTCATTTCACCAAATTCAAAGAAGTCGTGGATCTGAGTGCCCTCACCAGCGTTGCAAGCGCAGTTCCAGCATCATCTGCGACTGGTAGCACGGCCTCTTTGGAGTGCAGCGACTTTGGTCACGGAAATCGGAAAACCGTGACCAAGTAGCATACGTAGCATGGCGGAGAAAATCATCTGCCCCACTTCATAGACTAAATGGCCATTGGTTGATATAAATTGTGGCAATGATACACTTTGTTAATCATTTTCTTGGTGAATCACAGCAGAAACTACCTTCACTATCCTGAACTCTTGATTTCAAGAAGAAACTCCAAGAACGTGGCAGGGTTTGTCGTTGAGCTACCCAAAACTGTCTTCCCGGTGCTTGCACATCAGTGTGGCATGACATAGGTGGAGCATCTGGTATCTGAAACAAGTCTAAGCTTGGAGTATAGGTGTAGGTGTACATAGATATACATAGGTGTAAGATCGTCAGGATCTTCAATTGATGGAACACACTTGAACATATGCAGGCCTAGAAGCATAAATAAAAAGTCATCAGACATCTATACAAGACATCGCAACATAAATGTGGGTCAGTTTTGACATCACCACTTTATTTTTGGGTTACATATATCAGTTGAACTAGGTCCATTTGAATCAACTACCTTGAATTTCCCTTCTCAAAGATCTAAAAGTTACCGCAATATGCCTGCTTCCAGCCTTGTTTCACTGGCCATCTCAGGAACCTAAATTGGAGGTACCTACCATATATAAGGCCTATGTAAGGCCTATGTAAGGGCTATGTAAGGGAATATCCCCACAAAATATGGCTTTATCTGGTACAGTACCTCCATTTTAGGATCCGCGCATTCCCATTGATTGTTTACTGGGGTTTCAACATTTTAGCAGTCCATAATATCCCGAGGACATACCCCATTTGTTGGTTACATACACCATTTGCCGGCGTTCCTTGGTGAAATGAATATAAAATTGTGTGCCATTATTAGTGGACCTGCAAGTTAGCTAGAGTAACAAATTATCCAATTATGCACATATTATTCATGGATATGATCAAATTATCCACATATCAATGGATATCAAATGATATCAACAAGTATTGATGGATATTCACCATGATAATCAAGCCCTGTGAATGATAACTCTTAATTTACGAGTAACGATTAACCATGATTAACCCAGATTATTTTTTGGATGTTATTAATGGATATTGGAGGACAACAAGACCTGCGGTGCCGTGCGCCGTGCGCCTGGATGGCCCGAAGGAGCACAGCGGCGAAGTCGCAGGAAGCAATGGAAGGGACCAGGTCGGGCCTCGGATGGGAATCGCACAACAAAAAAAGGGGACAGTTCACCAACCTTCATGAGGATATGTATATATATATATATATATTTATATTATTATTATCATTATTATTATTAAAATATAGATACACTGTAATTGTGTATTGATGAATGGATGTCCACATCGGTACAACTTTGTTGACCAAAGGCTGTTGCCATCCATTTCTCTGTACATTCTAATGTTTAAGGATGAGTGGAATCACCTCAAATCCACATACATACCTGATAACCAAAATCATATTGTTCAGTGATGTTCCATGTCTGTCTTTGGGAGGGTGTGCCATCAACATCGCACCGCCAACACTGCCTTCGAAAACAGGTATGTTTTAAGAGGATGTTGTATGCACTGCAACCCATTTGTAAGCCCCTATCCACTCAAATCGTGCCCGCCGCGGCAACAGGTACCACGGTCCCAAGTCCGTGGAGCTTCTGCCATGGATATTTGATTAATTTTGGAAAGCTGGGGTGAGGGTTGGCCGGGCGCATGGGCCCGGCCTGAACTGCCGCATGATTGAAATTGCAGACACACCAGGCAGGAACATCCATGCACCTTCCACAGTGAA
>Ga0126342_10016622_pt1 | contig 12811 bp, 10 predicted proteins | sample Cyp1metagenome_FD_92528 | JGI IMG/M metagenome (GOLD analysis project Ga0126342, IMG submission 92528) | Coral microbial communities from Lord Howe Island, Old Settlement Bay, Australia - Cyphastrea 1 metagenome | ecosystem: Host-associated > Invertebrates > Cnidaria > Coral ...
ATGTTGCACACATGTTTGGCCATCCATGGAAGATGTAAATTTATCATTTTTCTGCGCGGACAAACGTCAAGTTTATCCGCGCCGACATTGAAACTTTGGCTGATCGAACACTTTCAGAGAAAAACATAAAACACTGTAAAACACAGTGTAAAATCAACATTTTCCATATCCATACAAATAAACTGCAATTGGCTTCCGGGGAACCCCCAGCCTTCACATTACATATATATATATATTATATATACATATATGTAATGTAGTGTAATGTAATGTAATGTAATGTGGTGTCGTGTCGTACTTATGTGTATACATATATATATACATGTACAACATATGTATATGTATACACAATATATGTATACACAATATATGTATATGATATATATATACACATACACATCAGTACATACATATATATATACACATACATAATCAAATTTTAAGTGGCACTCTCTCTATATATATATATACACATACATACACACACACACATAGCTGTACTTGATCACCCAGTGATCAGGTTTGATTGAGGAGTTCACAGAATTCGGAATTGTTCTACTGGAAGATTCCCACCAAGGGCAGGAGTGGTCCACTGGTTGGTCAGTTCACCTACCCTCTAGTAACTTAGCACTGAAACATCTTGCGGCCACTTATAGAAATGATAGATTGTCACAATAGACATATGCCGAGGTTGGTTTACCAGAGGTATAAACAATTATATTCGCGCAAACAAAAGGACGAAAAACAGGAAAGTCCCACTCACCATTGTTCAGACCTGGAGGGTACCAGCAGCGCAGGAAGGCGTTCGCCAGCCGGTGCCAACAGCAAGCGTCTTGGCCATGAAAAACGGTGATGATGATGATGATGATGGTGATGGTGATGATGATGATGATGATGACGATCATGACGATTGTAAGCGTGGAGCAACGTCCGGGTTGGGGCGAGCATGTTTCTTGTTCTTCGTGTGTTGATGAGATTTCCCTGCAAATCTTCCAGGTGTTCACAATTTTTCTATCGGTTTGTTTAAAACCAAAAAATGACATGTGTATACATATGGCTATGGTTCGATAGCTGTATTTTTGGGAGGGGAAGAACATCCAGCCAGCTATTTCGATCCAGGGGTAATTATAAGCTTTTGACCCATCTCTATATCCGCATATATGTATATGTGTATATAAAATATATCTATATGTATATACATGTATAAATAGAACATGTGTACATGATGTTTGTATATTGTGCTGATATTGTGTGTATACGATCTTGAATTACCTTTTGGTGTGAGCAAAACCGCAGTTGAGAGATTCGAATTTCTCTTTCCTCCCCATGTCCTGTCTTCACGAGGCGAGGATCTGAAGACAATCGATAAGATCTTGGGCAATTTCTTGGTATTCGACTTGTTCTGTCTCTTGCCAGGGGAACCATCGTTTTCTTGTTGGGAACCCCAAAACTTGACGGTTGATGATCATGTTGTGTTCCCAAAAGAAACCCTTCTCGGAAACCATGGGATTGGAGGAAACCAGTAATTGAGCTGTTTGAGGGCTTCTGTGGGGTGATGAAAATAGCCATGTGGATGAACTGTTCGAACATGGGAGGTCCATTCACATGCGGAGATTCTTCAAAATGATTGGATCATGAACTTCAGATAAATCTTTTGGTACCCCTGCCAAAATTTCATATCAAGTATGGTCAGATACGTTGTTTTTTGGTACCCCAACTTGGGTCGCTGAGCCCAATGACATCCGTGTTCAATGGACGCGTGGATCCGAATGTTAGAGAGAAAGGGGCCCTTACATAACCCTTTGCCAAAACTAAGAGGATTTTCCTGAGGCTCCCTTTAGATAATTGTGGACATGTCAATTATTTACCACCCAAAGGGCAGTGGAATGTGATGCCTAAGCCTTAGTGGGATGCCTAAGCCTCCAGTGAAACCAGAGGATTGTGAAGCCAGGGATCGAGGGATTGCATTTTCTCCGTCGTTTTCAAGCTTCGTGCCAGTCCATTTTCAAAAATCCCATGATTGATCAATTTGATCATCATTTTCCCAATTAAACGACCCAACAACTCCCTGTTTCTTCGAGCCAAAATCCAAGTCTTCCTGGCTAAATTCATGAAAAATCCTCAACTTACTTTTCCCCTCCAGAGGTTTGGCCGCGGTTGGTATCGCGCTGGGAAGGCAGGGATTTCAGCGAAATTTTCATGGTGAAAGTCTGATAAATCATATGGGATTTTGAGGTTCCCCCTTTTACAAACCCAGATATTGGAGATTTGTCCATACTTAGCACAAGGTTCTTGGTGGTCCCACAAACTTTGCATTTTTCTGGGATCGGCTTTGACGAGGAGCTTGGCCCGGGTTTATTCAACCTTGTTGATTGACTAGGGGGTCCAGAAATGTCCAGAGTCCAGAGCAGTGATAGTTCCAGTTCTAAACTATGAACGGTACCACTCCATCTCATTAGAACTGCTGCACGTTCATGAACCCTATCTGGAAATCATGAATCAGCAAGTTGGCAAACCATCATTTAAGCTCAACACACCACTAAGAATACGATATATATATACTGTATGTATATATATACTGTATGTATATATAAATATATATACACATACATAGATTCATTAAATCGCCAGTTTCAAACATCATTTTTCAGCAAATTTCAAGTCAACAAAACTATGGAGCTTTCCAAAAAGTCATGGGTGTACCTCAGTTCTCATCCCTGTGTTTTTTTTGGGATTTGGAACTTTTTGGTCACCATGAAACCGAGACCATCAGTTGGTCGCCAGTTTGGTGATGGACTCTACCTTCGCGAGCCCCATGCAGAGGTGGCAGATCCAGTCGTCATGGATGACTTAGAAACTAGACCCCCATAATTTCTGACACGGAGGGGTATAATTAAGTTGACTTTTCCTTGCCATGCTCTACGAATGATGCAGCAGATGCATATTTTTTGTGGCTTTTTATGGGAGAACTCCACCCTTAGCCGAATGGCGGTGGAGGATAGCAGCAAACAAATGGAGGGGTCAATGAAAATATTGAGCCATGCTGTGACATAGTGCTAGACTTATGGGCCTGACCCGTTTGACCCATGCCCGAAGATTTATGTGTTTGGCATCTGGTTTCCCTGGTTTCAATCGAGGTATGTCCATCTGCATGAAATAAGTCAGCCGAATCTTTGTTTGTGTCCCATGATTTTGTTTCACACCGATTTTGGTCGTGATTTTGGGCTGCCAGACCATTTTGTCGCAAGTTGCGAGCCCACCCACACTAGAAAATTGGCTCAGATAGTCACTAGTGAAAAGCGGTGAATACCAGTATTTTCACTTGGGAAACTAGCTAACAACCGAATCCGGACATGATTGCTTCTATCTTGTTCACTAAGTGCTCCTTCTTGCTGGTGCTGCTGCTCTTGAATCCGGTAGTTTTGGTCCAAGAAAGACCCCATTTTGATTGGTTGAATCTCGAATCTTTGACGGTTCCTTAGTTCCTTGGATGTGCATTCCAGATAGTAAGGGTTTTATGCCAACGTTATAACTCAGTTGAGGGGTGTCACCCACTGAGCTGCGAAGAACCTCCAAATGTCATGTTGTTGTTCACTTCGATGCCCATTCTTGATGGTAAACATGATATCTACATGTTTTGAATGGTGGTTTCAGAATGTCTCAGAATAATTATTCACATTATAATATGTTCCACTTTAAACATGTTTCAACTAATATTTATGTGTCGAGGGTGAAACCAACGAGACTGGTGTTCACATGTTCATCTTTTCTCAAATCATGCGAAAGAGGTTTATTAAAATTTGTGTAGCCTTATTTGGGATGGTTCATTGTTTCATAGAATTGGATGATGGGAAAATTTTAACCGGGGAAAACCCTATATTTGATATATTTGATGGTAAAAACCATGGTTCCCTGTAGATTTTCCCTTAAACCAATCCATTGATTGTTGAGTTTACCATGGTTTCCCCATTCCCCATGCGGCCAGGACCTCTGAAACGCCGGAGATGCAGCCGCGCCAAGATCTGGAAATGCAGTCCCGTGTCTGTGTGGCGACGCTGGGCGGCGATGTTGGACGGTGTTTGACACCGGCTGCCCTCATCGTGGTTTTGATGGTTAGGATTGGGGAATCATCCCAATGAATCATTTCTCAGTGATCTTTAATCCAATTGGAAGAACAGTTCCAAGTATTCGTCCTAAGCTCATAGTTCCAATTTTGGAGTCACAAAATCATATTCTACGATGGTGCGATGTGGTTTGTCCTTTTGCCATAGGGCTTTCAGCATCAAACATGGGGATTTAGAATGGGGTATATCATATATATCCCAAAGGTATATTGCCATTGAAAGTTTTTTTCAACAAAGAAAAACCATGGGGGCGTCTGGGGTTTTTCCCCCGTCAGAGAAACGCTGGAAAATCACCATGGTTTGTTTCTTGGTGGTATTACCCGGCCTGGTAAACGTTTACATCACGAACTGGAAAATCACCATGCTATTCATGGGCAAATCCACTATTTCGACTGGGCCATTTTCAATAGCAAACTGTTAGTTTACCAGAGGGTACTTGGGGTGGAATAGATTCTAATAGATGCCCTCTTTGAGATCTGTGCAGCTTACGCACCAGCGAGGCCTGCCACAGCGAGTTGAGAGTTGAGCACTGACGCTCAGAGTTATATTCCATCCACCAGCAGGGTAGCTTTTCATCTACTGCATACCAGTACTGTAGTGTGATTCTGTTGCATTTTTGGCTCTAAATGGGAATGTAATATGGAATATACGCATGAAACTTACGCACTACCCACCTAAACATTACAATAATATTGATTAATTTTGCAGGCTTGCCCAACGGTGAGAATCATTCGTCAACAAACTTCTCACCACCCTCACCGTGGTCATCATCAGAGCATCAGAACTTGGTGGAGTTGCGACTCTGACTGTGCAGTAGTGGTTGGTGGATTCAGATGTTTCAAACACATCTCGCTGTCCATCACCAAGACTCGAGGGACAAAGGGGGCCTTTTGAAAGGCTCAAGATGGTGTGATGCACCGCACCACCAGGGGGGGTTCAACAGAAGTTTCACGGAACTCGCTGAAAAAATAGATGGAACAGTCCTTCCCAGGGATGCGTTTTGATGGATGATCAGCTTATGTCTTGATGTCCAACTCTGGGATCGGGGCTGTAGATATGGCTTGCATCACATTGCATCACAAGTATGGATGAGGAACATTCCATTCCACCCTCTATTTTGCACAAGGGACCATTGGATTACCTAGGACAAGCGCGATTACAAAGCACAAACGTGCTGATTTTTTTTTGTCTTTAACAGGCTTTTTTTTCAAACCACAGTTATTGTTGCGGGCAGAACTACAATTTTGCGATGACCATCGGAAGTAGCCTCTGGTAAACGTTTACATAACTATGGAAAATCACAATTTTTCATGGGTAAATCCACTATTTCTATGGCCATTTTCAATAGCTATTTTGACATAACCAGAGGGTATATACCAATGATATCATTAAATCAGTATAAACCACCATTGAATCACCATTTTTCACTAGAAACTGATAGAAGCTGGTTGGTAGCCCATTGAACCAACAGCCGACTGCTGAATCCTCCTGGTCCATTGATTTCCCCGGTAGGGCGCGAAAAAACACGTGTCGCGGCAGTGCTACAGCGCCAGAGCAAAGTGTTGAGGAAAGGGTTGTGGATGACAAAAATATGACGCACCAACGATGTATTATATATATTAATTATACTTACATATATATATATTATAATTATAGTGTATTACATTATATATAATTATATACAATATATACACATATATATATACACATTGTATATCATTCTAGCTGGAGACATAGATGATTTTAATTCATCGTGTGATTTAGTTTGAATCATGTTTACTAAATATACGGCCCATCCAGCGAACCTCCATTCTGACCCATGCCATGGCTTGTGGGCCAGCCATGGCAGCCAACTGATCTTGACCTATGGTGGAACCAAGGCTCATTCAAAGGCATATATAGGGCATACACATGTTTACATCATATATTCATTGTATATATATATATATATAGACACATATGTATATATATATAGTATATATATTTAGATATGTACATAGAATCACATGGATATTTAGTTATTCATACAATGTGCCAGTGAAATCGCAGCTTCGGCCTTTGGGCACTTTGCTTGCCGCTTCGGCAGAGGTGAAACCATCCCCAGCTCGACAACACGGACTTCGAAGATCCATGTCAGGTGTGGAAATCCCGGGTCCGCTGATGGTAAACTAACAGTTTGCTATTGAAAATGGCCATAGAAATAGTGAGTTTTTTCATGAAAAATGGTGATTTTCCATAGTTATGTAAACGTTTACCAGAGGGTAGTTAGGAAACTTCCGAGTTATGGACGACTGTCATGGTTATCATGGAAAAATCACATCATCATGGAAAAACCACCCATCATCAAGTAGTTGGGAAGTGTAGCAGTTCGGAAGCGTGTGAATTCACGGGTGAAAACACTCTCGGGCGCGAAACCCTGTGTTCTTTCGGGTAATGTGGCTCCTGGGGTCGCCGAAGAAGGGTCTCTGTTTCCGCGGGGGCGGGGCTCGATCTGCAAAAGTTGCAGACGACATAAGCTGCACAGGACTGTAGCGAGAGCTCGGGGCACTTTTGGAAGATGAGGTCGCGCAAAATGTGCACGAGACTGTATCCAGAGCTCGATTTCGTATAAACAAAAGTAAAAAACTGAGAGCTGTCCCCATTGTCATTTGCTGTGCGAACGATGGTCGATTTGGTCTGACGCTCCTGCTACGCGGGTGTGCAACCGGCGACAAAACGCATTGGCACGCCTCCGCGCAGCAACGCATGCTGCGGCGCTCCTAACAGGTTGCTAAACGCGTTGTCACAGCTGCGCGAAGAGAAAAATTGGGATGCAGAAGGTGGAAAAGAGGTAGTTGGGAGGCAGCTCAGACCAGAAGTAGCCCGGATAAGTGGCTGCTCAATGCTGCTCAGAAAAGAAGTAGCTGCGAGAAGAGGTGCCTCAGCGAAGAGGTCGCTCAGTGAAGAAGTAGCTCAACAAAGAAAAGTAGCTCGCCCACCCATCCATTCATTCATCCATCCATCCCTTCATTTGTTCGTTCATTCGTTTAGTCACTGATTCACTGACTAACTAACTCATTGGCTCAACTAATCAATGCTTCATTGATTCAATGATTGGCTCACTGATTGATCGATTCATTGGTTCATTGGTTCATTGTCTCGTTGATTCGCTGGCTCATTCATTCATTAGTTCATTGATTCATTTGTTTAATGATTCTTTCATTCATTGGTCCATTGGCTCACTGATTCAATCATTGGTTCACTGGTTCATTGGTTCACTGGTTCATTGGTTCGCTGATTCATTGTTTCATTGATTCATTGATTCGTTGCTTCGCTGATTCTTTGGTTCACCGATTCATTGGTTCATTGATTCATTAACTCGTTAGTTCATTGATTCATTGATTCGTTGACTCATTGACTCAATGCCTCACCGATTCGTTGATTCATTGAGTGGTTGATTCACTGATTAATTCGTTGATTGGCTGATTCACTGATTCATTGATTAGTTGTTTCATTGATTCATTGGTTCGTTGACTCGTTGACTCGTTCGTTCGTTGACTGATTGTTACTTCGGTTTCCTGATTCTTTGTTTCATTGCTTCATTGCTTCATCGTTTCATTGGTTCATTGATTCGTTGATTCAGCGTTTGATTCATCTTCTGATTCATTGGTTCATTGCGTCGTTCCTTTGTCAGTTCACTGATGTTTTCACTCATTGTCTCATTGATTCATTCAGTCAGTTGTGTGTGGATTCTTTCATGTCATGTCATTGGCATCTCAACAGCCATTTGCTCATTCGTTGATGCACCTCACAACTTCAACACTTGGCTGCTTCTGCTTCTCAAAAAAACCTATAGGGCATCCTCTTCCTATACTGTTTTTTTGAAACATCCGCGCCGGTGCGGGCCGGGCACTACCTGGTAGGGGATTATAAAGACTTAATGGAATATAATGAGATTAATGGGATATAATGAGATTTAATGGATGGCTAGATGGAAAATCATTTAAAAAGGATTTGCAGCTGGGATTTTTTTTTTCGCACTAAATGGGGAATTTCCACCTGCCATGTTTGATTACCGCGGGGTACCTCCCAAAATCGATAGAATGTGCGTGTATGTTGTGGGATGTGATTGGATACAACGGGATATATAACCCCATCTCATATGTGGCGTGGTCAAGAGTTGGACACGGGTTTATATACCCATTTATACGGATTCCCATTCTTTGATGGCTGACCATCCCACCTATTCCATTTTTTGACCATGGCACGCATGATCTGGGCCCTTAATTGGTCATATCCCCATTGATTCCCCTCATATCTTTTGGAATCGCGGGTACCTATGATCAAACAAAAACGCATTGGGAGAGTTTCCAAGTGGCCAGTGAATGTGTGGTGAACCTATGAGCCTAGTGATGGAAAATGATTGTTTTTCGGGAGTTTTCCAGCTGAAAATATACTGGAAGATTTGGCGTGTCTAGCTGCCCGAACACACTGCAGATGCCTTCAATATGCATTGGTTGCAAGATGTAGTGTGCCATCATGGGACTGGAAGATATGAACGCAACATGGACTTTTTGAACCTGGAACGAAGCATTGAGTTGTGTCACAAGAGAGTTTGCTTTGACCACACGTGCTTGTGAGGTTGCATGTTGACTATTGATGAAGAGGTAAATTATGGTAGAAAGGGCTAGTTGCTAGTTATAAGTGAGGTAAGTAGGCTTAGTCCAGTTGTAACTGAGGTGAATTCACCCACTTACGACTTTTGGGATGACAAGTAGAACAGACTTAAAAGGATCGCTTTGAAACGCAAGGCTGGGCAACAGATTTATTTGTTGAGCATTGCCTGACCTCCCGCGGTAGGCGGGCAGTTGGATCGTACGTCGGTGCATGCACAACTTCAGAGAAGTTGGGAAACCTCCATGGACATGCGATGCGACTTGGATTTGATTGATGGGTAGTATGGCCATGGATGGAAAGATATGATAGGATGTTTCTTCAGGATGTCGTTATATGTTATGTAAATCGGCTTGTGTGCAATTGGTATTGGCCGGGCCCTGTTTTTTTTGGGGCTAGAAAAGATGGGTTTTGAAGACCGAGCCGACCCACAAAGTTTGGTCATATCTTCATGCCGTTTGTCGTTGTGAAACTATAACTTGAAGTCATTGACCCAAAGAATCAGGTGTATTGTTACTTGCATAGAAATAACATCCCAAAGATTCCCACTATATATATAATCCCCTTACCATTTCCACTACTAAAAGGGTGAACACGTGCTTGGTACCATCCTCTGATTCGTGGAGAATTCAAGCAAAAAAATGGAGTCGTGCACTAGTTTATGTAGTAAGAGGGCGTGCGCTGCATTTTGTAGCGGCGTTTTATTTGGCACTTGAAAATCGGAAATACATTTTGTAGTGATTTATTTTGGGATGCGTTGGGTCATACAGGAAACCCTATAGCCCTCTTCTGCCAGTCATGCTCGGCCACATTAACATATAGCTTGGACCCTCAGACCATTTTGGCTCTTAACTCACGATTATTTCGTGGTAAGATGAGCCCAAACAAAATCGGAAAAAAAGTCAATGTAGAGACTTTAAGAAGGAAACATGGGACAGATTTGGTTTCAAAACCGATCAATTGAAATTTAAGTTGTGCGCTCAGATCGTTTTCGCTGCCCCATAGCTCTGACGATTGCAGTTCAAAATCTCTGCGCCGTGCTTTTGTCACACCTTTTTTGGCCATTACATGCGATTATCAATTATAATTTAAATGTATCCCATCCGACCAGGTTCCTGCCCTTTTTGTCCAATAGTCAAGTTTCACCCAAGTTCAAAGAATCCACGCTCAGAGTTCCTTTCACCGACAAAGCACAGATCCGATGCGTGATATCCTAGTTTCTGGATGATTTTTGTTGGCTGCACTGCATTTTGTAGTGACACACGCGTGCACAACCTCTTGTAGAACCCACTGCGTCCCCCTCCAGATAAGCCCCAAGAAGTTCGAAAAACATGCCTTTTATGTAAAGACTTTAAGAAGGAAAAATGGGACAGATTTGGTTTCAAAACCGATCAATTGAAATTGAAGTTGTGCGCTTAGTTCGTTTTTGTTGTCCCATAGCTCTGAGCATCGTAGTAGAAAACCTCTTGAAAGGTCAATTCTTGGAATCCGATGGAAACCCCAAGGTTGTATTTACTTGTGCTCGGCAAATGCTATGACCTGGGCCCCGAAAGTGAACCAAAGATTTAGAGCGAAATTTCCAGAAACCATTTAGTAGCGAATCATGATTTTTCACTGCCACCCGCTTGCGCAACCATTTTGTAGTGACCCACATTGGCTTTTGATCCACCATCAAAAACCCCAAAAGCATTTTGTAGCAGGGGGGGTTGGTTCAGATTCAAGCAGCATTTTGTAGTATAAGGCTGTGTTTGTAAACGGTTTAGTGGGCACAACTACCCTGCAGAACGCACAGAGGGATCTATATATCAAATGCCAAAGAGTCCCACTATATATACTAGACACATACATATATAATCATCTATATATATATAAATGTGTGTATGTTTCAAGTTGTGCTGCGTTCACAAAGGGCCGAGGAAAACCACTGATCAAAACGATGCAACTTTTCGGACTGGTTTCCCCCAAGAAAATCAAGGGATTGGACGTGATGATGTGTCGGCAGCTGGCATCTCCGTTGCCTTCAAGCAAAGACGGTCATCATAGGTCAAAATGATTGGTGATCCGCAAACTCGACCAACATTCAGTTTTGAGTCAAACATGAAGGCCGTTTGTTGTTTAAAAGGCTCCAGATTGTTGACGGTCGCCGACGACCCGGTCAGACGTTGCATGGTTCGTGGATGAGGCTACCTCCAAGATCAGGTGCATCTTTTGCTCAAGGCCTGGGGCAGCGCCGAAAGAAATTGCTGGCGAAAAAGAAGAGTATCCTCCGTATCCTCCTATGATAACTATGGGACATCTTGAGTATTTAAGTTGTTTCTGGAATATGTTTCATAGTTAAACCAGCTATGTCACCTGGGGAAACCAGTTTGCTGCAACAGTTTGTTTTGCCGCTTCGCAGGAGGTGAGCAAACTGAAGCGAAGCCTGGAGCCTCAGAGAATTTCATGGGGATTTGGCCATTTATATGAAGTTTTAATAATGTGGTAAACCGGTAAACCCAATAGTTAGGAGGTTTATACAAGCCAATTATGGGCATATTGGGGTTATAGTTTTTTCGTTGGCTTTACAACATTACCATATATATGGGGATATATCTTGAGAACTGATAGTTGGCTGATGATTAGCTCGGAGTGGATATAATGGGGTCTATCCAGAATTGATTGCTGATTTGATATGGAAAAGATGTTTGACCACTGGTTGGATGATGAAAGAAACTGAAATTAAGGATAATGGTCAAACCTATGATTTGGGAATATTTGAGAGGACAAACATCCAGCTATACCAGCTGTTTCGGCACCCAAATGCCAATACTCGCATGTTTTGATAGTGGGGGTGCTGTGGCAACATTTACGCCACCCAAGTTCAGGCCATTGAACATCACCCTCTCACTCCGGACATCAAGGAAAACCCTGCGCTTTATCTCTGCAACATTCACATGGAAGTGGGATTTCCTGGGCATTCAAAATTTTCGAGAGCCTGTTTGGGATACGGGCAACAGATACAGTCTGAAATGGCAAGGGCCTGAGTATGGTTATGGGTCATGCTATACCCTCAGACATGTCCCACCATTTCACATCATATCTCATTCTTTCCTGTTATATTCCCAGAATTCCCAGATATCAATGGGAATTTCAGGATCCAAAAATGGAGGTACTGTGCCAGATAAGGCTATATTTTGTGGGAATATTCCCTTACATAGGCCTAAAAAATGGGCCATATATATGGTAGGTACCTCCAATCAATCGGTTCCTGAAATGACCATTGAAGATATTCCCATGGTGGCAGAAGGTTTTTCAATGACGTCCGACGTCCTGTGAAGAAAAACCGGGATTCTCTTTGGCCATGGGAGGTTCGTGTCGGGACCTGCTTGGAGGTCCCTGTCGATGCTGCTGCAAGTAATTCCTGTGCACAGGGCCCCAGTAGGACGTAGGAGCCTTCAGGATGAAGATCAGAGAGTCTTGCTGCGAAGCTGATGGAATGACATGCGCTGACAAAAAACTTTGGAAAATGGGATGAAATGGACATCCACTGGACTATGATGTGTGAAATAACACACACACACATATATATATATATGTATGTATGTATGTAATTCTCTCTCTGCGTATGTATACATCGAAGGAAGTTTAGAAGTCAAACTTCCGGCAGTATGGACAGATGGAAAAGCAGAGGTAGGAAGAGTGAGAGAAGAGAAGAGAAGAGAAGAGAAGAGAAGAGAAGAGAAGAGAAGAGAAGAAGAAAGAAGATCAGAGAAGAGAAAGAGTCAGAAGAAAGAAGATGCAGGTGCACGAAAAGGTAGAAACGTCGCGAATCACCGTGTTTTTCCAATTTGTGTCTCCGGAGGGTCGAAAAGTAGGGTCGCTAAAGCGGCGGGTGCGGAGCCATCTGGCCAGATGAGAGATCAAAAATTGCACGCTGTTGTGGCGCGAAGCACATTTCCAAGTCAAAATGTACAAAGCACACCAACCTCGGAGTACTTTTGGAAGATGAGATGTTGAAAAAGTGCACGCCGTTGTGGCGCGAAGCACATTTCCAA
>Ga0126342_10016623_pt1 | contig 12811 bp, 16 predicted proteins | sample Cyp1metagenome_FD_92528 | JGI IMG/M metagenome (GOLD analysis project Ga0126342, IMG submission 92528) | Coral microbial communities from Lord Howe Island, Old Settlement Bay, Australia - Cyphastrea 1 metagenome | ecosystem: Host-associated > Invertebrates > Cnidaria > Coral ...
CACTTGTGGCCAACAAGGGCAAACCATGGAAGCATCAGGTTCCGACTTGTTCATGACTGTCATGACTGTTCAACTGATTTCAACTGGAAAGATTGAAATGAAGCCTTGCCAGTGTCTGAGGACATGTGCGTGTACATATTTGTCTGTTGGTTTATTGTTTAACAATTTGCTACGAAGAATTGATAAGTGTGACTTCAACCATTGTCCATGTTTTTGGGAGTCGCCTCCTACGTGACATTTGATCTAACCATGTCCTGGAGGTGCCTTCGATGGCCTTATCGCCTCCTCCCATTCCCATGAACACCGATGCCGAGGTGGGACAGATGGGTCACAACTAGGAAACGACCATCAATTTAGGAGTATTTACCAGATGGGGAGTTAAATGCTGAATGCTGACCACGAAGTGGCAATGTCACGGGCGGGGCAGGGTTTCAAGGTTGCAGGTTCCAGACTTACTTGGAAAGGTCCAAGCTTGGAGTTTTCCTAGGTTCCGAAGCTCCGAGGTTCTAGAGTTCTATTCTAGAGTTCCAGGATTACAGGGGTTCAGGGTTCCAAGGTTGCAATATGTCACGGGGCAGGGTTTCAAGGTTGTAGGGCTCAAGACTTGGAAAAGTCCAAAGTTGTAGGGTTCCAGGTTGCGACGTCATCCGGCAGGGTTTCAAGGTTGCACGATTCCACAGTTGCAAGGGCCCAGGTTGCAGGGTTCCAGGACTCCAAGCTTGCAGGGTTCCAAGGTTCCAAGAATGCAAGGTTCCAAGGTCGCAGGGTTCCAAGATTCCAGGGTTCCAAGGTTCCAGGATTACATGGTTCCAAGATTCCAAGGTTGCATTCTTCCTGACAACACTCCCCGCCCAAGAGAGTTGTTGGGAAATTACTGCGTTTACATTGGGAACTGCATCTCCAATTTCCTGATGTGCAAACACTTTGCACCATTAAAACGCAACCTAAATGCAGCATTATCCGGGCATATGGCCTAAATTTGGTGAAAAACATGTTCAGGAACATCAGAGGGATGACAAAGAGATGACTTCCTAAATGCGGCGCTTACATTGGGGAATGCGCAAAAGGGACTTGTCCTCTTACTGTACCACCATTTTTGTAGGTTCAAATCATTTCAAAACACATTCTTTCTAGGTGAACACCAATCAATTGCGAGTTAATGCATATCACTGTTTGCTGGCAAGAGCCCTGGTTAAATCTCCATTTTTGTTGCCAAATCCAATTAAATCGCATATTTTTTTGCTTAGATCGCTTAACTTCTATACACATCCTCTGAAACCCAGGTGAAACCCACATTTTTCTAGTTCAAATCCCCAGTTTTGGTTGGTTAAAATGGCTTAAAACCATCGGCGCCACGGTCGGTCAGGCCACTCGGCGCCAGTTGCGCGACTTGCTGGCCATGTGGAGTTCGGCGGGTCATGTGGAGGTGGAGGGCGGCGTTTCGTTGTTTTTTTTCTAAAGGGGAAAAACTAAACATTGGGAAAACCATGGGAAAACTGTAGATTATGTTTTTTTCCTCCTCAGATTTGTTGAGGATCAATTCTTTTTCGAGCTAGACTTGGATTTTTCGGGCAAACAATGGACACGTTTTGGACAGTAGTGCTAGGTCTTTTGGGCATTACAACCATTTTCATGTGTGTATTTTAGGCAAAGAGAACACGGAGAAATACAGAAGGATGATCAGGAAACGGTTTTCCCCACAGGGTTTTCCCCAAAAGTAGAATGACTATGCACCAAATTGTCGGCAATCTTCGTGAGTGTCATTACAATATATACTATACGTATATATATATATATTATACAATATATACATGATATAATTCAGGATCCACCCCAATAGGGTGCCCGAGTCTGGGACAAACCCATTGACCAACTTTTAAGGGATTGGTATGAGGATTGTGAGGGTTGTCGCCATTGCCTATCCGGTGCAGTCGTTTCAGCACCACTTCACTGCGGAGCTAATACACTGGGTGAGTCCAATCAGCCCCTCTATTTTCATATTAGGCTCAGAAAAACCGATGAATCTGCTGTTGTCTTCCACTCTTAAAATCATAGTAAAATCATTATGTACCCACTTGCTGATATAATCAAAGCTTTCATTTTCCCACTATCGTCTGATAAAACCTCAGGATTTTTTGGCTTCCAGATTTTGGCTTCCAGCTTTCCCTTGATAAAACCACCATTATTGATGGTAAAACCCTCATCCCATGATCCATTACGTGGTCCCAGTCATATGTGCCGTGTCGGGGGCTGGGATTATTACCATTTGATGGCTACATTTTATGGTATATAATTGTACAACATTGCCATCGGTATCATCGGTTTGTTGGTTGAGGTTTTTTTTGCTATCCTTTTGTAATTTACGGTAATTCATATATATATAATTTATAATATATATATAATTTATAATATATATATAATTTATAATATATATATATATATATATCATATATATAATATTTGTGGTGATTCATGATCATATTTACATATATGTACCATGAGTCGGGATGGGATCATTTATATGGGACTCTCTGGGGTCCAACATGGCAATGGAATCTGCTACCGTCATGATTGATTACCAGAGGGCAAATCCTTTCTTGTCCCAGCATTATTCCATTCTTAAACCTCCCTAAAACCATATTAAACAAACTACCATTATTTTCCATATTCAAAGATATAAACCATATAAAAAACCATATAAAAACCATATCAAACCTCCATTTTTCTATATTGAACCACATTAAACCACCATTTTTTCCCCATGCTTTTCCAACGTTGGGTCCCGCAGGGCTTTGTGGATCCGGGGCAACTGGTGCCATCCAATTGCCCCAAATCTTGGGATCCCGACAGGCGGGATATATATATACTGTATATCTATATAAAATAATATGTAATTGTATATAGATATATATATATATATATAGATATAGATATGTATAGATATGTATAAATATGTGTATCCAGGTATGTATTTGTATATATATATATATATGTTATACTGAGTGTGTATATATATATATGTACATAGGTGAGAGGTTTCGGAATTTTAGAGAACTGATCTTGATGAAAGATTCTTGGAATTGTTGTTTTACATTTACAATAAGAGATGGGCATGTCACCATGTCCCCTGAAACTTGGGCTCTGGAGGGATAGTAATGTTCTCTGATTGCCTGAGATGCCTCCCTCAGTGGGGGCACTTTCGCCTCATATTCTCCATCCCAACTTGGGGTTTCTACCTAATGTGGGAAACCCAATGCCATAAGCCATTTGGGGATGGTTGAAATCCCACCCATAGAAATGGTGATGACTTGGGGATGGTTTATGAAATTGGGTTTGCCACAATACTTGAATTTGAAATGATCCAGAGAGGGGTGGAGCTGCCTCCAGATTGATACAGTGCCATTTTGTTCGGGAGAGATCATCCTCTCTGCTATATTTACCATCATTGATTCCCCTCAATAGCTCAAATTTGAATAAAGGTACCCTATACACTCAACATGTATTGTACCATAATATATACGTATACACATACAGACGTATATTTATATGCATATGATATAGTATATTAATAGATGTACAGTATGGATGATAGCAGGGTGGGATACCGACCCCGCATCTGGATGTCGAGGCTTCACTTTTCCCCAGAGGGGTCACAGCTGCTAGGGCAACAGCTGGCGAATGCGGCGGGGAGCTCGGGGAGAGTCGCAACTTGGGTCCGGGGTAACTATTACCCTCTGGTTATTTAACATGGTGAACTGGAAAATCGCCATGTTCTACTATAGGTAAATCACCAAAATTGTTTCTCCATAGCTTCGTTAAATAACTAGAGGCTTTCTGATGATTGTAACACATGTTTTTTTTTGTTTCGACGACAAATGGGATACTTATCAACCATGCTATTGGAATGATCATCCCACATATGAAGTTAACCCATAAGTGAGTAATATTTTTATGGGGTTTCTTGAATAAACATCCATATTTAAAGCATACATAACCCATCATAACCCCACTCATATCCATCAAATATGGCTGCCATGATGGGATGATACGGGATGCTACGAGGATGATCGAGAGGCCTTGGGGACGCGATGATGGCAACGTGTAGCCGGTGGACGGACTTGGCAAATCAACGTGCCACGAAGCACCAAATCTAGGTCAACCTGTAAAGCAACTGTCAACTGGGTAAAATCTTTCTGAATGGCAGGTCAATCGCTTCATTTCTAGATATATCTAAATATCTTAGGCATGCCGATGGCGGAACATTTCATGTTCCACTGAACAAGTATGTCGCTTTTTGGCAGGTACAGTACTTATCAGGCTAGAGATGAGGTGGTAGCTGGTGAATATCCTCTGTGTCGCAACCACAACTTCCCTGGTTGGTGGTTTGGAACATTTTTTATTTTCCATTTCATATATGGGTTGTCATCCTTCCCATTGACTTTCATATTTTTCAGAGGGGTAGGTCAACCACCAACCAGTTCCCATTTTTTTAAAACGTATCTAAGCCTTGATCCATGGGCTCCTCCTCAGTAAGACCAGCCGAGGTGCTGCCGATCTTGCGGCGTAAACGAGCCGCCAGCAGGGCCAGCCGGGGAAGTGTTTTCCGTGCCGACCATTGAGATCTCTGATGATGATAATGATTATTATGATTGTGATAATATGTGATAATGATCATGTAGGATTGGATAATCATAGATTATATGATGTGTAATCATAGTAGCAGTAACAATGATAATGATGATGATGATGATGATGACGATGAATATGAAGGTTGGCGAGAGAGTAGTTCCCAGAATTTTCTTGCGGCCATGAACTCAGTGTTTTCAGCCCGCGAGCCTAACTAAGCAACTAGCCGTTATTGAAAAGTCTTAGGAGCAACCAACGTTCCCCTCGGCAGGCTTGATGCCTTGAAGACGCGGATTGGCTTGAAGCTTTTTCTTAGTTCACTTTAGATGTCTGGAATTTGTTGCACCGGTGCGGTGTTCGTGCTTGAACAGCACGGGTCGATTCTCCCGGCCCCCTCCTTTGGGGGGGTGTCTGAGTCTGTCCAATGCCACGAAGACCAGCCTTGCGACGAGCAAAGTGCTTTTAGCCGTTGAGCGACTGCCGATGAGGCCAATGTGCTTCCTGCTGTAGTGGCTTGAGAGTCCCCAACCACAGGTCGACAAGTTTTCGAGGCTATTTAGTTATATCTAGTTATGCTAGGTGAAGATGGGGTGGCTTTATTAAGGATGGGCTTGGACGAGTAGCAAGACCTTGTGGAGCGCTCAACCTTCATCTAGCCTCATGGCCTATCAAAGCATGATTATGCCGACTATGCCTGAGAAGATGACTGAAACTGACGAGCATTTGATGGGGATAAACTTCAAACCACCAACTCAATTGAGTACATTGTGTTTGATTCTCACCCTTTATCTTGGTAGTATTGCTATTGCATTCCTGTGACCCCGACATGGGTTGAAACCACCATCACCAACCAATTAACCAATTGTAACCAATTATAATGAGTTTAAGGTTCAACCACAAGGGAACCCAACACCCGAACTTGGGCTGGGGACCAACGACGATGTTCCGTGGGCTGTTTCGCCAGGGCAGAGGGGCCGATTGCGGCTGACGTTTTCTGACTCTGGCGATCGGCAACACGGCGATCGGTCCGGCCCTCCGCAGCGCGGGCAGAAGAAACTGCTGCTTTTTCAAACAGAATTGGGTTGGGATGATAAAATTGAATCTAGGATTTCTATTGTAATGTCAGGGATTTGAATGGATGTTTGATGATTGGAAGGGGTTCTACGGGTTCTACATTCTGAAAAGCCACAGAATATACCGGGGATTGTCCTTCACTAGCCATTATGGATGTTCCCTATACGGTTCCATCGCCATACATCGCTCATATATGCTCATATCATGTTGTTGTACCTAGAGACTCTCATAGAAAGGACAACCATTAATAGGGGCTAGTCATCCAGTGGTTCATAGGGATTTATAATAACCATTATAGGGATCCTTATTATGGATGGGATGACCATCAACCATATAGTGAGTATTGACCATGGCTCATATGGTCTTGTCTCAAAAATGGAGCATGCCCCCTAAAATGGCCTTTCCACCACTTCATCAAAGAGAGCCCGTCCCCTGATAATAAACCCAAACTGGCCATGAGGGACCGGGAACCTTATTTTCAAAACAAGACGGAATAGGGTTCCAACATTTATGAAGTCCAAATGGTATCACCTCAAAAATGTCCCTGGCGGTCTGCTGGGTTCAAGCTTTGCAGGGGGCTCAGAGAAGCCGACAGCCCTGCAAACGGATCTGGCTGCCCCAGCTGCGACGCGCTGCTGCTGGTGCCGTCGTGCCGGCGTCCGCAGCTTTTGGACTGCGACGTTGGCATTCAATTCCCTAGGCTTCAAGCGCCAACGCGCTTGGGAGGAAGGTAACTGGAAGGGACTTCTTAACAAAAGCAACAAAACACCTGAAGATGCGAGGTTGAAGGGACTCATCAAGCTTTTGGAGTTTTGAGTCTTGATGCTGAATCGAAGGATTCAATTCTTGGACATATCTTTATCTGCTGAATTTTGGTTCCTGGACTGATGGTTGAAGCCATGGCTCCTCTCCAATCAATCTGCACCATCGTGGGCAGTGTTCGAAGCGTTGGTTGATGATTAGTTCGGGGGGGGTTATCGTTATACTACAGTCTATGTACTGGGGATGATCATCCATGAACTGGGAAGCCTGTTCCAAACTAACTAGTGACCATCGGCGCTGGTCCCGTCCGGTTGCCTCTCCTTGTGCACAGCGATTCATCGTGTCTGGACATAGGGAGTCTTTGGGCAGAGAAAACACTCAGCCACCATGCAAACTTGACGCGCCGAGACTGAAATTTTCTAGTCAATCATGGTGAGAGTATGGTGAAAATCCAGAGATTTCAATTGGTCACACACCACATATGGATATGGAACAAGTATTGAGGATGGGACTATCTTCCCCCTTGTGAGCGACGAGCAGGATAGTGATGTTATCTGCATGTTATCAAAATTACTGAGGCTTTGTATATTGCCATGACCCGAGGAGTTGGTATTTGTAGAAGTTAGTCAGTGGGTAGAACCCAGTCACCCTCTCGTAATTTAACATAGCAATGTAATATCAGCATGATTAAGAGGTGAATCATCTATAAATGGGCCATTTTCGATAGCTAATTATGTTAGATTACCAGGGAGTGCTATGTTGATTGTGCAGGTTTTGAAGCTTTAAACCGACTTGCCAAGCACTTTCTGTTGCTATTAGTATCCCAGGATCGTTGCCACCTCAGACGGCCCGAAGATTGCGCCGTTTCGCATCTGGTCCTGACTCTCTCGTCCTCCACCAATACCATTGGAATTGTATAAGGGTTGTTCTCGTCTCCGATGGACAGGAGCCAGTCTTGAAAAAGCGTCATAGACCTGGAGAAGCTGAAGATCATAGGACCCATCATAAACAATCTGACGTGGCCCCATTTTGCCCATTTCTCTGTGGAAATGGCGCCCAAAACGGCTTGTGTCCAGTCTAGAAATTATTGTAATACATTGTAGTTATAGTCACCTTCAAAAAGATATAGAACAGCTTCAATTTACCATCATTTTAAGTACCATTTTACTATCTTTCTTGGGGTTGCTTGATGTTGTCGCGCCGCCGCTTGCGCGGATGTTGCGTCGCGCCCTGTCGATTGAAGGAAGGGATCACCCTTAGGAATTGGAGCGAAGCTACCGGAGAAGGCGGCCCTTCTGGTTGAAGTTGGTTCTACATCGAGATTTTATGGAATTTCTGGGTGTTCATATTCAATGGCTTAGTAACAGCCAACATGAGCTTTTATATATTGTGATATACTATATTGTGATATAAATCATAGAATCTATCAATCTGGGCCTTCACCCCTCCAGCTGTCAAGAAGTTGGGGCCATTTTGACGATCAGCCGCACTTGGGCGGAGAAAGGTTGGCTCGGCTGATCTCAGTAGATGGTTGCGGCAGCCGTGTTGAAAGCCACGGCGTTTCAGCGGCAACCACCGACCACCGACGCTGCCAAGATGTGGGCGAAAAGGCTGCGATGCAGATGGATGGTGCTGATATATGCTGCTGGTTTCAAACAATGGGGGGGACGCCTGAAAATACAGAGTTGATGGTCTCTTTTAGTACCTCCTGCTGTCTCCAGCACTAGGTCCTAGAGTGATTTTCGGGGGATTATGGGGGATTTGTTATGGATGTTATGGGTTGCATGGCAACATCGACGAAGTTGGGAATTGAGAACCCCTCAAAATGGAGGTTCTTTCAATTTTTCCAGTGCTCGATTCAATTTGCTGATAAACATCTATGCCATTCATTCTTGTTGTTTGAAGGATTTTGAGGCTCAAATCCCCATATTTTGTTCCCGTGACCCGAAAAAAACACCGTCATAAAGAGAGCTCTCCCCATGCCGGCCGATCCGCTGGCCATGTTTTCGCCAAGGCCATTGCCTCGGCCTTCGCCAAGTTGCTCCAAGAGTTGTTACAACCTGAAGGTGGGGCCCTGCAGATGTCCACCACTTGGAGCATCGGTAGATCTCTCTTCGTAGCAATTCATGGCTTGGTCAGCCAAAGTAGGTCTCGCATTCTAAGACTCCCATTGCACCAGGTTTACCCTCTGGTGAACTAACATAGCAATGGAAAATCACCATTTTTAATGGGAAAATCCACTATTTCAATGGCCATTTTCCATTGCTATGTTAGTTCACCAGAGGGTATTGTGTAAGGCTGTAAGGCTTCAATTCTTTCGCAAGACGAGACGATACATGGCTATCTGGGATGCTATTCATGATTGGAAAAGCAGCACCCAATGCCATGGTGCTAATTCCATGGCAGGAATAGTAGTTGCAGTTCTACCAATCGTAAGGGCATGGCTCCCACAACATTGGACGTTTTACCACTAGACATGTTCACTTTATAGGTCCCAACTGGGAATCAGTTTTCTGGGACCCAGGAACCGTCAACTTGACGATCATTGTTACTTAATGTTACTTGGGTGTGTCTGAAAATGGGATACAGCAGCGAAACGGGAAAATGATGATTACCCTCTGGTAAATTAACATAGACCCTGAAAATAGCCTAGTTTTAATGGAAACTAATCTTCCAACCCCTATCTGCCAGGGTCTATGTTAATTTACCAGAGGGTAACCAGTAGATTTAGTTTGGTATCCTATTTTCAGACAACTGCACTTGGAAGCACTCGCAGGATGGTCTCTGCCGCCATCCTGCTAGTTTTCGCGGCCATCAAGATGAATGCAAAGTTCTTTGACCAAGCCATACCAAGCCACAAACAAAGTCAACGTATTCGTTCAAAAGATAAGAACGCATCTGCAAATCTCACAACAATCCATCGCACTTGACACAACTTTTAATTTTCATTGACACAAATACCTCCTTTGAAGTTCAAAGGACATGCAGGACGAAAAGTGTAGAGCTTGTTGTATAGTCAGATGCCGCCAGAAGGCAGTGCCCGGGTAGAGAGCCAGCAGGATACCGTCATCACAGTTTTCGCTGTGGGAGCCGCTGTGCGAGTGCATGGATTGATCCAGAGACCCGAGTTGAATGGCTGCCTGGGTAAGTTGACTGAGGACAAGGGTGGTCGCTGGGGCACCCAGCTGGAAGAACATCCACTTCCGGTGAGCTTGAAGACTTCGAACTTGCAGCTTCGGATGCCCGAAGGCTACTGGCAATTGGTGCCAGGATCTTTGGCGGAGATCCATGGGTTGCAAAGCCCTAGCGACCTCAATGGGAAAGTGGCGTCCCTAGCGCAAAATCTGGGAGAGTGCTGGCTGGTGCAAGTGGAGGGCACCGAGGACATGGTCAGCTTGAAGCCTTCCAACCTGTCCCCGTTGGCCTCCCGTCCACTTGCATCCACATCCTGGGAGAGCGACCTCTCGGACCTCGAAGCTTTGGCCACCATGGTCGTGCAGGAGCTGTTGGAGGGGCATAGTGCGTACCCGGTGGTTCGAAGGCTTGGAAGGATGAAAGCAACACAGATGGCTGAAGAGCTATACCCAGTGGGGTCTCGTAGCGCCAGACTCCTCCCTCACACTTGGAGCGACCTCGAAATCGGCGAATCCGAGAGAATCTTCTACAAGATGTCGCTGTGCAGCAGATGCAATCAGGTGAATTATATGTTTACCGACATCATAAATCAGCTGGCCGATGTGCGTGCACCTGTTTTCCGAGGTTCAGAAATAGCCGGCATGTTTCTGTGCGTAGGCTTTGTTGCGCATGCCTATCGACAATTGCACATTGGCGAGGATTTTGGGCAGGCCTATTGGCAGCACAGCCAGAAAGTGCACAACGGATCTCGCAACCACATCTGGCTGGAGTTTCCTTTGCCTGGAGCCCCGCCCAGCGACGAAAGTGCGCGGCTGATTCTGGACTTGTCTGCTGCGCAATTTGACATGTGCTCCCCTGGGAAGCGTTTCGGCTTGGTGAGAGGTCAAGATCCGCGGTATAAGAAATGCTACGAGCTACCGAGCACCATGGTGCCGCTGCACTTCTTGAAGTGGTCGGCGGCTCTGAACAACGTTCGCTTTGAGGCACAGCATTGCATCAAGGGTATCCGGATCTTTCGGGAGAAGCTGGGTCTATCAGGTGGCTTCTCCTGCTTGGATGCGCATGGGATTCTTGTAAACATGTTGGACCGAATTGGGGTCGTCGCACCTGGTCAGCTGCTGGCTGAAGCCATGGAGTCTCCGGACATCAAACAGGTTGAGCAGGCCTGCGGCATGAAATTGGGAGCCTTGCTAGGGATGAATGATGACGCCGCACGAAGCATGAGAGCAGAATTGGGCGAAGGGCCAATGCCTGAAAATGGTGGCTGATCACATCAGTAAGGACAGCGCTGGTGCAATTTGGGCTCAGCTGCCCTACAGTAGTCCTGAACCCTTCCTGGCAACTCCCGGCAAAGCTTTGGGCGAAATGGCTGGAATGAAAGCTGTGGTACACCCAGGTTGCGGATGGCTTTGATGATCAAGAAATTGATTGCCAACATTCATGCGAATCTATGCGACTCTTCCGATGGGGGTTGCCCGCCAGAAGAACCTCTAGCAGTCTCCCATCAATCTTGTTCCCTCAAAACTGACATAGCTGAGAACCCATCCGAACCTGAATTGAATTGATCATGATCGAGGATATCGATGAATCAAGTTGCAGGGGAAATAGGGTTTCTACCGCCAGGCACTGCAGAAGCCATTGCCCCAGAGGAGCGGGCCGTCAGTATGTGATGCCCGGTGTCATCGAACATAGCAATGGGACATACCCTCTAAATGGATGTTTTGATGGGAAGTAGTCAAACTAACTGGGGGATATTGGGGATATTCCACTGCTATGTTTGGCTACCGGAGGCTAAACTTTCTTGGTACGGTTTCTAGTACTCCTTTCTTGGGTTTACCATACTGTGAGTGGTTGGTGCTGTACAGCTGGTCTGAAAGTCCCTCCTACTATGGCTATCCCGTTCTCACTGGGTTATCACTTGTCATCATGACCCCTGGCTGATCTTGGATGATCCTCTGGTACAGTAATCCAAACCTTTGATTGGAATGGGGTTTCCCATTGCTTAAATTACTGGTAGCATTTAGTTGGTGATTTATCCACCATAAAAATGAGATGTTGATCCCCAATGATGATAATATGTTTGAGGGGCCTGAAACCGCCAACGGGTCCGGCTCCATGGTGAAGGAGATGCTGCGCGCACTCTGCAAACACTGTCCCATCATCGCAGAGCAGCCAGTGTCTGAGATTTGGGGATGAATCAAAACCTACGGAAATATATTGAAATACAACGGAACCGTTAGATAAGAACCGATGTTCAGAACTTTCCAGCCTACCCGACCCTGGGGTTCTTAAGTTCTATCTATGGAAACATAGCGAAATTGTGAATCTATGGGTACCCTCAAGATCCCTCAAGTTCCCTCAGGGGTTAGTATGGGTTAGTTCTTAATCTTCACTTAGGGGCGCAGTTCCATTGAACATAGATAATATAACCGCTTGGCGGCTGAGCTGGGCCCGCTCCTTGCAAGAATCAGGGATAGTTCCCCACATCTTTGTGTGGGGTTCTTGTTTTTGCTAACGCCGCCCATAGAGACGCGGGGACTTTTAACTTTTTTTTTGTCTTCCGATGTTTCTTGTGGGTATGGGGATGGGTGGGGTGATGTTAACGTTCGTGTTAACTTGCACGCTTTCTGCACACTACGTCGCTCACGTTGCTTGGGTTGGGTATGGGGGTGGGTGGGGTGATGTTAACGTTCGTATTATTGCACGCTTTCTGCACACTACGTCGATCACGTTGCTTGGGTTGGGTATGGGGTGATGTTAACGTTCGTATTAACTTGTACGCTTTCTGCACACTACGTCGATCACGTTGCTTGGGTTGGGTATGGGGGTGGGTGGGGTGATGTTAGCGTTCGTATTAACTTGCACGCTTTCGGCACACTACGTCGATCACGTTGCTTGGGTTGGGTATGGGGTGGGTGGCGTGATGTTAACGTTCGTATTGACTTGTACGCTTTCCGCACACCAACCAGTGGAATGGAATGACAGAGGGATTTTGAACACTGCTCACATATAATACACATATATATATATATTATACATAGATGTATGATGTATAGATGTATGTTTGCGTATGCATATGTATTAGTATTTATATATATATATATATATATCTATATGCACATTTAATATGTATGTTTACATGTATGTTTATATGTATGTGTATGTGTATGTTTATATGTATGTGTACGTGAACAACAATGGCAAAGACCTTTGG
>Ga0126342_10016624_pt1 | contig 12810 bp, 8 predicted proteins | sample Cyp1metagenome_FD_92528 | JGI IMG/M metagenome (GOLD analysis project Ga0126342, IMG submission 92528) | Coral microbial communities from Lord Howe Island, Old Settlement Bay, Australia - Cyphastrea 1 metagenome | ecosystem: Host-associated > Invertebrates > Cnidaria > Coral ...
CATCGGCCAGGTTTTTTTCCACCTCAAGGGTGTTTTTTCCTGGTCGCTGCTCCGTTCTGTTTTCACAATACTACTCCATGGTGTCAGGAGGATGCCAACGGGGTTTATGAAACTCCAGGGTTGACAGCAAACTCAAATCTTCCAAGTCTTCCAAGAAGAACATTCATATTTTCGGGATTTTCCACTTTCCATGCTACGTTTACCCGGCCCTGATGACTTGTAAATTAACTTGTTGACCCTGATTTTATCACCAATTATTAGAGGAAACTCACTACTCTGAACCAACCCCCGATGACTGGCCGGGTCTATCAATCCATGGAGGCCTTCTCCCATGCTGATTGGTGCCTCGCGCAAGCGATTCATTGGGAGCATTTTGGGGGAGTTGGGGTGCTCGGAACTTCGGAAGGGCAGGGTTTTTGGGGCTGGATGTCTACTACTTTTTTTTTCCCACCATGTGTAGCAACCCCAGAGAAGTTTTGGAACAGCTTGGATTTTACCAGATGTTTTTTTTAAATTGGAACTTACTTCTCTGCAACTTTGGGGGGTTGCGAAAAAGAGGTATTGGAATTTGTTTCTCTGCAACTTTTTGGGGTCGCGAAACACAGGTATACAGCTGGTTTTCACTCTAAGTTTTATGATTTTTCCACACTTGAATTCCGGTGCACGTCAACTGAAAGAATTGCCCTCTGGTTATTTGTTACATACCCATGGTATGGCCCATAGAAATAAACTTCATATATCAATGGTTATGTCCCAATATACCCCAATATTAACCGTATGGTAAAAACATTGTCATATATTGAATATATCTTTAATATAATATTTATCCAATATATCAATGGTTATTAACCAGATGGTAAAAATTCTTGCCGTTTTTGAATTACAGCGGCGTAAGGCCCGACTTCAAAAAACGAACCTTTGGCAATGCTGCCGCCACGGCCATTGCCATTGCAGCTGGTGCTGACATGGCAAGCCTGACGCGGGGGATAGGATTCCTCATGAAAAATGGCTGGAAACTGCTGGAAATGGACCGTCTAAGTAAAGTCAAATCCAATGGGAATTGTGGAAAAAATGGTTTAAATCAGACTCAATATATTACTGTATATAATATTATATATATATATCTGGTTGGTGGTTTGGAATATGAATTTTATGACTTTCCATTCAGTTGGGAAGAATGATCCCAACTGACGAACTCATATTTTTCAGAGGGGCTGAAACCACCAACCAGATATTCATTACTGTAGATATTTAACCAGTGAACATTCGTAACGTGGTAAACGCAATCATGAATTATCACCATGTTTGCCAGAAATGAGTGGTAAGACTATCCCCAATTATGGTGTCTTGTGATTGGGTTTACCACATTTTGTCGAACAATGGGGGAATGATGAAATGCTACGTCCTGAAGAACCACGTGGGTTTTGGTTTTGGAGATGTTTAGGGTGTCTACACAATTTGCTGGGTTGATGTCAGATAGATTCTGCGTAAGACTATGGTTTTCTACCCGAACGGAACCCCTAAATGGCAATCAAACTCATCTGTCAGACCCGTTTTTTTTGCATTCATGTTTGTCTTCAAAAGAGTATAGGTTGTAAACCCCATTTAAAAACACATCCATATAGATGATACACACAAATCATTTAACACACATATTGTAATTAATCATTTAATAATGAGGGGTCTTAAATGTCTATCATTATAACTTGAAATTGATAACTTAATTATAACTTATAACCATATCATTCTACATATTTTAACAATTTCTTATAAACATGTCAATGTCACAGAAAATTCTAAAAACAGCCAGCTAAATTTTCTAATTCACGCCTCGCTGCCAGGTGCGTGTGCACGAGGTGAAAGAAATGGCGCAGACGGCCAAGGTCTGTGACCGGATCTACAAAGTGCCCGAAACTTCGAAGTTGTGAAAAGACTCGCGATGGCATGATGGCATGATGGCCAGGTTCATGGCCAGGTCAAATTGAGAGGCAATGAATCTCTTGGCCAATGAAAAAACACACTAGACATCAACAAAATGGGGAGTTCTATGGAACTAATGGTAAGATTTTTTACACGAAAAATGGGGGGGGTTCTTACCAGACCCGGATTCCATTGGACGATTTTTCAGTGCGCAGCTTTTGAGCAGCCTTTTACAGCTCTAAACATGGCGGTATTCACATTCTTTAGCCATAACTGGTTGGTGGTGACTGGAACCATGGAATGGATTCTGACTTTCCAGAAACAGTTGGGAATGAAACATCATCCCAACTGACGAACTCACTCCATCATTTTTCAGAGGGGTAGGTCAACCACCAACCAGATAATTAGTCATCAACCATCATTAACCATCATTAATCACCATTAACCACCATTAATCACCATTAACCAAGTAGGTCAACCAAGTTGGTGGATTCTTGTGAGACTTTTGTGAAGTGTGTCAGCGTTTCTGCCCTGAGACATCTTTGAGGAGATGGTTCACCATCTTTTGGGAGATAACTCGCGAAGCGAAGGTGGAATCAAAATAATTTGTTTATGCCATTGTTTTACCCACATTATTGAAATAGATACTATTGGGATATATTGGGATATAACCATTGATATATGAAGTTTATTGGTTTCTGGTAGATAAATGTAGATATGCCTATAGTACCCTCTGGTAAACTAACGTAGCGAACTGGAAAGATCCACCATGTTATAAATGGGTAAACCCACGAACTTTCAATGGGCCATGGCTTCAATAGCTATGTTAGTCATTACCGGAGGGTAACTATGGTTTATGTTACATCATGATACATAAAACAAGTTGATGTGGAACTAGAAAAAAATCAATGGTTTTCCACCATGGTTTTCAACTATTTTTCAACACAGAGGTTATCTCAAAGCTCGGGAACTGCAAAGATTTTTGTGATGAAAAAACACCAACAGTTCACTGGAACATAGGTGGATTTATGTGGGAATCTATAGGGAAATCCCATCGGACATCCACCAGAACTGGGGAATTTATAGTGAGTCTATAGGGAATTATAGGGGACTCACCCTATACATATCTATACTTACCCTCCGGTAATGACATTCACAGTTTGCGAACTTGAAGCCATGGCCCATTGAAAGTTCGTGGATTTAGCCAGCTATAACCATGGTGGATCTTTCCATAGCTATTGAACTGGAACTGCAAAGCCATGTAGGAACTGTAGGTCTCTTGAAACATCGTGAAATCTGAAACGCATCATCATTTGTGTCATCCACCATGACAGGGAGTCGCAGTCGCAGTTTTCTCGCTATCCTTGCTGTGCCTCCATCAAAGACCTCTCTTCAGTGGAAACTACGGCTAGGTCCCATGTTTATTGTTGATTTTCCTGTATGTTCATAACATGTCCACAAGTTTCCCTTCAATTCTATCTGTATAATATACGATCTAATGACTATATATATATATACATGTATATATATATATATGTATATACACTGTGTATATATATATATATATACATTATATATATATACACGGTAAATATGCATATTCACTACACACATATGTACATATATATATATATATCATAAGACAAGTAGGTTCCAGCACTCCATTGCCTGGCGCCTTGCTACAGCGATGAAGACGATGAAGGGCCCCATTTCTTCCGCCCTGTTGAGGGGTTGCCTTCGCAGCTTCGTCACCTGTGCGTCGTCGCTGGTGTTTGTCGTGGGGTTTTGGCCATCGCTCACCCGTGAGGGACGGAGATTGGAGGAGGTTAGACATGGAGAAGCTGAAGATTCTTGGCGGTGACATCAATTTCCATCATTTTTAGCAGGTAGCAGTTTTTAAGTTATCATCCAGAATTCCAGAATCCTAACTCTTACCCTCTGGTAATGACTAACATAGCTATGCCATGGCCCAGTCGAAATAGTGGATTTTCCCATTAAAAATGGTGGATCTTTCCATAGTTTTTTGTACGTTTACCAGAGGGTAACTGATGGTTATGTTATTTTGATTGAATCGCCAAGTTTTTTCTGAAAATTTCTGGTTGCCACATCTGCCATTAGTTGGTTGTTGCCCCAACCACAAGCCTGGCTCCCTTCAAAAAGCTAGCCCCAAACAACATCAAACGGCCTCATTTTTTCGGGGCTGATCGATGCAAATCACCACTCAACAGCATGGGCTTATGGGCTTCTTCAGCCAAAAAAACGCTGGGTACTCTTAGATTTCAATGATGATAGAACTATTGGACGACGCATTGTGGTAAAGCCAAGAAACAATTACACCTGAAAGAACTGTTCTTTCAGGCTTTTCATCATCTCATCGGTCATATGTCATAGGACATCAATGATCCTGGATGTGGGGATGGGTCAATACCTATAGATACATTTTTAGTGGGATGAACATCCATTTACCAGCTATTTTGGGGTTCACTAGGTACCAGGGTTTTGATCCATCCCCATGTCATTTTCCATTTGAGATGATTTTCGATCTTTTCGCATTCCAATCAGTTCCAATATGTTCCAATCATGCCGCTGGTAGCCATAAGTCATCACCAGGTTTTCATCGTGAATCTCTGGCTGAATGCTTCATGATCGGTGAATCCCCGAGATCTAACGCGAGACGGCGAAATCCTCAAATTATAGCGACTAAAGCTGAAAAGGACAAGGAACATCTCAAATTTAAGCTCAAGATGAACCATGTTCATCCATTTTCATTTGAAGATGATCGTATTTTTTCCCATGAAAACCGCAGAAAAACATCCGGATCATTCATCTTTTGCAAAAGATCTTCTAAGATGATCATATATATTTCCCATGAACATTTATATCACCCATCCGTCCAAAAAAACAATAAGCTCAATTGAGATACGATCATATACATAAACACATAAATTCCATCAATATATAATTTGATACGATCATATATAATTTATATATATATATATATATTTCCATCAAACACAAAACAATTCCATCAACTCATCAAATATGCCCATCGAAAATCCATCGACACATTCATCAACCTCAATTGAGATACGATGGCAAATAACCAGGGCTTTTCCGCCAACTTCTTTCCATCATGTTTTTTTTTCCAATGTTTTTTTGGACAAGATCAACACATGAAAACATCGATTTTAAAGTACGTCTTTAAAGATCAGGATTACTGGCCCTGGCAAACAGATTTCAAGGTGATCATATTTTCTGATCGAGATCATTTCAAAATCTATCATCCAATCAACGGATACCGGTGTTAAGGGACAAATTTCACCGGAAACTCCCTGTTTCATGGGGTTAAAACCCCATGGTAAACCCGGTGAAGATCTTCCATATTTTTCCAGGATCACTGGCCCTGGCAGACCTGGAGCGTTGCCGTTCTGGTCGCCCTCATCTGCGGTGGCGGCCAGCTCTGCTGCTGTCTCCACTGCATCCGCGCGGGCTTTCAGCGTGGCGATTTCCAAGCCACGAGCCTCGGGCAATTCTACGCACCCTTGAAGCAGGACGGAGATGGAGATGAGTTGGGATGGCTGGGGGTGAGATCTTCCTTTTTGGAAGCTGTGGGAAGGTTGGTTTTCGCTGGTTTTTTGTTGCTTTATGCTTGGTTTATGCTTGGTTAATGATGGCATGTTATGATGTTTTGACTGTACTATTTTGACCAACGGAAAATCGGATTTACATGTGATTTTTGATAGCTAGTGTCACTAGTGTCGTAGTTTCTAACTCGGCTAACTATAGGGGTGGTTTTACAGGGGATGGTTACTGGTGTCCCAGCTAAATCGCTAGTTTGGTGGGGTTTATTTATGGTAGATACTGTGGAAGAAATCCTACACCACATTGGATGCTTGAAACATATTGAAACCCGATAAACAATGAGATGAACCACCTATCAACTGGTGCAGGATTTCTTCCATCCACTATGTCAGCCTGGTTTATGGCTTATGGCGGATACATCTATAGTTAGACGTGAGTATAACCCAGATTTCTGGCAATTTCTGGCGGGCCAGCCAACCAGCCCAGGTAAATGTTTGGGTTTATGTCTAGGTTAACCACCAACTATCATGATTCTAAAGGCTTCTCAACCAGCACAGTTTCCTGTCGATTAGTTCCTCAATATGGGATGGTGAAGCCACACCTTCCAGTTGATTCTGTGTAAGTCTGGATATTAAAACCAAACTTTCCAGACTTTCCAGTGGATTTTCGAAAAACATCCAGCTAATTAGGGTTGCTCGAACCCATAGAAAAGTGTAAAATGGTAGCTATTTTGGCGAAGCATGGGTGATTTTAGCTCTGTACCTCCGTGGCGGAATTGGCCACCAAAGGACGAGTTGGCCCTGCATGCCTTCAAACCCGACCACGAGAAGATAGGCCATATCCTGCGTAGAGAGATGCGCTTCATGCTGCTGTTTCCCATCATCCCGTTGCTGGCCATTCACTGGACCAGCTGCAGGAAACTTGGGAATTTCGAAGGTTTCCTAAAATGGGGTACCCCTGAATAATCAATTTCAACAATAATCAATTTATTTTCCATGATTTTTACCCTCTGGTAAACTAACATAACTATGGAAAACCACCATTTTTTATGGGAAAACTCACTATAAATGGTCATTTTCAATAGCTATGTTAAATTACCAGAGGGTAATCTATGTTGATATGATTTTCCATGAAATAAAGCATCCAGCGAGCGATAAAGGGGTAGCCCCATGACTTAGGACACCCCCCATGAAAAACGAGGAAAACAAGAGAGAGAGCCATGAAAAATGGGAGCAAATATCGACCAGAAGTTGGGGGAATCTATATTACTATAGACTATAATTTATATAATGTATTTTGATATCTCATGATATCTATATATATAAATTTCTATATATATATATAGATAGATAGATCTTTTATTTTTAATGCGTGTTGTTTGTCATGAAGCATCAGCACATGTTTTTTTTGCTTTCCAACTGTTTTCGATCCACCAACAGCAGCCCCAGCAGCTTGCGCTGTGCGGCACGAGGAAGGGCATGCCCTGGTGGGGCTATTTGTTGTATCTTCCTTTGTTGCTGCGAGCGAAATGGATCGAAGCGCAGATCTTGTTGGCCCTCAATGAGGATCTGAAATCTATCTTTCTGAGTCCAGGCTTCTGGTTGGGCATGCTGGAACATGCGGATTGGTTCACGGATGGCTCCCTGGTTGAACTGATTTCGAAGCTTCCTAAGGTTTTTTGTAAAAAAAACCAACGCCATATTTTTGATTTTAGAGTTTTGGTTTGCTTTTTAAAGGTGGTGGTGATCTCCTCGTAGAACGGCCTGGCTACTATGACTATAAACATTCCATTGTTATATGATGTTATATGTCATGTAGTGTGAACCCAAAAAAACTGCTTGGGTTGGTGCTTTGGAACCATGGAATTTTATGACTTTCCCATGATTTTGGGAATGAAAAATCATCCCAACTGACTTTCACTCCATCATTTTTCAGAGGGGTTCAAACCACCAACCAGCAATAATATATTCAATAATATTCAGCAAACCGCAATCAAAAAAACCATTTGATGAACTCAATGAGACCCATCAAAAACACTTCCCATAGCCAAGGCGGTTGGCTGGATAATGGGCCATGGTACAATTATTGAATCACTTTATTATTGGCAATCATGTGACGTGACTATTCATATTTTTGATGTACATTCTTATTTTCATAGAATTGGATGATGGGAAAATTTACAGGAAAGCCCTATATTTGATGGTAAAAACCATGGTTTCCGGCTACGATTTTCCCTTAAACCAATCCAATGATATTTGTGTCCACTTATCACAACTATCAACACGTGTTTTTGAAAAAGTCCATCGGCTCTGCTCTATCAATGTTTTTGTTTGCCCCACGAATCGGATCCGTCGATTATAATCCATTCATCTACACACCATATTTCATCCCATATATCATAGGATTCCTAGGGGATATTCCATATACCTGTGGGTATATTCCATTACCCTCTGGTAATGACTAACATAGCTATTGAAAATGACCATTTATAGTGGATTTTCCCATTGAACATGGTGGATCTTTCCATAGTTTTTTGTACGTTTACCAGAGGGTCATCTGTTTTTTTTAACGAAAACGTGGAGGTTCCCCGATACCAAGGCGCCCTGCCAGTGCAAGCGTACCTCTGTGATTTGGAGATCCCGGTCACTGAGCACTTCGCCTTTTCATTCGAGATGAGTTGGGCTTGGCCTCTGGCGCCCATTGTGCGCACCCTGCACTTCTGGGGTGCCTTAAAATGCCTGTCGTGGCAGTTGGGGGCAGTCGTTTTTGTTCGAAAAACACCGTTTTTGTGTCGCTTGAAAAAACACTATTTCACATAATTTCACATAGCTGTGGTATAGATGGCCGATAGAAACAGATGATTTATGATGGTTTAGCTATTCAACAGATGGTGATTTTCCAGTTTGCTACGTGAAATTACCAAAGGGTACATGTTTTCGTTAGAAAGATGGGATATCATCATCTATGATTGAGAATCTGTGTGAAATAAATCAGCAAATTCATTTGTCAAGTGGCAAATTAACAATGTGTTGTGGATGGGATGATAGATCGCATATGGGATGAATGCTCTCAAACATCATCGCCTGGCAAATAATATTGCACCCAGCAATATTGGATGCATTTCAAGATTTTCTGCAGGTTTCCCCATATTTTCCTTCGTTTCTCAATGATTTTTCCCAACCTTTTCCCGAGATTTTAACCACGTCCCACATTTTCCCCTTAGATTTTCGCCAAACCTTCTACGTTTTTCCCACATTTTCCCACATTTTCCCTACATTTTCCCGCATTTTCCCGGAGTTTCCCACATTTTCCCTGGTTCAACGGTCCCGTTGTTGCGTCCCGTGGTAGGTTTGCTGTCCCTGGTGCTGTCCTTCAGCGCCCTGGCGCAGCAGCTCTTGGGTGCTGTGGACAGCGGCGAGAAGCGCCTGGATCTGGCGGCGGATGTTCCGGGCTTTGGAGCGGTGGCGAATTGGTACGAGGAACAGGACCACGACGCTTGGGTTCTGGAAAATAAGATGGTTTAATAAGATGGTGAAAATGAGTTGAATGGTGAATACATGTACATATTATGAGAAGTTAATATGGTTTATAAATGTTTATAATAGTTAATATGGTTTAATAGTTGTGGAACATGATGGTGAAATGATGGTAATATCTAATAGATAGTAACAGTTTTTTTTGCGATCAAATTATTAGATAATTATATCTAGGTAACGGTGATATCTAGTGTCTAGCAGTGAATAATATGCATAAGCTAATGGTCAGGTGAATAATAATGCTTAATATGGTTTAATGGTGGTTAAAACAATAATAATTCATCCCTGAAATCACCATAAATGGGTGGTATAAGCCATTTCCAAATGGATGGTTTATTATTGTTTTACCCACATTAATGGTTTAATGGTGAATAAATGTCGATATTATGAGATGTTAATATGGTTGAATGGTGAATACATGTGGATATTATGAGATGTTAATATGGTTGAATGGTGAATAAATGTGGATATTATGAGATGTCAATATGGTTTAATGGTGAATAAATGTGGATATTATGAGATGTTAATATGGTTTAATGGTGAATACATGTGGATATTATGAGATGTTAATATGGTTTAATGGTGAATAAATGTAGATATTATGAGATGTTAATATGGTTGAATGGTGAATTAATGTAGATATTATGAGATGTTAATATGGTTGAATGGTGAATTAATGTTGATATTATGAGATGTTAATATGGTTGAATGGTGAATACATGTGGATATTATGAGATGTTAATATGGTTGAATGGTGAATTAATGTGGATATTATGAGATGTTAATATGGTTGAATGGTGAATTAATGTAGATATTATGAGATGTTAATATGGTTGAATGGTGAATTAATGTGGATATTATGAGATGTTAATATGGTTGAATGGTGAATTAATGTGGATATTATGAGATGTTAATATGGTTGAATGGTGAATACATGTGGATATTATGAGATGTTCATATGGTTGACTGGTGAATACATGTGGGTATTATGAGATGTTAATATGGTTGAATGGTGAATACATGTGGATATTATGAGATGTTAATATGGTTGAATGGTGAATTAATGTGGATATTATGAGATGTTAATATGGTTTAATGGTGAATAAATGTAGATATTATGAGATGTTAATATGTTTTAATGGTGAATACATGTGGATATTATGAGATGTTAATATGGTTTAATGGTGAATAAATGTAGATATTATGAGATGTTAATATGGTTTAATGGTGAACAAATGTAGATATTATGAGATGTTAATATGTTTTAATGGTGAATACATGTGGATATTATGAGATGTTAATATGTTTTAATGGTGAATAAATGTAGATATTATGAGATGTTAATATGGTTTAATGGTGAATACATGTGGATATTATGAGATGTTAATATGGTTGAATGGTGAACAAATGTGGATATTATGAGATGTTAATATGGTTTAATGGTGAACAAATGTAGATATTATGAGATGTTAATATGGTTTAATGGTGAATAATTGTAGATATTATGAGATGTTAATATGGTTTAATGGTGAATACATGTGGATATTATGAGATGTTAATATGGTTTAATGGTGAATACATGTAGTAGATATTATGAGATGTTAATATGGTTTAATGGTGAATAAATGTGGATATTATGAGATGTTAATATGGTTGAATGGTGAATACATGTGGATATTATGAGATGTTAATATGGTTGAATGGTGAATAAATGTAGATATGAGATGTTAATATGGTTTAATGGTTAATATGGTTTAATAGTTTTGGAAAATTATGGTGAAATGATGGTGAAATGATGGTAACATCTAATAGATAGTAACAGTTTTTTTTTTGCGATCACATTATTAGATATCTAGGTAACGGTGATATCTAGTGTCTAGCAGTGAATAATATGCATAAGCTAATGGTCAGGTGAATAATAATGTTTAATATGGTTTAATGGTGGTTAAAACAATAATAATCCATCCCCGAAATCACCATAAATAGGTGGTATAAACCATTTCCAAATGGATGGTTTATTATTGTTTTACCCACATTAATGGTTAAATGGTGAATAAATGTGGATATTATGAGATGTTAATATGGTTTAATGGTGAATACATGTAGTAGATATTATGAGATGTTAATATAGTTTCATGGTGAATACATGTAGATATTATCAGATGTTAATATGGTTTAATGGTGAATACATGTGGATATTATGAGATGTTAATATGGTTTAATGGTGAATAAATGTGGATATTATGAGATGTTAATATGGTTTGATAGTTAAATTTTATGTTGTGAGATTTTTTGAGATATTGTCAACATTGATTTGTGACCATGAAGCTTGATTCATGGACATGATGATGGTTAATAGTTATATAAAGATATTACTACTATGATTAATTGATTAACTGTTAGTTACAACTATGAGATATTTGAGATATTACTAATCATTATGGATTATTATTGACCACAACACTTGGAGGGGAACGTGGTGGTGGGTAGATGTTGAGATATGGTGTATATATATATATGGTGTATATTATATACATATATATGATTGTGATTATGTTTTTTTTGTTCCGGATATATAAGATATATGATATATGATTATGTATATCTATTGTTGTCATTTTGAACTAAAGATATACATTGTCAACATTGATTTGTGACCGCGAAGCTTGGTTTACGGAAATGATGATGGTGGATAATAGAGTTTATTGACCACGAGACTTGGCTGATGTTGGTATCAATATTGGGTTATGTCATATATTGCTATCTCTAATAGACGTGGTAATGATTGGATATGGAAACTGGGATTGGATATTGGGTATTGGAAACTACAGGTTGTGGTAGATGTCCAAGTCAATGTTTGTACTGGTTATTACCATGATGATGGTTCATATATTGGGATGTAGAACTGAGGTTTGTTGGGTTATTGTTTTTTTTTTTTTTTAAATGATGTTTATCATCATTATTGACCGTGATACTTGGTTCATGTTGGTACAATATTACTAGGGTTTATTATTGTTGATAAATAGTTATACATGTTTAATTCTATTTTGCGACTACGACGGTTGGTTAATGCATCCTATTTACTATTGGGATATAATCCAGGATATATACCCTCTGGTTATTTAACATAGCCATGGAAAATGGTCGAATTATAGATGGTTTACCTATTAAAAATGGTGATCTTCCATGGCTATGTTAAATAACCAGATGGTATATATATACAATATCAATATGGTTGTTAATAGTTGTAAGTTAATAGTTGACCACGAGAATTGGAATGACACCACTATTGGAATAACATCAGCAGTATTTATCATGGAGTAATATAGGGTATTTATAACCACTTATACTTATATGAGCGCCATAGTTTCAATTGATTTTCCGTATCAGTTACGACTTGCAACCACCTATATTCAGATGTAACTATGCATGTGTCCACTTTATCATTGAATATGAGGTATAATCACTTAATCATCCATTTATAGATGGATTTTCCATGATAAAACATACATTTTGGGATCATTTATAGATGTATTATCCCATTATAAACCATCCAACTATTGGCATTTTAAAAGTATGTTCATGGATTTTCCATTATAAACCATCCATTTCTCCATTTTGGGATACCTCCATTGATCAATGGGAATTTCAGGATCCTAAAATGGAGGTACTGTACCATATAAGGCCATATTTTGTGGGGATATTCCCTTACATAGGCCTTATATAGGCCTTATATATGGTAGGTACCTCCCATTTAGGTTCCTGAAATGGC